>OCPN01000295.1_pt1 | contig 17822 bp, 15 predicted proteins | sample 1476971 | NCBI WGS metagenome assembly OCPN01 (sample SAMEA2580251, study PRJEB22360) | human gut metagenome | biome: human gut; feature: human-associated habitat; material: faeces | place: Denmark | collected 2008/2010
CAACACTGTGACAGACCCATGGATGCGAACCGTACCGGCAAGCACACACCGCTGCGAGCGCCACAACCACGCTAAGGAGCTCCATCCCATGAAGGCAGCACGCTTCTACGACCGTAACGACATCCGCATTGAAGACATCCCCGCACCCGAAGCCGCTGCGGGCGAGGTTCTGGTCAAGGTCGCATGGTGCGGTATTTGCGGTACCGACCTGCACGAATACCTTGACGGCCCCATCTTCTGCCCCCAGCACGGTCATCCCCACCCCATTTCTGGTGAGGACTCCCCCGTCACCCTCGGTCACGAATTCTCCGGTGTTGTTGAGGCACTGGGCGAAGGCGTAGACGACCTTGAGGTTGGCGACCACGTTGTTGTCGAGCCCTACATCATTCGTGATGACGTCTACACCGGCCCCGACTCCAAGGACTACCACCTGTCCAAGGACATGAACTTCATCGGCCTGGCAGGTCGCGGTGGCGGTCTGTCCGAGAAGGTTGCTGTCAAGCGCCGCTGGGTTCACAAGATCCCCAACACCATTCCCCTGGACGAGGCTGCACTGATTGAGCCCCTGAGTGTTGGCTACCACGCTGTTGAGCGTGCAGGCGAGTTCGAAGAGGGCGCATTCGCACTGGTGACCGGTGCTGGCCCCATCGGCCTGCTGACCTCCGCAGTCCTGAAGGCTAAGGGCGCTAAGGTCATCATCTCTGAGCTGTCCCCGCTGCGCCGCCAGAAGGCTCTGGACTCCGGTGTTGCTGACTACGCTTTCTCCCCCGCAGAGGTTGACGTCCTGGCTGAGATTCACAAGCTGACCGACGGCCGTGGCACTGACATCGCGTTCGAGTGCACCTCCGTTCAGCCCGCACTGGACCTGATTCTGGATGCTCTCAAGCCCACCGGTAAGGTCGTCATCGTCTCCATTTGGGGTAAGCCCGCTTCCCTGGATGTTCAGAAGGTTGTGCTCAAGGAGCTCGATATCCGCGGCACCATCGCATACGTGAACTCCCACCCGGAGACCATCAAGCTCGTTGAGTCCGGCAAGATTGACCTCAAGCCCTTCATCACCGGCAAGATCGCTGTGGAAGACCTGATTGACAAGGGCTTCGACACCCTGATCCACCACAACGAGACCGCTGTGAAGATTCTGGTCACCACCGACCCGGAGCGTCTGGCTGAGTAATCTCTCTGAACGATACTGATTCGTTCAGTTTCAGCTGATGCAGCTGTTCTTCTAGCTTCCATAGCGTAGCTAGTGTGGGGTGAGGTTCCTATCAAGGAGCCTCACCCCACTATTTTTTGCGTGCTTTTTACCGGACATACAACCGAGCATACAAAAATCCCCGGTTCCGAAGAACCGGGGATTATCTGTGCGCGAGGGGGGACTTGAACCCCCACCCTCTAATACGAGGACTAGCACCTCAAGCTAGCGCGTCTGCCTATTCCGCCACCCGCGCAGGTGACTTTCGAACGTTTTCCTTTTGGTGCCGTTCGAAGCAACACGTAATACTATACGGACTTTCTGAACACTCCGCAAATCGAAAGCATATGTTCTGCATCACATATTAGAGGTTGGTTGGTTCCCCACCCCCGGGTGATCTTCTCGCACCTTGAGTAATATGACCGGCACGCCCATTCGACTGCCATATTTTCGGTCATAACGACTAGAATAAAGAGCATGAATAATGAGAACCTCTCCCGCGAAGAAGCCGCAGAACGTTCGGCTCTCATCAGTGTCGACACCTACGACGTGCATGTCGACCTGACTAACGCCAAGGACCCCGAATTCGAGTCCTACCCCACCGTCACCACCGTCCGATTCTCCTGCAACACCCCCGGTGCAGAAACCTTCATCGACTACATCCACCACAGTGTCGACTCCGTTAAGCTCAACGGCACCGAACTGACCCTGGCAGATGCCGTCAACGGCGCACGCATCACCCTGCCCAACCTGCAGGCAGAAAACGTACTCACCATCCACGGTCGCTCCTACTACTCCCGCTCCGGCGAAGGTATGCACCGCTACTTCGACCCCTCCGACGGTCGCGTCTACCTGTACACCCAGTACGAGCCCTCCGACTGCCGCCGAGTCTTCCCGAACTTCGAGCAGCCCGACCTGAAGGCAGTCTTCAACTTCCGCATCACCGCGCCCAAGGACTGGGTCGTCAGCTCCAACGGCGTACTCGAAAGCCAGGTCGTAGACCCCACCGACGACTCCATCACCAAGCGAGTCTTCTCCCCCACCGCAAAGATCTCCACCTACATCACCGCAATCGTTGCCGGCGAGTACTTCGCCGCAACCACCACCTACAAGCCCAAGAGCAAGGTCAACAGCGGTGACATTCCCCTGGTCGTCTACTGCCGCCAGTCCCTCAAGCCGCACTTCGACTACGACCACATCTTCAAGGTCACCGAAAACGGCCTGGACTTCTTCCAGGACCTCTTCGACTACCCCTACCCGTACCCCAAGTACGAGCAGGCATTCGTACCCGAATACAACATCGGCGCAATGGAAAACCCCGGTCTGGTCACCTTCACCGAAGACTACATCTTCGTCTCCGGCGCAACCGAGGACGACCTCGAAGGCCGCACCAACACCATCTGCCACGAAATGGCACACATGTGGTTCGGCGACCTCGTCACCATGAAGTGGTGGGACGACCTGTGGCTCAAGGAATCCTTCGCAGACTTCATGGGCACCCTTGGCGCTAAGGAAGCCAACAACTTCAACGACGCATGGGTCACCTTCGCGAACAACCGCAAGGCATGGGCATACATGCAGGACCAGCTGCCCACCACCCACCCCATCGTCGCTGACATCCCCCACCTGGAAGCAGCATCGCAGAACTTCGACGGCATCACCTACGCAAAGGGCGCATCCGTGCTCAAGCAGCTGGTCGCCTACGTCGGCTTCGACACCTTCATCGAGGCAGCACGCGTGTACTTCAAGCGCTTCGAGTGGGGCAACACCTCCCTGAACGACTTCCTGCAGGTACTCAACGAGGTGTCCGGCCGCGACATGCAGGCATGGGCTAACGCATGGCTGCAGACCTCCGGCGTGTCCGCACTGGGCACCAAGCGCGTCTACGGCGAAGACGGCCAGCTCACCGACCTGATCCTCACCCAGGAACTGCCCGCACAGCAGCCCGCAGGTCTGGGCCGCCCCCACGTGGCAAAGCTGGAAACCTTCGCGCTGACCGACGGCAAGCTCACCTCCACCGGCCTGCTCTCCCTCGAGTACCCGGCAGAGCCCGTTTCCGAGCACCGCGTGGAGCTCACCGACGAGCAGAAGAAGCTCGTTGGCGAAGCTGACCTGCTCATGCTCAACGCAGAAGACCACACCTACGCCAAGGTCGCCCTGACCGACGAAGACGGTCTGCAGGCAGCTATCGAAGGTGTCTCCACCCTCGAATCCGCACTCTCCCGCGGCCTCATCTGGGGCTCCCTCTGGGAGAACGTGCGCGATGCACGCCTGCCCGTCACCACCTACGTTGACGCAGTCGTACGCAACGTCTCCAAGGAACCGAGCGCATCCCTGCTGGGCACCATGGTCAACAACGCACAGGTCGCTATCGCAACCTTCTCCGCGCCCACCGGCCGCGAGCGCCTCTACGACGCTCTCTACGACGCATTCGCAGCCGCACTGGCGCAGGCTAAGCCCGGCTCCGACGAGCAGCTGATTCTGCTGCGCGCCCTGATTTCGGTCTCCACCAACGCGACCAAGGGTGAAGAGCTCTGCCGCGATATTGCCCGCGGTGCTTTCGAAGACACCACCGGCGATATTGCTGACGCAACCGGCATTCCTTACGACCAGAACCTGGGTTGGAGTGCACTGGGTGCGCTCGCAAGCCGCGACCTGGTCACCATTGAGGATCTGGACCGTGCGGCGAAGTACAGCCCCTCCTCGATTTCTTCGAACGGTTACGCGTACGCAATTGCTGCCCTGCCCTCTGCTGAGCGTAAGGCTGCCGCGTACAAGACCATCATGGAAGACGAGTCGCTGTCGAACGACGCTCTGGCTTCGACCATTAACGGTTTTGCTCGCGGTCCGGTTGAGCTGCGTGAGTCCTACTACGACCCCTACTTTGAGGCTCTGCTGCCCATTTGGGCGTCCCGTTCGATTGGTATGGCGACCCGCATTGTGCGTGGCCTGTACCCGAAGGCTCCGTACAACACCGGCTCCACCGAGGGTCTGGGCGTTGAGGGTAACCCCTCCGTTGCGCTGGCTCAGAAGTGGCTGGAGGCGAACCCCGAGGCTCCTTCGGCTCTGCGTCGTCTGGTTCTGGAGGCTCAGGATCACGGCCACCGTTCGATTGTGGCTCAGAAGTTCAACGCCTCCCTGCAGGACTAAGCTACATGGTTTGAGGGCTTGTGGCGGGGTGTGAGCCGGTATCTAGACTAGGTTCCGCTCTCCCCCGCTAGCCTCTTTGAGAGACTGCCGTTCGGCACGCCCCCGGTAACGTACCGGGACGCGCCGGGCGGTGGTCTTTTTCTGGCTCATCTATAGAATTCATAGCGGCGGTATGCCGTCTAAATATTTCCCTCATACAGTGGTTCACATACTGACAAGGGCACTTATTACCGGGGCAGTTTCACCAGGGCACAAAACTATATGCACCCGGTGCTAAAAGACAGATAAATGTCACCCGTTTTTGTGAGCTGTCCACACTGAAAGCATGAGAGAATAGACTAGGTATCCGCTCGCTTAGACACATCAGAAGGAGTTTTCAGTGGTCGATTACGCACTCGGTGACCGCGGTAGCGTTGACATTGTCACCGATGATTACTACGAAGCAGAAACCCTCCAAATCTTTGAGGAACTGCACATCGACCGTGAACGTATCTGGTACGGTGAAGCGCGCCTCGTTCCCGAACCGGATAACCCTTACGAACCTAATAGCATCGCTGTCTACATTGACGAATTCAAGGTAGGCCGCATGAGCCCGGCAGACTCCGCCGCGTACTGGGATTCCATTACCCGCGTGGTCGCCTCCGGTTACGAACCCATTGCGCACCTGCAGCTTTCCGCCGTTGCCGTGCGTGCTGAAGGCGGCGGCATGCACGTGAAGAGCACCGGTGTGCTCTCCCTGTCCGCACCCGGCTCTCTCTTCCCCCTCAACGACGCACCGACCCGCGCGACCCTGCTGCCCCAGGGCCCGTCCATGAAGGTACTCGACGAGAAGGAACACTCCGAATACCTGCACAGCATCCTGCCGCCCAGCGGTGAAGGTCGCGTGATCCTGACCCTGGAAGCGAACCAGCTCAAGACCTCCGACGGCCGCTTCGTTGACAGCGTGGAGGTGCGCCACGACCGCAAGCTCGTGGGCCGCCTGAGCACCCAGATGTCTGAGCAGCTCGCACCCGTCATTCGTTACGCGTTTGAGAACGACCGCCTCACCAGTGCGTGGGGCACTATTCGCGGTAACACCCTCGAGCTGTCGCTGACCGTTCAGGCTGCACGCCCCGCCGACATTCCGCAGGAATGGTACGAGACTCTGCCCAATAACGTTCCGGCACTGCTACCCGCTGGCGAAGAGTACGAGGTGCCCGCCGCATTCGTACCCACCGAAGGCGAGCGCCACTACCTGGAGTCCTCCGCACAGCAGGCTCCGAAGAAGCGTCGCGGTTTCATGAGCTCCCTGACCGGTGGTTCCATTGCTTCTGAGTCGACCCACCATGAGCCCACCGCCGAGAAGCCGATGATCGAGTACAGCCTGGAAGAAGAGGAGTACTACGAGCCGAACGAACGCGACCGCCTGGTGAACCTGGTCAAGGGTGCAGGCCTCGCCGTTCTGGTCGCCGGCCTGATCTCGATGCTGTGGACCCCGATGCTCGGCATCCTCATCGCTATTCTGGGTGGCGCCGTCGCGGCAGTCGCCTTCTACTTTGGTCGTCAGCCCTACTACGAAGACTACGAAGCCTACGACGACGAGTACGAGGACGAAGAGACTACCGAAGAAGAGGAAAAGCCTGAATCGAAGGCATAAGCTCTCCCCTCAGAACATACGCACAAAGGGCGGCTACCCACCATCACGGTGAGGTAGCCGCCCTTTCACGTACCCGGTTTCTCCAGAAACGGATTAACCTGGAACAGTTAACCCGAAACGGTTAAACGCTGCGGGGGTGAAAGCTCATACAAGCTTTCACCCCCGCGAGGAGTCAGATTTTAATCCTGGCCGTAAGTAGCCATGAACTGATCCATGCTGTCATGCTGCAAAGCATAGGACAGGTTAGCGTTCGCAGCCTGGTTCACGATAACAATCGACTGACCGTCGTAGGACCAGCCGGGGCCTGCGTTCGGCAGGGTGGTCATGCGCATCGTGGTGTCACCGCTGGTCAGCACCGGAGCCGCAATCTGAGCAATCTGAGCAGCGTTCAGGCCGGAGTCCACACGCATATATCCAGCAATAGACTCAACAGCAGACTGGAAAGAGCCCACATTATCCAGTGCACCCTTAGACTTCATCGTGCTGTACAAACCGCGCAGGAACGCACGCTGGTTACGAACACGCTGGTAGTCACCATCAGCAAACTGGTAACGCGCACGCACGAAGGCAAGTGCCGCACCGCCGTCCATATGCTGCATACCCTGCTTGAAGGACCAAATGTTGATGTCGAAGTTGAAGGGGACCTGAACATCCACACCACCGACCGAGTTCACCAGAGCCTTGAAGCCCTCAAACTCAATCTCAGCCACGTGATCGATCTTGATACCCAGCAGGTTCTCGACGGTTGCCACCTGCAGAGAAATACCGCCGTAGTTCAGTGCCGCATTAATCTTTGCCGCACCGTAGCCGGGGATGTTCACCCAGGTATCACGCATAATCGAGACCAGGTAGACGCCCTTACCATCGGCAGGGATGTGAGCAAGCATGATGCTATCTGCACGGGAGCCGCTCACCTGAGCTGCTTCAGAACCGGAACGGGTATCGCTACCGAGCAGCAGGATGTTCTTACCGGGACCCTTGACAGTGTTGTAGCTGTAACCGTCATCCAGGATGCCGTCGCCGTCCTTATCGTGCTCGCTCGCGTTCGCTGCAAGAGCCGCAGCAGCATCGGAGCCGCCCTCTGCGGAGCCGTTAGCGCCGTTAGCGTTGGTACCGTTCTTGCCGGTATCCGAGTTGGTGACGGTCGGAGCCTTCAGCTCCGTCACGTTGAGCTTCTTAGCCTCGCCAAGCTGCTCCTTAATTTTGCTGAGGTCTTCATCCACCTTAGTGATGGAATCAAACTTCTCGGTCTTGCTATCCCAGGTGTGGCCAGCACGCCAAATAAAGAAACCAATACCGAGGGTAATAACCAGCAGAAGAATCAGCAGGATCAGCAGGGCACGCTTGACCCATTTCTTCTTCTGCGACGGTTCAGAGTGAGCGTCGCTCATTAAGTTGTCCTTTGTTTGAGGTGGTGATACGCGAGGTGCACAGCGCATCCAGCGAAGTCTCTAGAATACAGAGAGCCGGAAAATAACCCGCCGATATGGGGCGGTGCTGGAGGGCACAGAAAATGCACAGCTCGCAAAATACTTTCCCATTGTAACGCCGTCAGCGGGTCTACGCACCGGTGAACGAAAGGTTTTACATTACAACTTTCCTCACGTTCACGCGAACCATTCTGCTACCCGCATGGAACGCGCAATGCCCCGCCTCCCTGAAAACCAAGGAGAACGGGGCATTGATTTCGCTATAGAGCAAAACTGGGAAAGAAGATTTACTTCTTGCCGAAGTTGCCGAAGCGTGCGTTGAAGCGCTCGACGCGACCTGCGGAGTCCATGATGCGCTGCTTACCGGTGTAGAACGGGTGCGACTCGGACGAGATTTCAACCTCGACGATCGGGTACTCGTTGCCGTCTTCCCACTTCTCGGTCTTGTCCGAGGTCATGGTGGAACGGGTCAGGAAGACCTTGCCGGATGCGAGGTCGCGGAACAGAACCAGGTTGTAGTCCGGGTGGATTTCTGCCTTCATTGATTACCTTCTTCTGCTACTGGATTTTGCCAGTAGCCCTTATATAGATGGAGTAGGTTTTTCGATGTGCAGCTATCGAGAAAATCTCAGAGCGCATCACCATTGTGCCCGCATAGGGCGTGCACAACCCATTAAGGGTACCACCTTCACGGATTAAATCCCAGTACGTTCCCTCACAGGTACCAACCTACACACCGTAAGGGCACCCGAAGAAGGCACTCACGCGGGTTAAGAATCAGGTGAGAACTCAGGTTATGAACGCGGGCGGGTCTCCCAGAACGCCACGGCACTCGCCGCCGCAACATTCAAAGAATCCACGCCGTGCGACATCGGAATCATCACCGTATCGTCACACGCCGCCAAGGTGCGGGGCGACAGGCCGTGCCCCTCCGTGCCCAGAATCAGCGCAAGCTTCTCATCCCGGCGAGCAGACAGCTCCTCCAAGGTCAGCGAGTCCTCCTCCAAAGCCAACGCCGCGCTCTTAAAGCCCAGCTCGTGCAGGGTCTGCAGGTCAGCAGGCCACGACTCCAGGCGAGCCCACGGCACCTGAAAAACAGTACCCATCGACACTCGAATCGAGCGGCGGTACAGCGGATCAGCGCACCGCGGAGTCACCAGCACAGCATCCACGTTCAGCGCGGCAGCCGAACGGAAAATAGCTCCCACATTCGTGTGGTCCACAATATCTTCCACAATCGACACGCGAGAGGCATCCTGCAACAGCTGCTCCAGAGGCTGCGGCTCCGGACGAGCCATCGCCGCCAACGCGCCACGATGCAGATGAAAACCAGTCACCTGCTCCAGCTGCTCCTCACTGCCCACATACGCGGGAGTGTCAGGATGGGCGCGCAGAACATCCGCCAAATCATCAGCCCACTTCTCACTCATCAGGAAAGAAACGGGCTGATGACCGGCAGCGAGCGCACGACGAATCACCTTCGAAGACTCCGCAATGTAAATACCCCACTGCGGCTCCATGGCGCTACGGAGCTTCACGTCGGTCAGCTGCGTGTAGTAGCGCAAAGCCTGCTCGGGTGCCTGCGCCAGAGCCGTGACCGACTCGATGGCGTAGACACGCTCGGCACGCTCAGCGATCTGTTCGGCGCTCAGCTGCTTCGGGGCACGGCTCATGCGCGCTTGAACGCAGAGTAACGACCCGCGGAGGTGACGGTCAGAGCCAGATCCATGTCGTAGGTTGCGGCGAGGTTCGCCTCGGTAATGGTGGACAGGATCGGGCCGGCAGCAACCACTCCGCCGTCACGGATCAGCAGGGCGTGGGTGAAGCCCGCCGGGATTTCCTCGAGATGATGGGTAATGAGCACGGTAGCCGGTGCGTAGGGGTCAGCGGCAAGTGCGGTCAGACGCTCGACCAGGTCCTCACGGCCGGAGATGTCCATGCCTGCGCCGGGCTCGTCCAGCAGTAGCATTTCGGGGTCGGTCATCAGGGCGCGGGCAATCAATGCACGCTTGCGCTCGCCGTCGGAGAGGGAGCCGAAGGTGCGGTCAGCGAGGGTGTCGACGCCCCACTCAGCCAGTAGCTCGGTGGCACGCTCGTCGTCCATGACGTCGTATTCTTCCTTCCAGCGGCCGGACACAGCGTACGCTGCGGTCACGACAACGTCGGAAACCTTCTCGTTGGCGGGAATCTGGGTAGCCGAAGCACCGGAGGACAGACCAATGCGCGGGCGCAGGTCGAATACGTCAACAGCGCCGAGGGTCTCGTCAAGGATTTCAACCTCGCCGCTGGTCGGGTGCAGGCGGGCTGCCGCAATCGAAAGCAGAGTGGACTTACCGGCGCCGTTGGGGCCCAGAACGACCCAGCGTTCACCTTCGTTCACAGTCCACGAAACGTTGTTAAGGATGGGGCGGCCGCCGCGAATCACGGAGACATTCTGAAGGTTGAGTACGGTGCTCATGGTTCTTCTTCCAGTGAGTTAGATGGATGGGATGCGCCCCCACCCCGCAACCCGTGCCGGGTTATCGGAGCGGTTGGCACATAGTGCGCGGGTACCCCACATTGGGCTCCTCGCGCTAAACCTTAGGGGCTATAGGGGTCTTAGGGGCTATAAGTGCCGCCGCGTCAGGGGCGGCGCGCCTGATCAAATGTACCTTGTCAGAGGGGCGGGCGCATCCGCAACGGCACCTATAGCAGCTGAAGTTATTAGTCGATGAAGCCGCGTGCGCCACCGACCAGCTCAACGTGGCCGGTCTCAACGTCTGCGGTGACCATCTTCGCGATTTCCTGCGCGAACTCGTTGACGGTGTAGAGCTTGCCGGCGGTCTCGCGGCGCTGCTCAATAGCGCCGGGGTGCAGGCGGTTCAGCAGGGTTGCGGTGACGGTGCCTTCAATCATGTCAGCGGACACGACGACCAGGGAGATACCCTTCTCGGAAAGTGCGGGAATCTCGGCAATCAGTGCGTCTTCGCCTGCGCGCTTGGACTCTGCGACGGGCTTGTACTCGTCCATGGTCTCAACCTCGCGGATGAAGTGCGCCTGGTGGCTGGTCACGAACACGATGCGTGCGCCTTCGGGCATCTTTTCTGCAGCCAGGCGTGCCAGGTTCAGCTGTGCGTCACGGTTCAGGCGCATTGCGTAGTCTTCGCCCATGCCGGTTTCCATGCCACCCGAAGCGTTCAGAATCAGGTAGTCCAGGGAACCGAAGGTCTCCACGGCGGTGTTGACGAGGTTCTGCAGGTCATCATTGTTGGTCACGTCAGCCTGCACTGCAATTGCCTTGCCGCCAGCCTCTTCAATAGCCTTGACGATCTTGTTCGCGCGCGGTGCCTTGGAGCGGTAGTTCACCACAATGTTCGCGCCCTCAGCGGCGAGAATCTGTGCGGTGTCTGCGCCAACGCCGCGGGAGGAGCCGGTAATGATGATGGTCTTGCCGGTCAGCTGTGCCATAGTTTTATGTCCTTAAGTCTTAGAAAGGGTGCGCCCACGTTCGGGCGCTTCGTGCAGTCCGTACGGGGTGGGGTTAGTGACCCATGCCCAGGCCGCCATCAACGGGGATGACAGCGCCAGAAATGTAGCTAGCCTCATCGGATGCGAGCCAGCGAATCACGCGAGCGACCTCTTCCGCCTCCGCGAAACGACCAGCGGGGATGGACGCCAGGTAGTTCTTCTTGGTTTCCTCGGGCAGAACCTCGGTCATTGCGGTGTTAATGAAGCCCGGTGCCACCACGTTAGCGGTGATGTTACGGCCGCCCAGCTCACGGGTGATGGAGCGTGCCATACCGACCAGTGCAGCCTTAGATGCGGAGTAGTTGACCTGGCCGGGGGAACCGTACAGACCCACCACGGAGGAAACCAGGATGATGCGGCCGCGCTTGAGCTTCAGCATGCCCTTGATGGCGCGCTGAACCACACGGAAAGAACCGGTGAGGTTGGTGTCGACCACGTCGGTGAAGTCGGATTCCTTCATGCGCATCAGCAGCATGTCGCGGGTGATACCTGCGTTGGCGACCAGCACCTCCACGGGGCCGAACTCTGCTTCAATTTCCTTGAATGCTTCGTTAATGCTGTCGGCATCGCGTACATCTGCCTTGACGGCGAAAAATTCTTCGGGGGCTTCACCGCTACGGTAGGTGATGCAGACGTTGTGTCCTGCTGCCTGGAATTCCTTGGCAATTTCGTAGCCGATGCCTCGGTTGCCGCCGGTGACCAGCACGGTCTTGGGAGTGTTCTCGCTCATGAGCTTCCTTGATGAGTCGACCCCTCACGATCAGAGCCGATGCAGCGGCTACGCGGTTGGGGTGTGGACGGATGGACAGACAAACCCTATTTTACCGCGTTTTAGCGCAAAGGTGCCGCAGGCTACACTCCACTCTTGAACACTGAACACCTGCTCCCCTTCTTTTACATGCCTCATCGGGCGCGTACACTAGCTGAAGCGGAACAGCCCGCACCCCTTTTCTGCCCGGTCGCGCGGGCACGGAATAACACCGCACGTCCAGGCGCAATAGTAAGGATAAGAAGACATGGATCTGCTCGGTTCACTTTCTCAGGATGCACAGCCCGAGTACGCCAAGTGCTCCCGCAAGGGCTGCCAGCAGGCGGCAGAATTTCAGCTGCTCTGGAACAACCCGAAGGTGCACACCCCCGAGCGCCGCAAGATTTGGTTGGCGTGCTCCGAGCACGTGGGCTGGCTGGAGAATTACCTGCGCGAGCGTGAGTTCTGGAAGCAGACTCTTCCGTTTGAAGGGTAGTGCCACTTGAGAGGTGATGCCGGTTGAGGTGGCTCCGCTTGAGGGATAACCCACCCTATCAGCACTATCGAAAGTAATTTCGATATATGCTATATTTGTTCTAATTAGTTCGAGTGAACATCCCGGCGCACTGGGTAGTCACACTCGTAAGGCAACCACACTCGCAGGGCAATTACATTCAAGGAGGCACCTCCCCATGATGGGCTATTCGCACACCGTCAGCGCCGCAGCTGGCTGGCTAGTGCTCGTCGAGACGGGAGTGGTGCAGGTTCCCGATACCCCCACCCTCATCGTGACCACCCTGGCGTGCGCCGGTGCGGGCATGCTGCCGGATATTGACCACCACAACGGCAGTATCGCCAACTCCATCCCGCCCATTTCACGCTGGGTAGCACGCATTGTCGGGGCGGTCAGCGGCGGACACCGCAAGGGAACGCACTCCCTTTTGGGTCTGGTAGCTTTCTGGGCAATTGCCTATTTCAGCGCCAACCTGAGCTACAACGGAATCCCCTGGGCTTCACTGCTTCTTGCCGCATTCTCGGGCGGCCTGGCATTGCGCGTGCTCGGCGCACCGGGCGGATGGATCGGTGCCGTCGCCCTCGGGTACGCCGCCTACACGACTGATTCGCTGGCACTGCTCCCCTGGGCTATTTCGGTCGGCGCCACCATTCACCTGATTGGCGACCTGCTGACAACCCGCGGACTACTGCCTCTCTACCCCATTGTTATCAAACCCCTAGTGGCTTCCCCCCTATGGAAAAAGAGCGGCTACATGGCACTGCCAATCCTGGGTGATGCTGGCAGTGTACGCGAGAAGGCACTCGTTCTAGCACTGACCGGGTACGTCGCCTGGTACGCGGCCGCCATGATGGGCTTTACCGAATACCCTCTGCAAATGTTCGGACTGGGTATTCATGCCGCATAACGTGCCGCATAACTAAATTCTCACTGAGGACAGCAAAGCGCCCCGTCACTTCCCTACGGAAGCAGCGGGGCGCTTTTCTAATCCTTATCCCGACCTATCGGGTGAGAGATTAAGCGTCCTGGATGGGCCAGAAGACGTCAACCTCAACGTTCTCTTCACCGGAGGTGGGGTACTTCTCGAACTCAGTGTTGTGCATTGGCAGTTCTCCTTCGTGAGCGGGCGGGAATCTCTTCTCCCCCGCGCTAGCTCACCATCGGTAGTGAGCCCTAATGTTTCGCGTTTGCGTCCTCGCAGTGGCGGGAACAGTTACAAGTCTACGCCCCATGCATGTTGTGTTTCTACCATTTTTCCCACAATGTATGTAGAGACACATGAAAAATTTAAAAAGCCCACACAGACCCCCTGAAATATCGCCCGAGAGCTTTTCTTTCTCGCAGAAAAACCCACAAGGCAACATTATTTCCCGTCAAATACGCCGCGAGTTTGGTGTGTCAGAACCCACAAGTCACATGCACGGGAACGTAATTACACCACATATGGTCAGAAAACAATACAACCCCACGGGTCAGGTCACATTTTTCCGCACTATTCACGAGATAAATACCGACAATATCTCCGCAACACATTTTCAGAACACAAAAATACGCCCTGGACAATACACCCCAGACAATACGCCACAAACAATACCCACCGGACAATAAAACAACGCGCAATACACGCAAAGAGACCCCGGCACCACACGGTACCGGAGCCTCCTCCATGCTTTGATGTCAGCGGATATTGCTTTAAGCCAGCGAAATCAGATCCTGGTAATCCTTCGACCATAGGTCCTCCACCGCATCCGGTAGAAGCAGCACACGCTCAGGATCCAGCGCCTCCACGGCACCCTCATCGTGAGAAACCATCACAATAGCACCCTGGTACGCCTTCAACGCGTTCAGAATCTCCTCACGCGAGGCGGGGTCCAGGTTGTTGGTCGGCTCATCGAGTAGCAGCACGTTCGCGCTCGACGCCACCAGGGTCGCCAGGGACAGGCGGGTCTTCTCACCACCGGAAAGCACGCCGGCGGGCTTATCCACGTCATCACCGGAGAACAGGAACGAACCCAAAATCGTGCGCACGCGGGTGTCATCCAGATCCGGCGCGGCAGACTTCATGTTCTCAAAGACAGTGCGGTCACCATCAAGAATTTCGTGTTCCTGCGCAAAATAGCCCAGCTTCGCGCCGTGACCGTACACGACCTCACCCGTATCAGGCTTGGTGGAACCAGCCAGCATGCGCAGCAGGGTGGTCTTACCGGCACCGTTCAGGCCCAGCACCACCACGCGTGAACCGCGGTCAATCGCCAAATCAACGTCCGTGAAAATCTCCAGAGAGCCATAGGACTTCGACAGGCCCTGTGCAGATAGCGGAGTCTTACCGCACGGCGCCGGATCCGGGAAGCGAATCGCCGCAACCTTATCGCTCTGACGCTCATCCTCCAGGCCGCGCAGAAGCTTCTCAGCACGCTTAATCATCTGCTGAGCAGCAACAGCCTTCGTCGCCTTCGCGCGCATCTTATTCGCCTGCTCCATCAGAGCATTCGCCTTCTTCTGCGCATTCGCACGCTCACGCTTGCGGCGATGCTCGTCCTGCTCACGCTGAGTCAGGTAGTTCTTCCAACCCATGTTGTACTGGTCAATCACGCAGCGGTTCGCGTCCAGGTAGAAGACGCGGTTGACGACCAGCTCCATCAGGTCAACATCGTGGCTAATGACCATCAGGCCGCCCGAGAAGTTCTTCAAGAAATCGCGCAACCACAGAATCGAGTCGGCGTCCAGGTGGTTAGTCGGCTCGTCCAGCAGCATGGTGTCTGCATTGGAGAAAAGAATACGCGCCAGCTCCACGCGGCGACGCTGACCACCCGACAAAGTAGACAGCGGCTGGGCGAGCACACGCTCCGGCAAGTCCAGGTTGGAGGTGATGACCGCTGCCTCCGACTCAGCCGCGTAGCCGCCGCCAGCAATGAACTCAGCCTCAAGACGGTCGTAGCGGCGCATACCCTTAGCGCGCACCGCCGGGTCCTCACTCGCCATATCATCCTGTGCCTGACGCATCTTGCGCGCCACACCGTCCAGGCCACGCGCCGAGAGAATGCGGTCACGCGCCAGCTGGCTCATGTCATCCACCTTCGGGTCCTGCGGAAGGTAGCCGATAGTGCCGCTGCGGGTCACCGTACCGTCAGCAGGCAGGGTCAGACCGGCAAGCACCTTAGTCATAGTGGTCTTACCGGCACCGTTGCGGCCCACCAGACCAATCTTGTCGCCCTTATCGATGCGGAAGGTGACCTCTTCCATGAGCAGGCGTGCGCCTGCACGCAATTCGAGGTTCTGTACAGCAATCATGGGTGCCTTTCCGGATGGCGGTCTGGTGTGTGGGTTGATAGTGCTCGGTAGGCGGGATTTGCCGGGTTAGAAGCGGCGAGCACGCAGAGCACCTCATCAATTTTAGTGCAGGCGTGCCGAGTGCGCATGTGGGGCACCTTTTGTTTTCATGGTGTGCGGTGTACTATACATACCGAACACCATTCATAGAACATTGTTCAAAACTGGGTTGTGACAAGCAGTCAACCACCGCCACCCTCAACTCTGTAGAAAAATCTGCAGAGCAATACGTATCAAAGGAGTACCACCCCAATGACCGATTCCGTGCGCGAATCAGCCCAGGAACCCCAGGCAACTCAAGCACCGCGCCGTAATGTAGCGGCAAAGACCTCCCTCGCCACCGACCTCTCCCTCATCGCAGTGTTCGCGGGCTTCATCGCCGCACTCGCCATCATGCCCGCCGTCAGCTTGGGCGGCGTTGCGGTTCCCTTCACCTTCCAGACCCTCGGCATTTACATCACTGCTCAGGTGCTCGGCGGCAAGCGTGCCACCGCCTCCGTGGCGCTGTACCTGCTGGTTGGTTTTGCTGGCCTGCCCATCTTCGCTAAGGGCGGCGCCGGTTTGGGTACGCTCGCCTCCCCGAGTGCCGGCTACCTGCTCGGCTTCCTGCCCTTCGCCGCTATTGCCGGTACCCTCGCCTACCTGTTCACCCGCAATACTGGTCGCGAACTTCTGCGGTTTTGTGGTTCTGACCGCCTGCGGTATCGCCGGTATGATGGTGAACGCCCACATGACTTTTGACGCCGCGTTCAGCGCGGCGATGGTGTTCGTTCCCTGGGATCTGGTGAAGTCCACGATCGCGGTTCTGGTTGGTTTGTCGGTACGCCGCGCCTTCCCGTCCCTGGCTTCTGCCCAGCGTTAAAGGCACACGATGTGCCACACGAGAGGATAGCTATGTTTTTTCGCCGCTCCACGCGCCAGCCTGCACCGCAGCAGGTGCAGGGCGAGCAGGCGGTGAGCGCCTCTACCAGCATGCCCGCCCTTGAGCTTGAATCGGTGAGTGTTTTCACCGAGCTGCCCGAAGGCGGGCATCGCCGTATCCTCAAGGATGTGAGCCTGCAGTTCACGGCGAAGCGCACCGCGGTGCTGGGTCTGAACGGTAGCGGTAAGTCCACTTTACTGGGGCTTTTCAATGGGCTCACCCACCCGGATGAAGGTATTGTGCGCGTGAACGGTGTCGACACCCTGGAGGCACCGAGCCGCGACTCCCAGGACGCTCGCGGTCATTCGCAGGGCGCTTTTGAGGGTGTGGGCATGCTTTTCGCCCAGCCGGAGGCGCAGCTGATTATGCCCACCGTTGCCGAAGATATTGACCTGAGTCTGCGCCGTGCCGCCGCCGTTGAAGGTAGTGCCCTCAGCGGTGAGCAGCGCCTCGAACGGATTCGTGAACTGCTCCGCGAGCGCGGCCTCGAACACCTTGAAAACCAGAGCGTTTTCACCCTCTCAGGAGGCGAAAAGCAGCTGGTCGCTCTCACCAGCGTGCTGGCGGCGCGCCCGCAGATTCTTCTGCTCGATGAGCCGACCACCCTGCTGGATTTGCGCAATCGCGCGCGGCTACTCAAGCACTTGGAGTCGCTGGATCAGATGCTGGTGCTCAGCACGCACGACCTGGATTTGGCGGCGTCCTGCGGTGAAGCCGTGATTATTCATGACGGCCGTTTGCTCGCTCAGGGGGATGCGGGGCAGCTGGTGCAGCAGTACCGCACGTGGTGTGCCGAGGGGTTCCCCAACGAGGGTGCGACCGAAGGTCTGGATTCGGCAGGAGGCGCGCATGGGCGCTAACACGCCGCGCGTGAATCCTCGCCCCGCCTCCCAGGGCTCGGATTTCAACCCCGGTACTCTGTTGGTGGGTTTCTACCAGCCGTTGAACACGCCGGTACATCGGGCACCGCTGTGGCTCAAGGGTACGCTCTTCTTTGGGCTGTTCCTATTGTTGGCGGTGACCGGCTGGCAGGTGGCGCTGGTGGCTTTGGTTGCCTCCACGTTCTGCGCGTTGTGGGCTGGTGTGCCCGCCTCCCAGCTGTGGTTGGTGGTTCGCACGCTGTCTCTACTGCTACTGATTATGGTCGGCTATTACATGTTTACGGGTCAGTACGCCTCCGGCGCGGATGCTATCGCGACTATGCTGACGGCTTTTTATGCGTCCCGCGCTCTGCTGGTGAGCACCCCCCTGCCGGTTCTGATTGACGGCTTTGTGAGGCTGTGTTCGCCGTTGCGTTTCGTGGGTCTTTCCCCAGAGCGTCTGGGTCTGCTGATTGCGTTGATGGTCCGATCGATTCCGGCGCTCATGGACCGTTGGGGTGCGTTGCGCAGGG
>OCPN01000304.1_pt1 | contig 17174 bp, 12 predicted proteins | sample 1476971 | NCBI WGS metagenome assembly OCPN01 (sample SAMEA2580251, study PRJEB22360) | human gut metagenome | biome: human gut; feature: human-associated habitat; material: faeces | place: Denmark | collected 2008/2010
TTTTAATATTTATAGTATAATATTTTAAATTTTATCCATATTGATTTATATTATATTTTAGAAATATTTAAAATACCAAAATAAAAAATAGACCATAATAACTGCCCCCAATTTTTAAGAGGTTGCTATTTATCATGGTCTATTAAATATACTTACTATATTATATTTTTATTTTAATCTAAGATTATTATGCTTATAATCCTAAGCACTTTTTACTTAGATAATTCCATATTCTTTTAATAATTTTTCTATGTCAGTTCCTGCTATTTGTTTCATTACTTTTCTCTTTGCTAAAGGTGGTAAATCAAGTTTTGGTTTTTCACCATCTAATAAACATACTCCAGCATTTAATAAGTAACGAATATCATATCTTGATGCATATACCTCAGGTACTCCCTTTTCAACTCCAGTTAATACATATACTGCTTCCATAGCTGTACGTCCTGAGTATTCAATAGTAAATACTGTATCTCTTCCTGGATCATCTAAAGTTTCTGCAAATTGTCCAAGGAAAGCAAAGTTAACTGCATTCTTAGGAACAACATAAGGTCTGTCTCCAAATTCACGAGGCATAAATTGTGAAGTTATAAATGGCATCATTACAGGAATTGCTGTACAAGACTCAGCAAGTTCTTCAATTTCATCAACTGGAACGCCTATATGGAATAACCATTCCTTTGTAATTTCCTTACCAGTACAATCTCTCATAGGTTTCTTAATATAATCACCCTCAACATCTGAGAATAATCCATATACCCAAACTACTACATCTTTTTCTGGTTGGCCATAATATTGTTCTTGACGATTTATAGTCCAACTCATTAGCCATGAAGAGTCCACAGCTGTAACTATTCCTCCTGTTACAGTTTTTCCTCCATATGGTGAACGTTTAGTTATCTTTTCAATGTATTTTGGTACACGTTCATCATGACAAGTTACTGTACAAGATTCCCAGTTTGATTTTTCAGTGTCAGTACAGAATTTATCTGGATGTCCAAATTCATCTGATTGTTTAGCAATATTTCTCCATAACTCCCAGCATCCTTGTGGTTCTTTATTAAATGGAGCAGGAGTATTATCATCACCATATCCTGAACCTTCTGTCATAGAACCATTAGTTATGAATACTAAATCATTTTCACTTAAGTTTACAGAAATATCTTTTCCGTTTTTATCCTTAGCAACTATTTTTTTAGCCACCTTTTTATCATCGCTTATGTCAAATTCTACATTTTCAACATGTACTCCATATTCAAACCTAGCCCCATTTTCTTTTAAGAATTTAACCATTGGTTTTACAAAAGATGTATATTGATCATGTCTTGAGAATTGCAGAGCTGAAAGTGTTGGTAATCCACCAACGTGGTGTATAAATCTATTCATATATAATTTCATTTCTAAAGCACTATGCCAGTTTTCAAAGGCAAACATAGTTCTCCATAATGTCCAAAAGTCTGTATTTAAAAGTTCTTCAGAGAATATTTCATCGATTGCTTTGTCTTGAAGTTCTTCATCTGGTATAAGAACAAACTCTGCTAATTCCTTAGCTAAATCTTGTCCTAAATTAAATTTAGCATTGTCATATCTTTTTCCATTTTTATGAGTTATACGGCAATTACTATAGTTTGGATCATCATAATTTGTGTAGAAGAAATGATCTAATACTGTCATATTTGGATCTTCAGTAGATGGAAGTGAACTAAATAAACCCCATAAAACTTCAAAGTGATGTCCCATTTCACGTCCACCACGAGCTACATAACCTAGATTTTGAAGTACTTCTCCATCTAAAGAGCCTCCTGGAAGATCTAATTGTTCAAAAAATGTTATTTTGCTACCATCCATATGTGCATCTCTAATTAAAAAACATCCTGCTGCTAATGCACCTATTCCAGTACCAATTAAATATGCACTTTTATTTTCAATTCCTTTAGGTTTTCTAGCATGTACTAATGCATGATAGCTTCCATTTGTTAAAGTAAGTCTGTCATCATGTGTTTTAAGTTTCATAAAATCCCCTTCTTTCTTAAAACTAGCTATAAGTTTTCAAAACAAATCTTAGCCTTTTTAAATCAATTCTTGATTAATAAGTTATAATCTTATGAATATAAGATTTTATTTACTAAGTGTAAGTTTTAAAAATAACTCTAACTTCCTTTAAATCTATAATATAACCTTTTACCATATATTTCATTAGATAAATAAGGGGAGTGTTCAAAGTTCAAACACTTAAACACATCTGACTAAAAATTAGGCATAACTCTCTTTGTGCCTAAATTTCTAAAGATTTCTTAAAAGAGTTAAAAGATTTTTATTAATCATTAGGGTATTTCCTGATTAATTTATTAATCCTATAAATTATTTCTCACCAATTTTATTAAACTCTTCACTACGCTGAAGTGATAATTTTATATTTCCATCAAATAATTTTCCTATTCTTCTTATGATGGCATCTGGATCTTCCTTCATTCCAGAAGAAATCCATTGAATTACCATTTCTGTAAGTGCACATTGATAGAAGGTTGCTATTAGTTTCATGTCATATTCAGAAGCATTTATGCCATGGCTTAACTTCTTAACATACCTCTCCATCATGTTTCCTGAAACATTATAAATATAATTGACCAATTCTTCCCTCTGCATTGAATTATATACATGATAAATTACCTTCTTATTTCCTAAGGCAAACCTTGTTGCTAGTACAAAGCTTTCCTCCCAGGACATAGTGTCATTATATTCATCTATAACATTTTGAAGCTCAGTTTGAAAAAGTTCAGATAAAAGTTCATACATATCTGAATAATAATAGTAGAAAGTATTTCGATTAATTCCACAAGCTAATGCTATATCTTTTACAGTAATCTTATTTAGCGGTCTTTCATTTAATAACTCTATAAATACGCTACGAATCATTTTTTTAGTATATTGCTGAGCCAAAAGAATCTCCCCCTTTTGATTTCTATTAATAAATTATAACATTAACTTTATATTTTTTCATAAAATGGTTATTATTATCTCTCATAATCACCAATTAGCTTATTACTTTGCATCACCTTATGAAATATATGCTTTTTAGAAAATTTTACAATAAAAAAGTATGTATATTATAGATATTAATGCTAAAAATATAATCATAAAAATTTAATTAAAAAGTGAGGTGAATATCATGACTGTTTCATTTGCTATTACATTAACAATGTTAGGTATCTCTGCTGGAGCTAGAATAGCAGAAATATTATTAACTTAATCAATTGCATGCTATAAAATAGTAGATACTGTTCTCTAACTAATTATTATTTTATTTAGTTAGAGAACAGAGGTCTTTCTATTATTAACGTTAAAATATACTAAAGATTATGAATATAATAGATAAATCTATGTAGTTAATAAAAATCTATCAGCTTAGCTGGTGATATTTCCTTAGCCCAATAAGAACATACTTCTTGCGTTACGTCTTAAAACGCTTAAATTAGTATGCCAGCTTAGCCCATTTCTTTGCTTGCTCCCATTAAAAGAATAAATATATTCTTTTAAACTTATTTGATTAGATATCATATCTTCTGTTCTTGATTTCTTATATAATATTCAATTCCCTTCTTACTAAAGAACATTCTTTATAACAATATTCGCCAACTATAAAACAAGAACTTACCTTTATTCATTTAAATCTTCCATCTAACCTTACAATGAAAAGAATTGTACTTAAGGTTTAATATCTGACTCGATTATTAAAAAAGAGTTAGAAATTACCGTTATTAAGTATATAAATAGAAAGCAGATTTATAGATTGATTAAATTATTTAAAACAATAAGTTTCTATATTTAGGAGCTTGAAGACTTAATATGTTTAAGTAATACATCTTACTTTTATACACTATTAAAAAAGAAATTAGTCTTTCACCAAACCCATATAGAAATAGTCTTAAATCAAAATAAAAATATTAATATTAATAAAATAGATTTCTTATGATGTACATAGAAAAAGAGTATATGGTATATTTCCCTTATACTCTTTCATACTTATTTAATCTACTTTTTTTATAGAATTTAATTCTTTATTAATAACTATTAATAACTCTTTTGGTATTTTGAAAAAAGATATTTTAGACATAGAGTCTATACTCATAACATTAATACTCGATTTAAATCTTGCTGACTCACATATATGTGAAAAATACTTCTTAAATATTTCTCTTGATTTTTCATTTTTATACAAATCTGAAATTGTATCTGATGTAGAGTAATATCCTTCTTTTAATACTATTTCCTCTGTATCTGATAAATCAAACTTTTCAAACCAATTTACAACATGATCTGATTTCTGTTTATTTACAAATACATATCTATTATCTATTTCTTTAGTATAGTTTAATATCATATTATCTATATACTCTGCTCCAGATTCATCATATCCCTTTATTGTTATTAAATTTTTTCCTAATTCTAGATCAATATCTTTAAATTTAGTCATAGGAGTTTCTCTATATACTTCTCTTACTAAAACTTCATTTACATATAAACATATTTTTTTTACGTTAGATAAAATTACGATATCATTTTCTTTTTTATGCCTATTTACAAATCTACTTCCTGCTAACTTTACAAAAGGGGTTTGTGACCAATATGCTTTATAAAGATAGAATGCATCTTTTTTAATTTTTCTATCAATAGTTACTAACCCTTTTTGATTTTTTCCTTTTTCACCGCCCTCATCACGATGATCACTTCCAAAATCAAATAAATTCCATACATATCCACCTAATACAAATTCCCTTTCTTCAAAAGCTTTTAAAGCATTGTCACTAAATAATAATTGATACTCCTCTGTATAATCCTTTACTTTAGGTTCATATGAATGATATTTGGGATTAGTATCAACGCCATACTCAGTAACTATCAATGGTATATCGGAATTTACTTTATGAAAATCATCTAATCTCACTTGTAAATCTTCAATATCTTTATAGTACCAACCATAATATAAATTATATCCAACTAAATCAGTTATTTTATTTAAATAACTTTTATCTTCAACATTATATATATTGGCTTGTGCTGTATAACGTGTTTTATCTAGCTCCTTCGCTAAAGTTTCTAATTCTTCTACCATTTTGTATATTTGTTCATTCTCATAACCTATAGTAATTTCATTTTGTACTCCCCAACAATATATAGAAGTATGATTGTAGCACTGTTTAATTAAACATTCCAATTGTTTTTTTGCATTTTGATTTATCGGATCTTTTTTTGTTGCTACACTTATAAATGGAATTTCAGCCCATATTAGCAACCCCTTTTTATCGCATAATTTATAAAAATAATCATCATGTTGATAATGTGATAAACGAATAGAATTTGCACCAATCTCTTCTACAATAGACATATCTAACTCCATTTGCTCTCTATTTATTGCATTTCCTACTCCTGAAAAATCTTGATGACGTGCAACTCCATTTAATTTGATATGCTTACCATTTAAGAAAATTCCCTTTTCAGGATTTACCTCTACAGTTCTAAATCCAAAATCTATTCTTTTTTCATCCATTATATATCCATCAATTTTAACTTGAGCTACTACTTCGTATAAATAAGGGTCTTCTACTCCTTGCCATAAGTGTGGTTTTTTTATTTCAATACATTCTTTAAAAAAGATCGTATCTTTTATTTCTTCTTCTACTACTTTTTGCCCTACACAAGTTCCTTCTTTATCATTTAAATTTAATATAATCTCAGCATTTGATATAAACTTGGAACTACTTATAGCTCCTTTTATTTCTAAACTATATATATTATTATCCAATTTAGTTTGTGTAATATAAATTCCATCTCTTGAACCATCTAGTAAGTCAAAATGTACACCCTCGCTTATAATCAATGTAACATCTCTATATATTCCTCCATAGAAAGAAAAATCAGCCATAATAGGGTAAACATTTTCTTGCTCATTATTGTCAACCATAATAGATATAAGATTTTCCCCAACTTTAATATGAGAGCTTAACTCCACACGATACATTGAGTAAGGGCAATCATTGCTAGCTACTAAATTTCCATTTACATATATTTGACTTATTAATGATGCTGCTCCTATTTCTAAAAAAATATTATTTCTTAATTCTTGCTCTGTTATATTAAGTATTTTTTGATAAAAACATTTTCCTTTAAACATTTCACTTCCGTCTTGTCCATCTTTATCGTTGTAACAATGAGGCAATGTAATTTCTTGTCCATCTTTTATGACTTTTGATTTATATTCTTCATCATAATTCTTTTTAAATACCCATTTATCATTCCATAAAATTTTCTTTAACATTTTTAACCTTCCTTAGCATTTATGCATTTTTATTATTTATTTCTTGTTTATCTTCATCATACATTCTATCAAAATCATCTTTTGTTATATTGTAATTTTTAAGAGCAATAATACTTGCTAAATCTCCTAATAATGGAGCTCCCAAATACATTCCTATTGTTACCCAGTAAAGTAATAGTGTAGGCTCTGATCCGGATGTATATCCTGCTAACCCCATCAATACCCCTACTATAGATGACCCAAATGCACTTATTAATTTATCTACAAAAGAGAATGTTGCTCCTATTAGCCCTGGAACAAACTTTCCTGTTTTATATTTATGATAATCTATTATTTCTGCAATCATCGGATCTGTATTTTGAGAAGAAAATCTTCTAAATAATAAATTTAGAGACATTAATACTATAAATAAAATCGTTAAATTACTACCAAATGGTCTTAGTAAAATTAATACAAGAGCAATGACAAAGTTTGCAATTGATCCCATTAAAAACGCATTTTTACACCCAAAACGTACTGCTATAGATCCAGCTACAAAAGCTCCTACTAAAGATAGTGGTGTTGAAAACCCATTCACTATTGGTTGCAAATCTAAATTTTTTACAGCATACATATAAAAATACATCATAGATCCACTAGATATTGTCATTGCAATTTTATCTGTAGATGCAGCAATTATAAGCATTCTTAATGGCTTATTTAATGTTAAAATATCTTTATATTCCTTTAAAGTTGCTTTTTCTTTTTTCTTAATTCCCATATTCTTATAAAACTCTGGTTTATCTGTTTTTGAAATAGCTATAATTCCACCTATTAATAAAAATAAATGAAGAGATACTGCACCAATTATAATAGCTATCCATCCTTGTCTAGATTGCATACCACCAAATTTACCTAATAAAGGTACAACACCTGATAACATTATAAATTGAAGCAGTGTACTATAACATCCTCCTGCAATTCCAGATATAGGTCTAAATTTTGGATTTCTTGTAACAATTGATAATGCACATTTATTTACAGTTGTCATACAAGTATATCCAATTACCCAAATACTATAGCAAGCTAAAATCCAGATTAATCTATATTGTTGCGGTATACTAAAAGATACTATATATATAGCTGATGAACTAACTAGCATAATCGCTGAACCTAACAATAGAAAAGGTCTAAATTTACCAAACCTTGTTTCTGTTCTATCTATTATGCTACCAATTATAGGATCTGTTATTCCATCAAATGCTCTCATAGCTGTCATCATAAATCCAACCATAACAGGATTTAAATTTAATGCTTCTGTACAAAATACCATAAAAAATGACATAAATAAAAAGTTATACACATTTGATGATGCCGATCCTAAAGGAAACATTATAACTCTTAGTATATCTTTTTTTGAACTACTTTTTTGATTTTCCATAAAATCTCCCCCTTTTGTTTTTATTAATCTTTAACCCTCTTTAGATTAACCTAATATAAAAATATTTTTTATAAACAAAATAAATATAAGACTGTCTATTTTTAAGATTATATTGTAGTTTTACTTTTTCAAAATAAAAGACCTATAATTTATTAATTATAGGTCTTTGTATATTATTTAAACTTAATAAAATTTTCTACTATCATGTTTTGTTTTCTATATTCAAAAGGAGTAACCTTATATTTATTTTTAAATTGACGGTAAAAATAAGATTCATTTATATAACCAACATTCTGCATTATATCACTTATTTTTTTATTGGTTGTCCTTAACATTCTGCCTGCTTCAACCATCCTAATATCTATCAATAAATCCTTGAAATTTTTCCCAAACTCTTTTTTCACTAAATTACTCAAGTAATTAGGATGAAAATGAAAATGTTCTGCTGCCTTCAACAGACTCATATCTTTGTATTCAAATTTTAAATATTCAATAATTTCATCTTTTATTTTAGAGCATTTTTTATTTATATTAGCGCCTTCTGATTCATTAAATATTCTTGACAGTTCTGTAAATAATAGCAATAAACATCCATTAATTTTACTCCTACAGCGTATACTATCAGAATAATACTCAAAAATTAAATTAATTAATACACTTTCTAAAAAGCTATTTTCTTCGATATTATGTATCATATATCTTTTTATTTTATTGTTAGAGTAGAAACTATTAATAATAAAATTAGATATATAGTTATCATCTGATAATAAATGCATAAATACAGAGTCGAATACTTCTGATGTTAAAAGTATATTTATAGCTAAATCATTGCTACTTAAAGCTTTATTAGAATGCTTCACATTTTTATCCATAATACAAATGTCATTTTTTTTCATAGTTATACGTTTTCCTTCCACTTCCATTTGTATTTCACCTTCTAATAAATATACTATTTCAATATATTCATGTCTATGTTCTGGCATTTCTAAATGTCTATATTTTTTTCTTATTCTAAATTTACTCTTCTTTAATTTTTCATTTGGATAAGATGTAAAATTCCCATCTTCATCAAATTTTAAAATAAAGTCTAGATTACTATAATGTTTATATTCATTTTCAAGTATATGTATATTGTCAAAATCAATATACTCCTCTTGATTTGCAATATATTCATTATCAAAAAAGTTTTTTAAATCATCATAATTTTTAATAATCATATTTCCACCCATATCTAATAAATATATTTTCATTCTTCTGACTTACATATATATATTTATCTATGATTATATTTAATAAATATGTATATTGTCAAACATATAAGTTTTAATCAATAATATATTTTTTATGAACTTACTTGATTATATTTTAGATAAAATAATAAAATTTCATATATTCTGTTTAAGTATTTAAACCTTATGATGTAAGTTTATTTTACTATTATAAATCTTATTTTAGTTATATTGACTATATAAGATCTATGTATTGGAATAAATTCATTTTCATCTAAATTATTATTAAGCTTATTCATAATAGAATAAAATATTTCTTCAGTTTTGTCATAACAATATATAGTAAAAATCCTATTATTTATTTCAAAAATATACTATCCTCATACTTTGCAGATTTCTTACTATGACCTACTTTATACATAAACATACTTTTTATATTTATTGATAAAGTTACAGATTTCATAAAACTACTATCTGTTACCTTATCATCAATTTCATTTTTATTAAATAGTGTAAAAGTATAACATATAAAACTTCAAATACATGAGATTTAAGTAATCTTATAAATATAATTTGATCTATATGCCCTAATCTTCTTTAATACATCTATACCTATCATATCTTCCATTTATACATCATAATAGTCCAAACCTATATATCAATTATTTTGCTATAGATTTTCTTACTGCAATTATTGTAATCCCCCCAAAAAGTCACGCCAAAACATCCCCATCAAACTCGCTTGTCTTGGTACACTCCCCAAATTATCGAACTACTTTTCTCCCCTTTTTCTAATAATTTTCATTACCCTTTTTCTTTTTCGACTTTTAGAGATTTCCGTAATTGTCTAACTGGATTTAGCACTATTTTTCTTAATTTTGTCCCCATTTTTTCACGCAAAAAACCCTCTAAAGACTCTTTCCTTTTGCCTTCAAAGGGTATTGTTTTTTCTTTTTTTATTCTTTTTATTTCCTTTTAACCAATCCTTTTCGAACCTCTTTTATTTCGACTTTTTTGGTTCTGCTTGAGCTTTCAAGATATCTTTTCGAGTTTAATGTATCTTTACAGTTATTTTTTTATTAACTTAGCTACATTTTCTACGTGAGATGTATTAGGAAACATATCCACTGGTTGAACTTCTAAAGTTTTATAGCCATTCTCTTCTAATACTTTTAAGTCTCTTCCTAAAGTACTTGGATCACAGCTTACATATACTATTTTTTTAGCATTTATATTTGTTATGGCATCTAGTAATTTTTTATCGCACCCTTTTCTTGGTGGATCTACTACTACCACGTCAGCCTTTACTCCCTTATTTATTAAGTCTGGAATCACCACTTCTGATTCTCCAACGAAGAATTCTACATTCTCTACTTTATTTTCCTTTGCATTTATCCAAGCATTATCTATGGCCTGTGGAATTATTTCTACTCCATAAACCTTTTTAGCCCTTTGTGATAGGAATAATGTTATTGTTCCTGTTCCACAATATGCATCAAATACTTCTTCATTTCCTGTAAGATTTGCATATTCTAAAGCCTTACCATATAAAACCTCTGTTTGAATAGGATTTACTTGGAAGAATGATAATGGAGATATATTGAATCTAAAGTCTCCTATGTAATCTGATATTGTATCTTCTCCCCATAGAGTTTTACTTTCTAAGCCTAATATTACATTAGTTTTCTTTGAGTTTATATTTTGTATAATACTCTTTATTCCAGGAATATTTTTAACCATTAAGTCTACAAACTCTTCTTTATGAGGAAGGTTTTCTCCATTTGTAACTAAGACAACCATAACCTCATTAGTTGTAAAACCTCTTCTTATCATTATGTGTCTTACTATTCCCTTTTCATCATACTCACCATCTACATTATATGGTCTTATATTAAATTTCTCTATCCACTCTCTAGTAAGTTTAACAACCTTATCTCCTATTTCATCTTGAATTAAGCAAGATTCCATGTCTATAATGTCATGACTTCTTGGAGCAAAGAATCCTATTTTAACCTCTCCATTAATTAACCCTATTGGTAACTGAACCTTATTTCTATATCTCCAAGGCTCTTCCATTCCTAAAGGATATTTAACTATGCTAGGATCTAACTTTCCAATCTTGCTAACACAGTCCTTAACTCTATCCCATTTAAAATCTAATTGTGCCTTGTAAGAAGCGTGCTGAAGTTTACATCCACCACATCTTTTATAAATAGCACAAGGTGGATTAACTCTTTCCTCTGAAGCTTCTAATACTTCCATAAGTTTTCCATAGGCAAAATTTTTATTAACCTTAACTATTCTTACTTTAACCTTTTCGCCCTTTAAAGCTCCCTCAATGAAAATTGGGTATTTATTATCAATTTTAGCTATTCCTTCACCCTCATATCCTTGAGAGATTATATCAAAAATATATTCTTTATTCTTTTCAACCATCCACTAAAACTCCCTTATGTATATTTAATCATCTATTCTCTATGGTTTATTTAAAAACCTAAATTTCATTTATATTAGAATAAATCACTTTAATTTTCTCTTAATATAAAAGCTATTTTTTAATACTATCCTAAATTCAGTATTTTTACTAATTATTATTTTAGTTAATTACACTAAAACACAAAATGAACTAAATCATCATATTAAGTTATTATATAAACTTAACTAATAACTAACTTTTAAAGTTTATCATATGGAATAAGCTTTTACAACGCACTATTAATAAGCTTTCTCTACTAGATTAAGTTAAAGTACTCTTAACTTCCTCACCTATTATCTTTATGCCCTTTTCTATCTCTTCCTCAGAAAGCCTTGTAAAGCCAATCCTTAAGGTATCTCTCTTCTCTCGCCCTTTAATATTATGTTCCTCTAAAGAAAATACTCTGTTTTCTTTTTCTAGGTAAAGATCATTATCTATATAAAATAAATCTCCAGGCATAAAAAGAACTCCCCTATCATAGCACCTTTTTAAAAGCTCTCTTGTATCAACACCTTTTATTTTTAAGAACATATAAAGTCCACCTTCGCCCCAAATTTCTGCATCTTTAATATATTTTTCTATTACCCTCTTAGTAAATTTATATTTTTCCTTATAAACTTTTCTAACTTTCTTAATATACTTTTCAAAGGCTCCACTTATCATGAAATCATAAAGAATTCCTTGATCTAAGAAGGAGGTGTGGATGTTTCTACATCTTTTTACACTTTCTAATATCCCTATTATTTTCTTATCTCCATATACCCATCCTATTCTTAAACCTGGAAATAATATTTTAGAAAAACTTCCTATGTATATTACACCATTACTTTCTCTATCTAAGGATGCTAAAGGAATAGTTGGAGAACTTTCATATAAAAGCTCCTCATTAAAACCATCCTCTATAATAGGAATACCAGCATCTTTTAAAATATTATAGACCTCTTCTCTCTTTTTAATAGATGCCACAACTCCTGTGGGGTTATGATATGAGGGAATTAAGTAAGCAAATTTAATCTTTTCCCCCAATTTTTCAATTTTTTTATTTAAATCCTCTATGTCCATGCCATCTTTGGTCATTTTAACCCCAATAATATTTAGTTTGTGAGTTTTCATTATTTTTAAAGCTGTGTTATGAGTTGGATTTTCACAAAGTATATAATTTCCATCTTTTGTAAATGCAGAAAGCATCATATCTAGTCCCTCTGTAAATCCATTAGTTACTATTATTTCTTTTTCCTCTGAATAAGCACCCTTTTCTTTCATATAATCCTTTAAATAATCTATAAAAGGCTTATATCCCACAGCATAACCATAATTAACTATTTTATGTTTCTCTAAGGCAATTCTATTAGAAAAGGATCTCTTTAACTCCTCAATATTAAAAAGATTTCCTGGAGGAGCTATACTTTTAAAAGAAATCATTCCCTTTTCCCACTTCTCTTCACTTTTTATAATATCTAAACTTTCAGCTAATACTCCATATTCATTAGTTTTATACTTCCAATCAATATTCCACTTGTCCTCTCTAATTTCAGAGTTTTCTTTCTTCATTGATGAAACTTTAGTAGACTTTTCATTAGAAAATTCTTTTTTTACAAAAGTTCCTTTGCCTTTTATGGTTTCAACAAAGCCTTCACTTTCTAAAATTTCATAAGCAGACATAACCGTATTTCTTCCTATTGATAAAATACTGCTAATCTCCCTTGAGGAAGGCAGTTTACTTCCTTCTATTAAAACTCCCCTATTAATAAGCTCTCTAATATACCTTGCTATTTGTATATACTTCTTCTCATTTTCATTAAAAGTTAAATTTTTAAACATAACTTCCTCCAAAGTAAATTCATAAAAAACCTTTCTTTTAAGATAAAACTTATTTTTAATTACATAATTTTAAAAATCAAATAAAATCTCTTTTTGATCCACGCTTTCAACATTAAACTAAATAAATTCTATCATATATGTTTTTATTCAAACAACTATATCCATTCATAGATTCAATTTCCAGTATAAATAAAAGCATCTTTACACATTATATATACTGTTGGTAGTTCCAACAAAGAGGTTCTTAATTTAAGGAGGAATTTATTATGAAACACAATTCAAGTATCGGATGTACAGTTAATGAATGTAAGTACCATTGTAATGAGGACAATTATTGTACTCTAAACAAAATCGAAGTTGTAAAGAACACTGCTGAGGCTTGTTCTACAGAATGTACTGATTGTGGAAGTTTCGAAAGAAAATAATAAATTTTCACTCTAACACCAAAAGGAGGCTATAATTTAGCCTCCTTTTCAAAATTTTTATGTTGAATTATATTATTTTAAGCATTATTTCATTAAATCTCTCACCCAAATTTTACAACTTAATTTTTTTCTATTTTAATTACATAAATGAAGAAAATAAGCTTTAATTTCTTCTAAAACTTTTTAATTACTATTTTAATTACTGTTACCACTTTAATTACATAAGTGGAGCAAATACTCTTATTATAGATCTTAAAATTCTAGTAGGAACTTTAACCTTAGCACAATCTTCTAAAGTTATTCTTTGACATTTTTCTAAAGTTTTTAAGAAATCATCCTTTATCTGTTCTACTGATTTAGTTTTATATAGCCAAACTCCACATTCAAAATGAAGATATAAACTTCTATAATCCATATTTATAGTACCTACTATTCCTATTTCATCATCAGAGACAAAGGTCTTTGAGTGAATAAATCCTGGAGTATATTCATATATCTTAACACCAGATTCTATAAGCTGAGGATAATAGGCCCTTGTAACTATATGAGCATACCATTTGTCCTCAATGTGAGGAGTAACTATTCTAACATCTATTCCACTTTTAGCAGCAAGAGTAAGTGCTGTAACAAGTTCATTATCAATAATAAGGTATGGAGTATTTATATAAACATAGTCCTTTGCCTTATTTATAATATTTAAATATACATTTTCCCCTACTATTTCATCATCTAAAGGACTATCTCCATAGGGCTGAACATATCCATCACTTTCAAATTCATCTTCATGATGAAAATATGGGTAATATTTTTCATACTGCTCTTTTCTTTCACTATAGAAATTCCATATTTGAAGAAACATAACTGTTAAATTCCAAACAGCATCCCCCTTTATCATTATGGAGGCATCCTTCCAATGTCCAAATCTAACAATTTCATTTATGTATTCATCAGCTAAGTTTATTCCACCAGTAAATCCAGTATGCCCATCTATAACAGTTATTTTTCTATGATCACGATTATTCATCCTTAAGGATAAAAGGGGAACAAAAGGATTAAATACCATACATTTAATTCCCTTAGCCTCTAAAACTTCATTATACTTATATGGTAAAGTGCCTAAGCATCCCATATCATCATAAACGAATCTAACCTCTACCCCTTCTTTAACCTTTTCCTCTAATATTTCTAAAATAGAGTTCCACATAACTCCTTCATGTACTATGAAATATTCCATAAATATGTAGTGCTTTGCCTTTTTTAACTCTTCCTTTAACCTTTCAAAAAATACCTCTCCAGGAGATAAATACTCAGTTGTAGTATTTTTATATACTGGAAACTGAGAGTAATCAGCTATGTACCTTGATTGATTAGCTATGCTTTTATCTAAGTCTTCTAGCTCCTCTAAAACTGTTCTATCATCATATAATAAATGTGCCGTTTCATCATAAGAAGCTTTTATTTGTTTTCTAAACTTTTTGCTTGTCTTATTTCCCCCAAATATTAAATAAAATAATCCTCCAAAGACAGGAACTAATAATACAGGTACTGCCCATGCTAATTTATAGGATGGATTATCTTTTCTGCTAACAATATAAATAAATACTACTATACTAATAAAGATAAACAGAAAATACACATATATGAAATCTTCGCTTACTTTCCATATAGCCCCCATAAGTATAACAAACTGTATGAATATAAGAAATCCAACTATAAATGCTCTACTTAGTAGTTTTTTCAGAAACTTTTCCATTTAATCCTCCTTAAACTTATGAATCCAATTTACCTCTTTAATTTTTTATATTAAAAATTCTTCTTAACTCTTTTAAGAAATGAGATACTAAATAAATTAATGTGTAATATTAATCAATCTACCTTAGATTTAATTCTAATAGTAAAACTATTATCTCTAATCTCCTACATAATATTAGTCCATTAACTCCCATCCCTTTATAGCTACCTTATAATAGAGCCATCTAGGTGTAAACTTACTAACAAAATATAAAAATTTATTGCAAAATCCAGGAATAACTATTACCTTTAATTTCTTATTTATATTTTTTAGGCTTATTTCCACCACTTCTCTTGTACTCATCCATCTTACAAAGCCTTTATTTTGCAATTTACTCTCTTCCATGTTTAATTTACTATGAAAGTCTGTTCTAGTAAATCCAGGACAAAGGCATTGAACCTTTATATTATTCTCTAAAAGTTCCATAGCTAAACATTGAGTAAAACTTATTAAGAAAGCCTTTGTAGAACAATACATTGCTGAACTTGGAAATACGTTAAATCCAGCCATAGAGCTAACATTTATTATGTACCCCTTATTATTCTCTTTCATCTTCTTGCTTAAACTATGACAAAGCTTCATAGTAACTAACATATGTACCTTTGCCATATCATATTGCTTACTATATTCATCCCTTGTAAAGGAATCATCAGCTCCATATCCTGCATTATTCACCAAAAATTCTATGTTATCTTTTTTCTCTAATCTTTTTATAAAATCATTAAGTTTATTATCATCAGTTAAATCTAAAATTTCTACATGTGTCTTAACCTTAAAATTATTCTCTATTTCTTCTGCAACAGCTTTAATTTTTTCAACTCTTCTACCTACTAATATTAAATCATATCCTTTTTTAGCTAGTTGAAAAGCATATTCCTTCCCTATTCCACTAGTTGCTCCAGTAATTACAGCTATCTTACCTAACTCATTCATTTTACTCCCCCTTATATTCCACAAATAATTTTGAAGTGATTTATATTAATTTCTTAAGAATATATTTTACCATATAATTAAAAGGCTAGAACCTAAAATTTAATATTTTAGTTCTAGCTTTTAATAATTATTTTTTATAAAAAGTTTCACATTCAGTTGAAGTAGATGTTGTAGCTTCTGGTCCAAAAACTTGTATATCAGTAGAAGTACAAGTCATTCCAACATTATATTTACAATTCATAGCATAGCATTTTATCTTATGATCTACATCTTCCTGACCATCTAGTGCTTGCATTATTGTTCCAGCATAATTAGTATTAAATGCACTTTTAATTGCATTAACAAAGGTTCTTGGTGCAAAGGTATTGCAACAAGTTTCTTGTTTATTCTCTGCACTCTCTCCATCAACTTCAATAGTCAAAGCTGAACACATTCCATTCATATAATTAACACAATTATGAGCTGAACATGCTAATCTTGTCATATTCAAATCCTCCTCAAAATATTATTTGAGGTTATTTTTTGTATTTATATTAAATTTATACTATAAAACTATATTAATCTAATAATTTTAAATAAAAAAAGAAGCACTCGATGGTATCAGTCATCAAGTACTTTTTCATCTTGGAATCAGTTGCCATTTGATTCTACTTATATTATTTCATAAGCACTATCTAATATACACTATTTTCTTTTACTTGTCATAAAAATATTGTTAACTTTTTGTTAACTATATATTTTTATAGATTTTATTTAATATAATTT
>OCPN01000324.1_pt1 | contig 16055 bp, 9 predicted proteins | sample 1476971 | NCBI WGS metagenome assembly OCPN01 (sample SAMEA2580251, study PRJEB22360) | human gut metagenome | biome: human gut; feature: human-associated habitat; material: faeces | place: Denmark | collected 2008/2010
TCCGCGCGAGTGCCTGCGCCGCGGAGGGGTCCACCGGCGAATGACGAACTGTGAGGCGCAAAACAAGACGCAATGCCATACTGAAACCATGAAGATCCTGCACACCTCCGACTGGCACCTCGGCCGCACCTTCCACCGCAGCCCCCTCACCCGCGAACACCAGCAGTTCATCGACGAACTGCTCAACTACGTGCACGCCGAAGGCATCAACACCCTCCTCATCAGCGGCGACGTCTACGACAGCACCATCCCCACCGCCGAAAGCACCACCCTGCTCGACCAGGCACTCACCCGCCTCATGCGCGCCGGCGTGCACGTCATCCTCAGCTCCGGCAACCACGACTCCTTCCGCCGCCTCAGCTACGGCGCAGCCTTCTTCGAAGCCTCCGGCGTGCACCTGCGCACCACCATCGAAGACGCCACCCGCCCCGTCGAACTCACCGACGGCACCTTGCGCGTACACGTCTACGCCATCCCCTACCTCGCGCCGCGCCTCCACGCCACCGCCCTCGGTGTAGACCCCACCCACCAGGCCGTCCTCGGCGCCGTCACCGACGCCATCCGCGCCGACGCCGCAGAACGACGCGCCCGCGGCGCAGGCGCCGACCGCATCATCGTCATGAGCCACGCAACAGTCAGCGACACCACCGGCAGTGACATTGCCGGCAGCGCAGACACCACACCCCGCAGCGACTCCGAACGCGACATCAGCGTCGGCGGCATCGACTGGGTACCCGCCTCCCTCTTCGACGGCTTCGACTACGTAGCCCTCGGCCACATCCACAAGCGGTACCCCGTCACCCCAACCATCCGGTACAGCGGCTCACCGCTCGGCTTCTCATTCAGCGAAGAACACAACCGCAACGGCGCCTACCTCATCGAACTCACCCCCGGCGAAGAACCCACCATCAGCGGCCACGAATGGGCAACCCGCGTACACATGAAAACCCTGCGCGGCACCATGGACCAGCTGCTCAACAGCCCCGAAAACAGCCCCTACGAGCAGGGCTACTACTGCCGCATCGAACTCACCGACGAAACCCTACCCATCGGCGCCGTCGATCGCCTGCGCAGCCGCTACGAAACCATCTCCCACTTCAGCTACCGCATCACCCAACCCGCCACCGACAAACCCGTCGCCGCGCCCCTCACTCGCGATGCCGACCCCGTCGACACCTTCGACCAATTCCACCAATACGTACGCAACCGCCCCCTCACCAGCGAAGAACGCGACGTCATCACCACCCTCAGCGACCACATCAAAAGCCACAAGGACAACGCATGATCCTGCACAACCTCGAATTCGAAGCCTTCATGGCATACCCCAAGCGCCAAGAAATCAACTTCGACACCCTCAACAACGCCGGCGTATTCCTACTCAACGGCCCCACCGGCGCCGGTAAAACCACCATCCTTGACGCCATCTGCTACGCCCTCTACGGCGAAACCAGCAGCGACCGCGAATCCGCCAAACTGCACTCCACCTACGCGGCACACAGCGGCACCAAACCGCGCGTGCTACTCGACGTCACTCTCCACGGCAAGCGCCTGCGCATCGACCGCACCCCCGCCTACAACAAACCCATCACCCGCGGCGCCCGCAAAGGCCAGATGCGCGAAGAAAGCGCCAAAGCCACCCTCGCCGAAATCGCACCTGGCGCCGACCCCTCCGACGAAAAGGCATGGACGCCCATCTCCAGCAGCGTCGCCGAAGTCAACCGCACCATCGCCGAACGCACCCACCTAACCAAAGAACAATTCCTCAAAGTCGTACTCCTGCCGCAGGGCCAGTTCGCGCAATTCCTCAAGTCCAAGCCCAAAGAACGCAAAGAACTGCTCAAAAAGATGTTCCCCGTCGAACACTACGAACAGCTCTTCGCCGCACTCACTGAGGAAGCGAAAACCGCCCAGCAGGAAGTCGCCCAGGACGAAAACACCCAGCGCGGCTACCTTGAACGTGCCCGCGCAGAAATGCTCGCCCTGCAGGCACTACTGGACGCTGCAGACCCGGATGCAGAGGAGGCTGCGGAGGAGGAGACTCCCGAAAACCTCACCGCTGAGAACGTCACTGCCGAGACCCTTGACGCCTGGGTCGCCGGCGGAGTAGAACGCGCCCGCAAAACCTCCGCACGCGAGAAGCAGGAACAGCAGCGCCTCACCAACGAAGCCGACCGGAACACCCGCCTGCTCGCCGAACGCGCCCAGCTGCAGGCCGACTGGCGCGAATACGAGCAGCTCTGCGAGCGCCGCACCCGCCTGACCGAACGCGCCGATGAGCATAAGGCGCAGCGTGAAGAGCTGGCTCAGGCGCGTGCCGCCGCGCCCCTGCACGCACAGTACACGCAGGTCCACGCCGAATCGCAGGTGCTCGCCGCTCGCCAACAGGACCAAGCGGCGTGCGCATCCGCGCTGGAGGAGAACGGCCGCGCCCTGCTTGCGGCACTGCGCGATGAGGAAACCGCGGAAGAAATCACCTTCCCCGAAGAAACGACCTTCGCCGCGCTCCCGGAGCTCGAGCCCTCCGAGCAAGAAACCCAGCTCGAGGCGCTCCTCGATACCCTGCGCGCCCTGCAGAAGAAGGACGCACAGCTTACCGACGAAGAAGCCGCCGCAGCCGCCCTGCTGAAGCAGGCTAACGCTCTCGAACAGGACAAGTCGCGTGCCGAAAAGACCCTGAGCGATCTCACCACCCAGGCTGAGCAGCTTGCCGAAGAACTCGCCGGCTACAGCACCGCCGACGAGGAACGCACCCTCGCCGCGCACCTGGTCACCGAGGCGCAACAGAAGCACGACGCCGCCCAGCAGATGCAGCAGAAGCTCGATGTCGCCTCCGCCGCGGTTGCCGCGGCTCAGAAGCAGAGCCAGCGCACCACCACCGCCGAGCAGAAGGCACAGGAAAAGTGGCAGGCTTCGGCTCAGCAGGCGCTCGCCGCGACGGAGGAGTTCAAAAACCTGCAGGTGCTGCGCCTCGCCCAGGCGTCCTCTCTGCTGGCGCGCGAACTCAAGGACGGCGAACCCTGCGCGGTCTGCGGCTCGGTCGAGCACCCCGCCCCCGCGCAGATCGCCGAGGGTGAGCAGCTGATTGAACGTGCCGACCTGGACGCCGCCAAGGAACGTGAAGACAAGGCGCACAAGCAGGCGCACACCCACGAACTGGCCAAGGATCGGGCGACCAAGGCGCACCAGGAAGCCTCCGAGGCGCTCGCCGCCGCCCGCACCCAGTACGAGACCCTAGCGGCTCAGGGTGAGTGCGATGTGGAGCAGACTGCCGCCCAGTTGCAGCAGGCGCAGACTCGCCTCGCGCAGGCTCAGTCGCGTGTGACCGCGCGTGACGGCGTGCTGGTGAAGGTTGAGCGGGTGCGGGGTGAGCAGCAGAAGGCTCAGGAGGCGCTACGCACCATTGAGGGCGCGGCGGTTGAGGCTCAGACTCGTCACCGTGACGCTGCGGCGCGCTGTGAGGCGGCTGCGGCGCAGTTGGCGCCTGCTCGTGCGGCGGTGGGCTTTGCGCAGCGTGTTGAGGCTGTGGAGGGCTACCGTGCGGCGCATCAGCGTCTTGCTCGTGCGGTGTTGCTGTTGGGGCAGGCGCGTGAGCGTCATGCTCTGGCGGCTGCTGCGGCGCAGCGTCTGCTGGCTGAGTCTGCGTTTGAGAGCGCTGAGCTGGTGCAGGCGGCGGTGCGCACCCCCGAGCGTGTTGATGCCCTAGAGCAGGCTGTTGCCGCGTATGAGCTGGAGCATGCCCGCCTCCTTGAGGGCTTTGGTCGTGAGCCGATTGTTGCGGTGGCGGCTCGTGTTGCCGCTGGTGAGCAGGCGCCGGATGATCTGCAGGGCGTGCGTGAGCGGGTTGAGCAGCTGCGTGCGGCGGCGCACCGTTTGACTCTTCGTGAGGGCGAGCGGGAGAGCGTGCTGCGTTCTTTGCAGGCTCTGCGTGGCGAGTATGCGGCGTTCCGTGCGCAGACGGCGCAGCGTTATGACCGTGCGCAGATGTTGGCTAACTTGGCGGCGGCTGCCCGCGGTGACACTCTGGGCGGTTATGAGCATCAGGTTGACCTGGTCAGCTATGTGCTGGGTGCCGAGTTTGAGCGTATTCTGCAATCGGCGTCGCTGCATTTGGACCGTATGAGTGAGGGCCGCTACGGCATGGTGTTCAGTGATCACCGTGCGAAGGGTAGCCGTTCCGGTGGCGGCCTGAACCTTGAGATTACTGACACTTGGACGGGTGAGCCGCGTGAGGCGTCGTCGCTGTCCGGTGGTGAGTCGTTCTTGGCGTCGCTGTCGTTGGCGTTGGGTCTGGCTGAGGTTGTTCAGGCGAATAATGGCGGTATCGAGTTGGATACCCTCTTCATTGATGAGGGTTTTGGCACGTTGGACGCTGAAACTCTGGACATGGTGATGGGCACAATCGAATCGCTGCGTGATAGTGGCCGCACTATTGGCCTGATTTCGCATGTGGAGGAGATGAAGAACCGTATTCCCGCCCAGATTGTGGTTGAAAAGGGTCAGAACGGATCGTCGGTGAGGGTAAACTCCTAGTAGGCATAAATTCGCTTCCGGGCTGCTGTTATGGCATGTCCGGCGGCTTATTCGTGAAAGAGATGATGACCTCGACACCTCAGGACAGGGCACCGAATTCAACGTATCGTGTGGAACCTTCGGCTGATGCGCACACTAACGCATCCGCGCCGGGGGTTCCTCCGCGCACCATGAAGGTGGCACCCGCCCCCGATACTTCGGATAGGTTGAGTGCTTCGGGTACAGGCATTCCGACGGTTCCGGGCACCTCCCTGACGGATGTGGTGCGCAGCAACGAGCACGTGTTGCAGGAGTTGCCGCCGCGACCGGTTCCTACTGCGGATGAGGTTAATACGAACGCCTCGGTGCCGGATATTTTGCGTCAGCATTGGGCGTTGTTCCTGCGTAACGGTAAGGAGCAGCGTTACCATCTGCGCGGTGTGCTCCGTGATGAGGGCTTTGCCCGTAATGTGTTGACGATTCTGTTCCATATTCCGGCGGCTTCTTCGGCGTTTGCGCTGTATATTCTGTTGGCGAGCCACCTGGGTAGTGTGCATGATGGCGGCTATGCGGTGGCGGCGTTTGCTGGCGCGTATTCGGTGCAGATTATGCTCGGCCCGATGCTGGTGCGTGCCCTGGGTTTGAGGGCGTTGCTGGCGATTACGTCGGTGCTGAATATTGCTGCGGTGCTGAATATGCTGGTCATTGGTTGGCGTTTGACGGTTGACCCGAATAACGTGAGTACGACATACCATGCGCTCTCTTGCGTGGCGATGGGTTTTACGACTCCGCCGTGGACGCCGTTTGCGTTGGAGTCGCTGTACCGCCGCAACTATAAGTACAGTGATGTTCGCTTGTCGACAGCTGTTTCTTGGGGGACGACGGCGAACCTGTCGATGTACCCGCTGGCTGCTCTGCTGGTGCGGCTGGGCGATGCGTACCTCACCCCGAATCATGAGTATGCGGGCTTCTGGATCACGATGATTCTGGATGCGCTACTGTTCATTGTGGTTCTGGCCGCGCCGATGTGGCTGCCGGATATTTCGCGTATTCGCATGTCTCCGCCGAAGAATCTGGTCCGTCCGAATAAGCAGACGGTGGTGTTGATTCTTGGTCTGGTGCTGCTGGGTGCGTGTATGGGCGCGGTCGGTTCGGGTCTGCTGGGCTTCTCGCTGATTCACGGTTCGATGAACCTGTTCATGGCGATGGTTGCGACCGGTACCGGCGCGATGGTGCTTGTGTCTTTCCCCGTGGTTTTGGGTGCCCGTTCGGTGAACCCGTGGCATGGTTGGTTGGTGAGCGGCGTTCTGCTGATTATGGGTGCCCTGTATTTGCCGGCGAGTGATGATACGTCCACGATTTTCTATGCGTTGGTGCTGTGTGGTGCGGTGCTGGGTGTGGCGTTTGGCGGTCATGAGCTGTGGCTGAACCGTTCGCTCAAGCATATTCCTGATGCGCAGGCGAGCTTCTTTACCCGCTCGATGCTGGGTATTGGTCTTGCGATGGGTAGTATGTGGGGCGGCTATATGGGTGACGCTCCGTATTACCGTAATGCGTTTATGGTGCCGGTGATTATTGCGACGCTGTATTTTGCGTTGGGTCATTTGTACGGCTACCTGTGGCGTTCTGAGCATGAGGAGCAGCTGACTCCTCTGTCTGAGACGGCACGTAGCTAGTTCGGCGTGTGGCTAATTCAGTGCACTGCTAATTCGGTGCGCGGCTCGACCGAACGCATCTGAGCTTGAGCGTTGTGAGCGCATACTAAAGGCGGATGCCCCGCCACCTTCTGCAGGTGGTGGGGCATCCGCCTTTTTGTGTACCGGTTTTTACGCCTCAGCGAGGCTGCCGGTTTAGTGACCGCGCTTGATCCATGCCGGAAGCTCGGGCGCCTCCAGACCAATGCCGGTGCTGTCACCGTGGCCGGTGAGGACCGCGGTGGACGCGGGCAGGGTCAGCAGGCGGGGCGAGAACGACTCAGACCGTGTGACTCGATGATGGTGTCGAAGTCGCTGTAGGAGCGTCCGGTTGCGCCGGGGCCGCCGTTGAAGAGGGTGTCGCCGGAGAAGACGACGCCTTCGCTGTTTTCCCAGCTGAGGGTGGGTGCGTAGAAGCACACGGAGCCGGGGGAATGGCCGGGGGTGGCGAGGACCTTCAGTTCGGTGTCGCCGATGCGCAGTACATCGCCGTCAGCGAGTTCGTGGTCGAAGTCCCAGGAAGGGTACACCATTTCCCAGAGCACACGGTCTGCGGGGTTCAGGTAGACGGGTGCGCCGAAGCGTTCTGCCGCCTCCTTGGCGCTGCGGATGTGGTCGTCGTGGGCGTGGGTCAGCAGAATCTTCTCCACGGTGCGGCCTGCGACGGTGCGGGAGATCTTGTCGACGTCGTGGGCGGGGTCAATGATGATCACGGAGGAGTCATTGCCGATGATCCAGACGTTGTTGTCGACGTCCCAGCAGCCGCCGTCCAGCGAGAAGGTGCCGGAGGTGACGACTCGTTCAATACGTTCGCTCACGCTACGCTCCTAGAGTTCCACGACCGAGCGCAGCACGCGGCCGGTCTTCATGGTTTCGAATGCTTCGTTGACGTCTTCGAGGCGGATGCGCTCGGAGACGAAGCCGTCCAGGTCGAGGCGGCCGAGCAGGTACTGGTCCACGAATTCGGGGAAGTCGCGGGAGGGCAGGGTGTCGCCGTACCATGCGCTCTTGATGGAGCCGCCGCGGCCGAACACCTCATCCAGCGGGATGTCCCAAGTGGTGCCGGGTGCGGGCACGCCGACGAGGACGACGCGGCCAGCCAGGTCGCGTGCTTCGAATGCCTGCTTGAAGGTGGGGGCGATGCCGACAGCGTCGATGACGAGGTCTGCACCGAAGCCGCCGGTGAGTTCCTTGATGGCCTCGACGGGGTCGACCTTGGAGGAGTTCACGGTGTGGGTTGCGCCGTGTTCGCGTGCGCGTGCCAGCTTATCCTCGTCGATGTCGACGGCGATGATGGTGGTTGCGCCACCGAGCTGTGCGCCTGCGATTGCTGCGGTGCCGACGCCGCCACAGCCGATGACTGCCACGGACTCGCCGCGCTTGAGCTCACCGGTGTTCAGCACAGCGCCCAGACCTGCGGTGACGCCGCAGCCGAGCAGACCGATGGCTGCGTACTGTTCGGGGCTGATGTCAGCGGTGATCTTGGTGCACTGGCCAGCTGCGACGAGGGTCTTCTCAGCGAAGGAGCCGATACCCAGTGCGGGGGTGAGTTCGGTACCGTCCTCGAGGGTCATCTTCTGGGTTGCGTTGTGGGTTGCGAAGCAGTACTGCGGCTGGCCCTTGCGGCATGCGCGGCATTCGCCGCAGACGGCACGCCAGTTGAGGATGACCAGGTCGCCGGGGGCGATGTCGGTGACGTCATCGCCGACAGCCTCAACGATACCTGCGGACTCGTGGCCGAGCAGGTAGGGGAAGTCCTGGCCGACGCCGCCGGTGACGTAGTGGTGATCGGTCTGGCAGACACCGCAGGTGAGGACCTTGACGAGTGCTTCTCCCTTGCCGGGGTCGGGTACGTTGATGGTGGTGACGGTGACGGGCGCGTCCTGGGCGAGGGCTACGACAGCCTTAACCTTGTGCATGGTGCTCCTTTGCTGAGGCGCGGCTGAGGTTCAACCGCAGATAAAGGTTTTTTGATACGTTCCCATTCTAAGAGCTAAGGCATACCTGATGCACCCCGGGGCTGAGCGTGAAGCCCCCAGGTGAATGTGACGTTTTATGACGTTGTAACTCAACCCGCCCGGAACCCGCGTAGCCTGCGGCTACTTACTCTGCCGCCTCCACCTCTGCTGCGAAGGCGAGCGCGCCGCGTCGGAACGCGCCCGAGGTCAGTGCGTTCACGTGGTCGCGGCCGGGCAGGGAGATGAAACGGTTGAGCGGGTTGTTGCCGCGCACCATGTCGTAGAGTTCGGCACCGTCGGCGGCGATGGTGTCCGCGTCGCCGAGCACGACAGCAACGGGTGCGTGCGGATGCGCGCCCGGGTGACCGGCAGGTAGGTTCGGGGATCCGGCACGCAGGGCGGGCACGTCGAAGAACGGGCCGAAGGGAATCCGCACGAACTTCAGCAGTGCGTCGGGCTGAATGGGGGAGTTGTCAATAATCGAGGTGAAGGAGGCAATCGCCTCGTCGGTGGAGTCCGCCGCCGGGGTTTCACTATCCGCCGTGACGCTGGTTCCCTCGTGCGCTTCGAGCATGGAACGCAGGGTGATGAGGTGGTCGTGTAGGGGCAGGCCGCCCAGGGTGAGGGATGCGACCGCCTCCGGGTGGGTGAGGGCGAGTTCCCAGCCGACGCGCGCGCCGAAGGAGAAGCCGATAACGTGCGCGCGGGGCTCCAGCTCAACGCCGAGGTCGTTCTCGATGGCGACGGTGCGCAGCAGTTGGGCGAGCAGATTGGTGAACAGGTGCATGGGGGTCAGCGGCTGACCCGCCGCATCGACAGGGGGCACCGAATCGAACGGGATTGTGCGGCTGCGCACGCCCGTGTTGTTGGGGAGCTTGCAGTCGATGGCGTGCATGGACTCGGGGTCTTTGAGGTATTCGTCTGAGTGGTAGGGCAGGGTAACAATCAGCACGGGGTATCCCGCGCGCAGGTACTGGCGAATCCAGCTGGTGCCGCCGTAGAGCTGCTCGCCGCGGGTGGCAAAGCCGTGAATCATGAGGGCAGGGACGCGGCTTTTGAGCTGCTGCGGCTGGTAGAGGGTGTACTCGAGGTCGGGCAGGGTAGTGCCGGGTACAACAGCATTGGGTACGGCAAAGGGCGCGGGAGAGAAATCTGCACTGGTCATATGTCTATCTTAGTGACCAACGCGGGGTTTCTGTCCTGCGCCCTTTTCTATCTCGCGCCCTTGATGCGTTGAGGCGGTACGCGCTCAGCTGAGCTGCCGCTTAGTTCTTCTTTGCCGCACCGGTTGAGTTGTCGGCACTCAGGTCGAAGAGCGCCTCCTGCTGAGGTTCAGCCTTTGCGCTCGCTTCTGCCTTCGCCGCGGTTGCCTCAGAAGCCTGAGTTTCGGCGGCGTCTGCCTTCGCCTGCTTCTTCTGTAGCTGTTCCTTGCCGTTTTCGATGCGTTCCTTACCGTCGGCAATGAACGTGCGAATCATGGTGGTGTTGGTGTCCACCGCCTTCTGCACGCGATCCGCAATGGAGGGGCCCTTCGGCTTGGGGAGCATGTCCTGGCCTGCCGCCTGCTGCTGTAGTTCGCGTCCGGCGGACATGAGGCGTTCGCTCTGTTCTTTCATCGCACGGGATGCGGTGGTGCTGCGCGGCTGAACCTTCAGGTGTCCGTGGTCGTCTTCGCCGGCGAGTACCTGGCGCATGAGCATGATTTCTGCGTCCAGGTGCGCGCCGAAGAGGAGCATATTGTTCATGATCCAGATGAACAGCAGCATCACAATCACACCACCAATGAGGCCGTAGGTGGCGTTGTACTTGCTGAAGTTGTTGGCGTAGAGGGTGAAGCCGAAACCGCCCAGGCTCATGCCGAAGAGCGCCAGCGCCGCACCGGGGGAGAGCTTCCACTGTTTGAAGCGGCGCACGTTCGGGGTGGCGGCGTAGAGCAGAGTGATCAGGGCGATTGCCATGAACAGGATGAGGACCCAGCGGCCGTTAAGCCAGATGAGCTTGATGAGTTCCATATCCACGGTTTCGGGTACATACCGACCGACCATGTCCAGGACGGTTACACCCAGCAGCATCATGAGCATCATGAGTACCACGAGGATGATAATCACGGTGGTGACGAAGACGTTCAGCGGCTTGAGAATCCAGCCGGGGCGGCCTTCACGCACGTTGTAGACCGTGTTGAGAGCTCGGCCGAAGGATCCGGTGTACCCGGAGGCGGACCAGATCGCACTGAGGATACCGGTCAACAGCACCAGGCCTGCGCCATGGTCGCCGGTAATCTGCTTGATGGGGTCTTCCATAATGGCGTACATCTGGGCGGGCGCGTTGTCCTTGAGGAAGGCGAGGATGACGGCGGCGCTTTCCTCACCGTGACCGAATACGCCCAGTAGGGAGACGATCGCCAGCAGGGCGGGGAAGATGGACAGCACGGTGAAGTAGGTGAGTGCTGCCGCCATATCGGTGCCGCCGTTTGCGCCGAATTTGTAGATGGCACGGCGCAGAATGTAGAGAATGCTGCCCTTGGGGAAGTCGCGCAGTTTCACGCTTGCGTACTTGGGGGCCGCGGGCTTCTTCTTACGGGAGAAGAGTCCGCGTCGAGCTCCGGCGGGTACCTGGGTTGAGGAGGTGTCCGTGGAAGAGCCGGTGTGTGCAGCCAATGGGGCTCCTTGAATGAGTGGGGTGTACACAGTGGTGCGCCTATGAGCTTCAGCGTGTGGGCGCACAGAAGGGGCGAGGAGAACAATGAGCTGTCCTTCCCGCCCCTGCGGTGACATTATATAGGGTTTTCTGACCCTCCCGTATTTTTCTGCGAGTGCAGATAGATAACCTGTTTGTCAGTTAGAGAGGGTAACCACCCCGAAAAGCCTCAAAAAGGCTTGTTAGATACTGTTTTCGACTAGCTGAAAACTAGTTGTAAATACCCAGAACCTTAGCGGTGTGAGCCATAACCTCATCAGCCAGATCCGGGTTGTCGTTGAGCTTCACGCCGTAACCGGGGATGAGCTCCTTCAGGCGAGGCTCCCAACCAGCAATCTTGGCGGGGAAGCACTGCTTGAGCAGGTTCAGCATAATCGGAGCCGCGGTGGAAGCACCGGGGGATGCACCCAGCAGAGCTGCGATGGAGCCGTCCGCTGCGGAGACAACCTCGGTACCGAACTGCAGGATGCCGCCCTTCTTCGCGTCCTTCTTCATAATCTGAACGCGCTGACCAGCCTCGATGAGCTCCCACTCGCCGCCAACAGCCTCGGGGTAGTACTGGTGCAGGGTCTCCAGGCGTGCGTTCTTGTCCTTGACCAGCTCGGAGAGCAGGTACTTGACCAGGGAGAAGTTATCCAGACCTGCACGGGTCATGGGGTACAGGTTGTGCAGGCGCAGGGACAGCGGCAGATCCAGCAGGGAGCCCTGCTTCAGGAAGTTGGTCTTGAAACCTGCGTAGGGGCCGAAGAGCAGAGCACGCTTGCCGTCCACGTAGCGGGTGTCCAGGTGGGGAACAGACATGGGGGGTGCACCCACCGAAGCCTGACCGTACACCTTAGCGTTGTGCTGGTTTGCGGTTGCCTCGTGGGTGTTGCGCAGGAACAGACCGGAGACGGGGAAGCCGCCGTAGCCCTTACCCTCTTCAATGCCGGACTTCTGCAGCAGGTGCAGGGCGCCACCGCCGGCACCGAGGAACACGAACTTCGCGTTGATGCTCAGAGGCTCATCCTTGTTGATGCGGTTAATCGCCTGAACCTGCCAGGAGCCGTTCGACTCGCGGTTCAGGTTGGTGACCTGGTAGCCGTAGCGAACCTCAACACCCTTGGTCTGCAGGTAATCGACCAGCTGCTCGGTGAGGGAGCCGAAGTTCACGTCGGTACCTTCGGGGGACCAGGTTGCAGCCATCGGCTCGTTACCCTTGCGACCCTTGACGGTCAGCGGTGCCCATTCGCCAATCTTCTCGCGGTCATTGGAGAACTGCATACGCTCGAAGAGCTTCTCCTTGCGGAAAGAATCGTAGCGCGCAGCCAGGTACTTGGAGTGGTCTTCGCCGAAGACCAGGGACATGTGGGGGACCGGGTTGATGAAGCTGGTGTCAGTCAGAATATTCTTCTCAGCCAGGGATGCCCAGAACTGGCGGGAAACCTGGAACTGCTCGTTAATGTTCAGTGCCTTGGCAGCGGAGACAGTACCGTCGGGACCAGCGGGGGCGTAGTTGAGCTCGCACAGTGCCGAGTGGCCGGTACCTGCGTTATTCCAGGGGTTGGAGGATTCCTGAGCAACCTTGTCGAGGCGTTCGAGCAGGATAATATTCCAGGTCGGTTCGAGCTCCTTGAGGAACACGCCGAGGGTGGCGCTCATGATGCCGCCGCCGACCAGGACGACGTCGGTTCGTTCAGTACGTGCTACCACTGAATTCTCCCTTAGGGGTGCGGGTGCCCGGCCTGGGCACAATGACTGTGGGGTACATCATCTAGCCTACTCCTTTTAGCGGGGTTGGCATAGCTAGAATCAGCAAATAACAGGAGAGTGTTGCAGTTCACATGTTAGCTTCCCTGGAGGGTAAAAACCCTCCAGAGCACGCCAAACATGCGCACAATGCAACACTCAAACCTGAACTGCCTACAACTTACGCAGTTTTCCAAACAGCTCAATCGCATTCTGCTCCGTCTGATAGCCCTGAACCTCACGGCTCACCGCCACCTTAGACGTCACATTCAGCAACGGAACCGCCGGCATGAACTGACCCAACTGAGACACAACCTTCGCATACAACTCGCGCTGCGAATCCACCGAATCGGCAGAGTCCGCGGTACGAATCGCCTCCAAAATCTCAGTAAAACGAGGCGACGGCGCCACCGCCACAGCAGTAGGCGACGGCGAAGGCGACGCCGACGGGCTCGGCGAAGCAGAAGCCGAAGCCTCCTCCTCAGGCGTCAACGGGTCCGGCGAATAACTCGGCTGCGGGCTCGGAGTCGCAGAAATCCGCACATTCGAATTCGCACCACCCGACGACGGCACATCAGAACTCTTCTTCGTCAAACCAGTCGTCATATCCGACGGCGCATTAGCAATCAACGAACGCACCTGATGCTCAGCAATCAGCGGCGCCAACACCGGATCAAAGAACGCATACGGGTCACGGTACATGCCGTAGAAACCCGCCAAGGTAATACCGCGCTCAGAAGAAACCTCACGGCTCTTCGACAGATACTCCGCCCACGGCAGAGGCACCGGCTTAATATTCAGGCCCACCTCAATCAGCGAAGCCACCATCTCCGAATACACCTTCTGCGGAGTATCCATCCACGGCAGAGACACATCGGCAGGGTAGTAGCACTCAATCACCTGATTGTCGTACCCAGCAGTCGCCAACAGCGAGCGCGCCATATCCTGATTGCGGTCCGTGTAATCCTTCGCATCATCAGCCTTAATGCGGAACGACGGCGAAATCAGCGTCTGCGCATCCGAGGTGCCCTGCGGATAATACTGACGTAGTGCACCGCGATCCACAGCATGCGAAATAGCGCGACGCACCGAAATATTCTTCAACACCGGATGCGCCGTATTCAAACCCAAATACACCAGCGAGAACGGGTCACGGCCCGGCGTCTGATAACCATCACGCGCCAACTGACCCAGATCAGACGAATTCACCTGATCACACGCATCAATATGACCCTGCATCAGCGCAAAATAACGCTTATCCGACGAAGTGAGGGTCGAAATCTGAATCTCATCCAGCTCAGGTGCCTGACCATCAAAATGGGTATTCTTCAGCAAGCGAACCGTGCCAGCCTCGAACGACTCCACACGGAACGCACCCGTACCCACCGGGCTACCCGTCAGCTTCTGATCCGCACCAAAAAGCGAAGGATCAATAATGCCAAACGCCTGCTGCGTCAAAATACGCGGGAACGCCAGAGAAGGACGCGACAGCGTCACCACCACAGAGTTACCCTTCGCCACCACCGACGAAACCAGCGGCAAGAACGACTGCACCACAGAGGACTGAGCGGAATCCGACTTCTGCGCACCCTTCTTCTCACCCGGATGCGCAGCATCAGAAGCGCTCGCAGAAGTCGATGCAGAAGCAGACGCGCTCGGGGTAGCAGTCTCAGAAGCACTCGCAGACGGAGTCGCCGCACCCGACGGAGACGCCTGAACAGGCGCAGGCTCCACCGCCGAAGGATCAATAGAACCCGGCTTCGGCACACCAAAACCCCACGCAAACAACGGCTGAGCAGGCACCGCCAAAGCAACAGTACCCTCACCCGTAGCCAACGCCTGCCACCTCTGGAAATTCTGCACCACAGCATCCGCAGTCAACGCAGAACCGTTACTAAAATGAGCCTCACGCAACACAAACGTATGCACCAAACGGTCATCAGAAACCGTCCACTCACTACACAACGAATCCTGAACCTCAGGATCACCCGTGTAATGATTCGCCACCAACAACGTCTGCAAAACCTGCGCCGTCACCTGATACGTACTCGCCACAGGAAACAACGCCGGGTCCAAACCCAACGGCGCCGCACCCTGCGCAAAACGAAACACACGACGCGCATCAGCAGACGACGCGCTCGCCGAAGAACCAGCAGACGAACCAACAGAAGACTGACCAGAACACGCAGAAAGCGCCAAACCAGCACTAAAAAGCGCGCCAAAACGCAAAACGGCACGTCGACTCAAGCCACTCGAGCCGGCAGTGGCTCCGCGCAGGGCCTCAGAAATGCCACCAGCAGGATTTAGGTAAGGCTGATGCTGCACGGGAGGGTCCTCTCTTCCGTCGCGGATGCTTATCTCTCAGGATAACGGTTCAACACCCAACCGGGCGAGACACACCCACCCCGGCAAGGCGCATACAAGAGAACCCGCCGCCACGAAAACCGTGACGGCGGGCCCAATGTGAATGTGTGTGCGCGAGGGGGGACTTGAACCCCCACGCCATAAGGCACAGGAACCTAAATCCTGCGTGTCTGCCAATTTCACCACTCGCGCGTAGCGTCACCCCACATCCGAAGATGCATGCGTCTGAGGCAACAAAAAATTAGTGTACACCAGGAACCAAGGTTCTCCAAGCCTTAAAAGAAGCCCCCATAGGGCAAAAAGCCCGCAAACACGCCGAATAACAGCCCCGCACCGAGCCGCTGCTCATCGTGTTACTCAAGCGCAGAAAGCACGACCCTACTTCGGGTCAATACCCAAATCACGACGCAACTTCGCCACATGACCCGTCGCACGCACATTGTACTGAGCCACAGAAATAACACCCTGCTCATCAATCACAAACGTCGAACGAATCAGGCCCTCATACACCTTGCCGTAATTCTTCTTCTCACCCCACGCACCATACGCCTCAGCCACAGCATGATCAGCATCAGACAGCAGCGGGAACGTCAACGACTCCTTCTCCACAAAACGAGCAATAGCCGCCGGCGAATCCGGAGAAACACCCAACACCACGTAACCCAACGACTTCAACGACGCCAAATTATCGCGGAAATCGCACGCCTCCTTAGTGCAACCCGGAGTCGAAGCCTTCGGGTAAAAATACAAAATCACCTTGCTACCCGCATAATCACTCAGGCTGTGCTCCTTACCCGACGCATCAGCAAGGGTAAAAGCAGGCGCCGGGGTGCCCGGCTCAAGACGAACGCTCATCAATAACTCCTCAAAACAACAACAGAGAACAGCAGGGGAGCGGCGGATGCGCCCCACACAGTACCAAGGGCGGACGCGCCCCATGCAATACACACAGTCTAGTGTCCCACACACCCCACCCAAACAATGTGTCCAGGCTCACCCTAAATCAACTTGCGCACACCACGGAAACTCGCGTATAGTATTTTTCTGTTGCAAGGGAAACCTTGAAACAAGCAAGCGCCTCTAGCTCAATTGGCAGAGCAATTGA
>OCPN01000342.1_pt1 | contig 15490 bp, 12 predicted proteins | sample 1476971 | NCBI WGS metagenome assembly OCPN01 (sample SAMEA2580251, study PRJEB22360) | human gut metagenome | biome: human gut; feature: human-associated habitat; material: faeces | place: Denmark | collected 2008/2010
CTCCCCACGGCGTGTGGGGAGGGCGGAACGTTTAATATTTTGCAGATATTCTGCGTGGTCGACTAGGTGTCTAGCCGCCTGAACGCAAGATTAGGAACCAGCGATTGCGGGTGCGCCGGACTCCTGGCCGTGGTCGTGTGCCAGCTCGCGTGCAACGTAGTTCTCCAGGTCGAAGAGGTTGCCGTTTGCGCGCTTCACGATGGTCACCAGGGTCTCCATGGTTGCAACTTCCTCAACCTGTTCCTTCAGGAACCAGAGGATGAACTGCTCGCCCAGTGCGTAGTTCTCAGCGCGTGCTGCGGAGAACAGGGCCTCGATCTGACCGGTGACAGCCTTCTCCTGTGCCAGGGACATGTCAACGATTTCCTGAACGTTCTCGAAGTCGTTCTTGACAGCGGGAACAGCGGGGATCTCGACCTTGTGGCCGCGGTCCAGCTTGTACTGAACCATCATGAGTGCGTGCTCGCGCTCTTCGAGGGACTGCTGGTAGAAGAACTTAGCCAGCTGGGGCAGGTCCTCACCGTCGAGCCAGATAGCCATGGACAGGTACTGGTGGGATGCAGCGAACTCGTGGCCGATCTGCTCGTTCAGAAGGTCGTAGAAAGACTTAGACATATGGTTTCTCCTTATATGGTGGTTGCTTTTGGGTGCCGGGATGGCGCGGTGCAACCTGTTGATATTTATCGTAAGGGGTGGGGTGCGCCATGTACAGAGAGAAAAGGCTAATCGGTGAATCAGATAAGGTACCCCTGACATATTGTCACCACAACCCTTAGTGTGGATGCCCTGAATACTTTCTTTGGATTGTGTGGTATTGGGTGTGTTTCCTTGAGATTTCGCGGTTTAACAGGGATAGACAGCGGGTTTAAAAACCACAAACCCTACGGCTCAAGGTAAACATAGAGACACCATGTTGGGTGCCTGCGCACGGGGCTAGAGGGCGCAAAAAATCTTAAAAATCTCTCGAAAATGCGGCGAAACTGATGTGGCTAGAACCCCGATGCGCCCCCAACCACCTCCGTAAAGGTTGTTCTGCGCGCGCCTTTAAAGAGATAAGGCACGTTCCCAATGGGAATGTGCCTTATCTCTGGTTCTCTCAACTCTCATCCCTCTGTGGGGTGGAGGAGGTTAGTGTGCGGGGTATTCCCCACGCTGCAGTGCATCAATCGAGATGACGTTTGAGGGGGTGTTGCCGAGGACTGCCTCGCCGATTTCTGCGAGATGCTCAACCTGTTCGGTGGTCAGGTGGTCGAAAATCTGGCGGCGTACTTCGCTCACGTGGCCGGGTGCGACCTCCTGCACCTTCTGCTCGCCTGCGGGGAGCAAATGGCAGATGCTGACGCGGCGGTCTTCTACACTGAGGGAGCGGCGGACGTATCCATCCTTCTCCAGGCGTGCTACAACGCGGGAGAGGCGTGCCGGGAGGGTGTTGGTAGTAATTGCCAGCTCGGTCATGGTGAGGGAATGATCCTTGGACTCGGAGAGCATCGCGAGCACCATGTATTCGACAAAACTAATGCCAGCTTCGCTCTGCAGCTGGTTTTCCAGTTTGCGGGTGAGGCTGAAGATGATGGAGCTGATAAAGAGCCAGCCTTCTCGCTCTTGCTGGGAGAGCCACTGGATGGATTCGCTGTGTGCGGTATTGTCAGACCGCTGCGCAGACGTGGTTGGTGTGGACACGGGATTGATTCCTCTTTTATCGGATATGGAGCTCTCTTATTAAAGAGAGAAGTGGCGTGTTGGCACCCATTGTAGCGAAAGGTCTGACTAGGTGACTCAAAATTGGTACGGTCAAGTAATGCTTGACACTTTGGTGCTAATTTTTTGAGGGGCGCCAGGGGTATCTTTTTGCACGCAGTGACTGCAAATACCCGGGGTAAGCAAGTGAAATACGACATATTCAAAAAGATTTCCGGTACAAGTATAGACAAGACCGTACCAAGAAGCACTTCCGTGCATAATGCTAACTTCCGCGGAATATCAAGGGTTTTAGGGGTGTGAATGAAAATTCTGAGGGGTGCAAAGAGGTTGCCAGGGGTGAAAAATAACGAAACGATAACAAAAATTTTAAGAAAATCACGGTTTTGGCTTTGCAACCGTAATGAAACCGTGTACACTAATTACATAACGGGGTCGAAGGAAGCCTCCGAGGCGAGACCGGAAGCTCGCTTCGATAGGTTCGACTCTCTATTTATCGGTGATTGTCGTCGGTGTACGAGTAACTCGTATTTCTACCGACGGATGTGCGGTGCGGGTGCAGTTCGTGGTTGGGCTGCATTCCGTACCGTATCTTTTTAACTGAAATATCTATCAACTCACTCTAAGAGCATCCAATGGTCGGATGCTCTTTTTCTTTGCCCTCATGTAGGTGCCAGCAAGGGTGCTGTGCGAGCTAGGGGAGGGCTGTATGAGGCAGTGTGCACATCTGTACCGTGCGGCTGCAGTTCTACTGTGCCGTATCGCGCCGAAATGGTTATCCACAGAGGTTTTCCACAGTGTGGAGAACTTACACGCGTGTGATTTTATGGAGGCGGTATCGAGCTTGCTGAGCGTTAAAAATGAGGATGCAGCAGGGAAATTCTTGTAATTACAGGCTTCTACGGGCGTTAAAACCGAGAGGCAGTTCTTAAACAGAAGGGGTTTTCACCTTTAAATCCGCGGAACCCGAGAATTTCCACACCTGTGGATAACCCTGTGCACTTAATCCACCGCCTCCGGTGCAAGGAGGTGTGTAAGGCTGTTCAGAACCCCTTTGGGGACTCAATATTTTGGCTAGTAGAGGGAAAAAGCACCCCGAACGGAAGCAAAAATTCTGTAGTTTATCCCCTGCACATCCCCAAAAAGAGATGTTATCCACAGTAGTTATCCACAGTGTGGAGAACTTACAGCACTGTTATTCACATGAGTGCATAGCCCGGTATTTCAAGGCAGAATAGGGTATCGAGCTTGAAAAACCTGTTGATACACAGGGTTATCCACAGGTTTGGGGAAAAGTTCCCGGCTAAAATCCACAGGCCCGTGCGGGTTGGTACGCAAATGTGACGCTCCCCAATTCGTGAAAAGTAAAGTAAACGCTACGCTGGTAATCTTTAATACGAGCCAAGTTTTCTAATGAAAGGCATCATCATGGCTGAAAAGTACACTCTCCCCGAGCTCCCCTACGACTACGCGGCGCTCGAGCCCCACATCTCCGCAAAGATCATGGAGCTGCACCACGACAAGCACCACGCAGCATACGTTGCAGGCGCTAACGCAGCTCTTGAGCAGCTCGAAGAGGTACGCGAGAACGGTGCATACGGCAACGTCTCCAAGCTCTCCAAGGACCTGGCATTCAACCTGGGTGGCCACACCAACCACTCCATCTTCTGGAACAACCTGTCCCCCGAGGGTGGCGACAAGCCCACCGGCGAGCTGGCAGCAGCAATCGACGAGTTCTTCGGCTCCTTCGACAAGTTCCGCGAGCACTTCACCAACGTTGCACTGACCATTCAGGGCTCTGGCTGGGCAATCCTCGCATGGGACACCGTCGGCAAGCGCCTCATCATCGAGCAGCTCTACGATCAGCAGGGCAACATCTCCGTTGCGCTGATCCCCGTTCTGCAGCTGGATATGTGGGAGCACGCATTCTACCTGGACTACCAGAACGTTAAGGGCGAGTACGTCAAGGCATTCTGGAACATTGTGAACTGGGCTGACGTTCAGGCTCGCTTCGAGCGCGCAGTGTCCCAGACCAAGGGCCTGGTCCTCTAATCTAAGTTTTCGCCAGCGCGGTGACGTAGCCGCGGTGAGATAACTGAAACGGGTGCCCGGCGCCTCCATATTCGGAGGTGCCGGGCACCCGTTTGTTGTATTCAGGTGTTGCCCAGCGGGGTTGGGCGTGGAACCCTAGAGCGCCAGCGTGCGATCAATGCGGATGCGGTGACAGAAATCCTCATCATGGCTCACCACAATGAGCGCGCCGGTGTAAGCTTCGAGCGCCTGCACCAGCCAATCCACCGAAGAAATATCGAGGTTATTCGTCGGCTCGTCCAACATGAGCAGCTGCGGCACCGGGTCAGCCAGAAGCACCTGCGCCACCGCAGCACGGAACCGCTCACCACCGGAGAGCTCACCGGTCTTATGGTGCACACTCTCGCGACGGAACAGCAGCCGCGCCAGCTGGTCACGCAGATGCTGTTCACTCACGCCCGGGTTAGCACGCTGCACGCACTGCAGAAGAGTGAGCTCCGGGTCGAGGGTGATGCGCTGAGGAATATACGCCCCCTCGATGGAGTACTCGACGCGGTAGGCGGGCTGCACGGGGGAGCGGTACTCCGGGTCGCCGGCGTGGGCAATTGCCTCAAGGAGGGTGGTCTTGCCGCTACCGTTTGCGCCGGTGATGCGCAGGTGCTCGGGGCCGCTGAGAATCAGGTGCTCGGGGCGCTCCGCCGGGGTTCCCTGCTGGTTCTCGCTATCAGCCTCGGCGGGTGAAATATGCAGAGAATCAACCTTGGTGGGTTGCCGAACGGTAAATGTTTCACGTGAAACTGGGTGGCTATCAACCCTGCTCAGCTCCAGCACCTTGCGTCCTGCGGGTAGGGGCTGCTGGCTCAGTTCGGCATAGATTTTCTCCTGCACGCGCACCTCGTCTTGAGCGCTCTGGTACTCCTCCTGAGCCTGCTCCTGCTTGCCGACACGCAGAACTCGAAGCTTCGCCGCCGCCTGCCGTGAGGCGTCCTTCGCGAGGGCAAGAATCGTATCCGGCTGGTCGTCCTTCCACACCTGCGCCATGTTCTTCGAAATAATCTCTTGCGCATGCACCCACTCACGGTGCGCAGAACGTACCCGGTTTTTCGCCTCGGTTACCCGACGCTGAGCTGCCTGCTGTTCGGTGTCCAGCGCCTGGCGGTAGGTGCTGTAGTTACCCTCGAAGAGGCGCAGATGAGCCACCCCCTGCCGGTTGGCGTGAAGCTCGGCAATCACATTCACGCGCTCCAGCAGATCGCGGTCGTGGCTAATAATGAGCGCCGGGCAGGGCAGCGCATCCAGCGCCGTGAAGAGCTGAGCCTTCGCCGCGGAATCCAGGTTATTGGTCGGCTCATCCAGCAGGATGAACTCGGGGTCAGAAATCATCAGCGAGGCAAGTGCGGCGATGACCGCCTCGCCACCGGAGAAGCTGCGCATACTGCGAGCAAAGAGCGCGCGAACCGCCTCCGGACTATCGCGATCAACTAGGGTCGCCGGGGTGAAACCGTAGGTCGCAAGAGCCGCCAGGGTGCGCTCCTCAACGTCCCAGTTATCGCCAATAGTGTCGTAGAGTTCGGGGGAGTATTCGCCGGATTCCACTGCCTGTAGTGCCCGCAGAATCTCGGAGATTCCGCAGAGCTCGGCGAGGGTCTGCTCCCGATCCAGACCCAAATCCTGAGGTAGATACGCCATGCGTTCCGGTGCTGCCAAAGAACCGGAATCCGGGGTCAAATCGCCCAGAATCAACCTCATGAGGGTTGTTTTTCCGCAACCATTGTCGCCAATGAGCCCGGTCAGAGGTGCCGAAAACACCGCCGACAGGTCGATGAAGAGCGCGGGCTCGCTCGGGTGCGCGTACGAAATATGGTCGAGTGTAATGTGACGTGACATGGGCTGAGTTCCTTCGAGTAGGTGCTCGGGTCCCTCAACCGCCGGCGCAAAAGTACTGCGGAGATTATGAGAAGGAGGTCGCCTTCAAAGGGCGCAAAAAACCCGAGCGTAACGGTGGGTGTACCTGTGCCCGGGTGTGCGCGCTGATTGGAACACGCAGAAAATGTATCCGTAGAGTTGCTGCGTGAGCGCGCGAAAAAACTGTTAGATCCGGGCTTATGCTCGGTGGGTCATTTCTTTGATGCCTCCTAGATTCCGAATACCGCCCCGGTCATGCCTTGGGTGGCTTCGGTCAAACGATACGTTCAGTCCCTTAGGCTACCCCCACGGTGGGGTAGCGCGGATAGAGAGCTGAGGATTCCAGCATAGGAACTATATGGGCGGCGGGTCAAGCACCCTCCCATGTAGGAGAAGATTCAGCGTGCTGATTCCCCGAATGGTTCCTTCCCGAGAGTTTTTGTTGAAAGGTTGAGTGTGCGGTCAATGCGGATGCGGCGACAGAAATCCTCATCGTGGCTCACCACGATGAGCGCACCGGTGTATGCTTCGAGCGCCTGCACCAGCCAATCCACCGAGGCAATATCGAGGTTATTCGTCGGCTCATCCAGCATGAGTAGTTGCGGCACCGGATCTGCCAGAAGCACCTGCGCCACCGCGGCACGGAAGCGCTCACCTCCGGATAAATCCCCAATGCGCTGATATACGCTTTCGCGACGGAAAAGCAACCGCGCCAGCTGGTCACGCAGATGCTGTTCGCTCGCACCCGGATTCGCCCTCTGTACGGTTTCAAGGAGGGTGAGCTCCGGGTCGAGGATGATGCGCTGCGGCAGGTATGCGGTGTTGTCCAGGCGGTAGAGCACTTGGTATGCAGGCGGCACTGGGGAACGGTAGTCAGGGTCATTCGCGTGCGCTATCGCGTTGAGAAGCACAGTCTTGCCACTGCCGTTTGCTCCCGTGATGTGCAGGTGTTCGGGTCCGGTCAGGATAAGAACCTCGGGAAAATCTTGGATTTGAAACAGATAATCAACTTTATATGGTTGTGTTTCACGTGAAACGGTGTTTTGGGTGTATGCCTTCTTAAGGTCGGCGCTCTGCGGTGTAGATGCGCAAGAGTCGTTCTTCACCCGATGTAATTCCAGTACCTTCCGCCCCAATGGGAGCGCATCCTGAGCAAGTTCCAGATAGATACGCTCCTGCACGCGCAGGTTCTTTTGGGCTTCTCCAACTGCTGCACGTGCATCCGCCACCATGCTTTCGTGGGCTGTGTGAAGTTTCCCGGCAGAGCGCTCTGAACTGTTTTTATCCAGGCCCATAGCCATGCCAGGTTTCCGCTTTGACCGTTCAAATTCGCGGCCTCGGCGGGCGTTGCGATCGAGCTTAATCTGGTTCTCGGTGCGCTCACGCACAGCCTTACGCGCCTCATTCTTCGCCTCGGTCACGCGACGCTGAGCCGCCTGCTGCTCGGTCTCCAGCGCCTGCCGGTATGTGCTGTAGTTACCCTCGAAGAGGCGCAGATGCGCCAGCCCCTGGCGGTCGGCGTGAAGCTCGGCAATCACGTTCACGTGCTCCAGCAGATCGCGGTCGTGGCTAATGATGAGTGCCGGGCAGGTGAGGGTTTCAAGAGCCGTATAAAGCCGATTCTTCGCCGAAGAATCCAGATTATTTGTGGGCTCATCCAGCAGAATGAACTCGGGGTTTGAATATAGAAGCGCGGTGAGTGCGGCTGTGACCGTCTGACCACCTGAAAAGGTGCTAAGAGGACGCATCAGAAGGTTGCGACGGGCCTGTGTATCGGTCGTAGTGAGGGCAGGACCAAAACCATGTTCGGCAAGGGCTGCGAGGGTACGTTCTTCAATATCCCAGGCGTCGCCTATGGTGTCGTAAAGGCAGGGGGAATAGTCGCCCGATTCCAGTGCATCAAGCGCCTGCAGTATTTTTGTAATTCCAAAAATATCAGCAAGATGCTGATGCCCACTCAACCCTAAATCTTGCGGTAGGTACGCTATGCGCGGTGGGGTGCTGATTATCCCTTGACTAGGGTTTATGTCGCCAAGAATAAGTCTGAAGAGGGTAGTTTTTCCGGCGCCGTTATCGCCGATAAGCCCGGTGAGTGGCGCAGAAAATACCGCGGAAAGGTCGGTGAAAAGCGGGGGCTCACCCGGATGTGCGTACGAAATATGGTCGAGTGTAATGTGACGTGACATGGGCCGAGTTCCTTCGAGTAGGTGCTCGGATTCCTGCCAGCGCACATGAAGGCGTGAAGGCATGAAAAAACCCGAGCGTAACGGTGGATGTACCTGTGCCCGGGTGCGTGCGCACTGATTGGAGCACGTAGGAAACGTGTCCGTAGAGCTGCTACGTGAGCGCGCGAAAAATTCTTCTGAGTCCGGGCTTATGCTCGGTGGGTCATTTCTTTGATGCCTCCTAGATTCCGAAGGGCACCCCGGTCGTGCCTTGGGTGGCTTCGGTCAATCGATATGTTCAGTCCCTTAGGCTACCCCCCCCACGGTGGGGTAGCGCGGATAGAGAGCTGATGGCTCAAGCATAGAAACTGTGTGGGTGCTGAGTCAAACACCCTCCCGAAAAACCGCCTGACAAGTGCCGATACCCCCTAGAGAACGCAAAAAGAGGGGCGACACCGCACGGTGCCGCCCCTCCTTTTAGGCATTAAATCTGCGCGCGTACAACGCGCGAAAGGCTATTACGCCTCGTGGCGCTCGCGGTACATGCCCAGCGGGCCCGCATCCGCGTACGCCTGAGCGTCGTTGTAACGGTACAGGCGCGGCGGGCGGTGGCGGGTGCCCTCCACGCGGCGGCCGGTGTCAATAATCGACTTCGACGCCGCAATCTGGCGGCGGAAGTTTGCCGGATCCAGGGTGCGACCCAGAATCGCCTCGTACACCTCACGCAGCTGCGCCAGGGTGAACTCCTCACCCAAGAAAGAGTGCGCAATACGCGAGTACTCGACCTTGTTCTGCAGACGGTAGAGCGCGTACTCAATGATTTCGTTGTGGTCGAATGCCAGCTCGGGCAGTTCATCCACCGGGAACCAGCGGATGTTCTCGTGCACGCGAGTGTTCGCAACCTCGGTGGCGGGAATCGATGCCCAGTACACCACAGAAACCACGCGCTCGTGATCAGTGTCGGGTGCCGGGTCGGGCTCGCCCACAACGCGGGCGGCACGCGCCTCGGGGGTGCGCAGAACGTCACCGAATGCGTAGAGCTGCTCCAGGTAGCCGGGCTGCAGGTTGGTTGCGCGCTTCAGGGTCGAAGCGGCTGCCTCTTCGAGGGAAAGATTCGGGTTGAGCGGACCGCCAGGAAGCGCCCACTGGCCCTTATAAGGCTCGCGGAGGCGGCGAACCAGCGGCAGCCACAGGGTAGGGTGGGTTTCGTTTTCCTTGGGGCGCAGCGCCAGAATAACGGTCGAGACGGCGAGGGATACAGAGGTGTGGTCCACGTCGTTGTGCTCTTCGACGGCGACTGCGCCGGGAAGAGGCTGGGATGCGATGCTCATTCAGACCTCCTGTGCGAATGGGTATCGATAGGTGTGCATACTCTACCCATTTTAAGGGGTTAATAGGGTAAAAATGCACGCAAGGCACCCACTGAGTCGAAAACCGGTACCATCCGCGTCGTGTCAAGGGGAAAAGTTCAGGTACCGGACACACCAAAGCGCCCCTCCTATCTGTCCAATAGAACAGGCAGAAGAGGCGCCCAGAGTCTAACTATGCAATTCTAGGGTGCATGTCGGGGGTGCAGACTAGTCGATCTGCAGCTCGCCCATAGCTTCCCAGTCGTCGCCGTCAATCAGGCGAGAAATAATCTTCGGGGTTGCAGTCAGCAGCGGACGCATGTCCTTCATGGCCTGCTGGAAGTGGTCAGAGTTCACGTGCGGGCCAGCTGCGTCGTCGTTGAAAGCCTCGAGCAGAACGAACTCATTCGGGTCCTCAACGCTGCGGGACCACTCGAAGAACTTGTTGCCTTCCTCGGCGCGGGTTGCCTCGGTGAAAGCGCGGGTCTTCTCGATCCACTGGTCAGCGTATTCGGGCTTGACGGGGAACTTTACAGCGATGAAAATCATTGGAACTCCTTGGTTGAAGAGCGGTTACGTACTCTTCCAGTTTAAGTCCTGGGTGCTCGCCGGCGCTGAAGAATACGGTCTGAGGCGGCGGTTTTAGCTTGTGGCTTTAAGCGCTGTATCGGGTGGTTTTTGTGGTTTAACGAGTCGCCGCCTTGAGTACCTGCAGGGCGCGTTCGAGTGCCGCACGGTCTGCCGCGATGGCTGCAGCCCTCTGCGGGCTGGCGGAGTCACCTCCGAACGCCGCGTTGTAGTACATGCCGTCGCCCAAAAGCAGTACGGTGCGGGCAATCTGTTCATCACCCAGCTCAGCGAGGACGAGCGCATGCCAGCCATCCTGTATGCGGCTCATGGTCTGCTGGGCGAGCTCATTATTGTTCTGCGCCAGGCGGCTGAGGGCAATGAGGGCACGGTCGAACGGGGTGTTATCCGGCGTGGAGGAATTGATGTAGTAGGCGCTTGCCCCCCCCCCGGGTGCCTGCTCCATCGCCGCGAAGTCCTCTTCAGCCAGGGTGAGGGTGCGTTCTGCGAGCGCCTCAAGCAGCGCCTTCTTGGATGAGAAGTGGTAGAGTAGCCCGCCCTTGGAGACCTTGGCGGCGGTGGCGACGGCGTCGAGGGTTGCGGCGCGTTCTCCCGAGCGAATCAGCAGGTCGACGTAGGTGTCGAGGATGTGTTCGCGGGAGTTGTTGGCGCGCTGTTTGCGGTGGTTGGGGGTGGTCATGGGTACCAGTCTAACCGCTTGAAACTATACCGTCCAGTTGGTATAGTTAATCTTCGTTTATGGCCCCGTCCGGACCCCTAAAACCTCACTAAAAGACCTAGCCCAAAAGACAGGCCGAGCTGATGCCGCCGCGTCCGCCGCATCAGCCGACACCTTATAGACGCACGAAAACAACCCATGACGAATCACAATCCGCACACCACGGCTCTGCCCATTCACGCCCCCGACCAGAAGACCAAGCGCTGGGCGGCACTCGGTGTGCTCATGCTCCCGGTGCTCCTGGTCTCCATCGACAACACAGTGCTTGCCTTCGCGGTGCCCGCAATCGCTAAGGCGCTGAGCCCCTCCTCCGCGGAGCAGCTGTGGATCGTTGACTCCTACTCCCTGGTGCTCTCCGCCCTGCTCGTGCCCATGGGCGCTATCGGTGACCGCATCGGTCGCCGCAAGCTGCTGCTCATCGGCTCGACCGGCTTCGCGGCAATCTCTGCGCTCGCGGCATTCGCGCCCTCCGCGCTGATGCTCGTGGTTGCCCGCGCCCTGCTTGGCATTTTTGGCGCCATGCTCATGCCGGCAACCCTGTCGATTATTCGCAATATCTTTGTGGATGCGACCGAGCGCCGCATCGCTATTGCCGTGTGGGCTTCGGGCTTCTCGGCGGGTGCGGCGCTGGGCCCGATTGTGGGTGGTTTCCTGCTGGAGCACTTCGACTGGGGTTCGGTGTTCCTGCTCGCTGTGCCGATTCTGATTCCTCTGCTGATTCTCGCCCCGATTATGGTTCCCGAGTCGAAGGACCCGAACCCCAGCCCGGTGGATCCGCTGAGCATCCTGCTGATTATGACCGGCATGACCGGCATTACCTTCGGTCTGACTCACACCTCCGAAACCGGGTTCGATGCGGTGGCTATCAGCACCATCCTTGCCGGCCTGTGCTTCATTGTCCTGTTCGTGCTGCGTCAGCTCAACCGCGAGAAGAACGATATTCAGCCCATGCTGGATGTGCGCCTCTTCCGCAACACCGTGTTCACCGGCGCGATTACCGCAAACCTCATCTCCATGATGGTGGACGTTGGCTTCATCTACTTCGCCTCCCAGCACCTGCAGTTGGTCTCCGGTCTGCCGCCCATGTACGCCGGTATGCTGCTGATTCCCGGTACCCTGGCGATCATTATCGCCGGTCTGGTGATTGCGCGCGTGGCGGTGCACTTCCACCCGGCGCAGGTGGTGTCTTTCGGTCTGGCGCTCCACGCTGCCGCGTTCGCGGTGCTCGCCTTCCTGGGTGCGCACAACGACTTGGTGATTATCCTGATCTTCATTGTGCTCGGTACCGGCATCGGTATTGCGCAGACCATTTCGAACGACCTGATGCTCTCCAGCGTGCCGCCGCGTAAGGCTGGTGCGGCATCCGCGATCTCGGAGACCTCCTACGAGACAGGTACGGTGCTCGGCACCGTCATCATTGGTGGCATGCTCACCGCCGTCTACCGCGCAAATGTGGTTGTACCCGACGGCCTGGATGAGACTCTCGCCGACCACGCCCACGAAACCCTCGGCGGTGCCGTGACGGTCGCAAGCCAGGTGGGTGGCGAGCAGGCGAACCAGCTGCTCTCCTCCGCATTCGCTGCCTTCGACTCCGGCGTGGTGCTGAGCTCCGCATTCAGCGCCGTGCTCATGGGTGTTATGGCCGTCATTAGCTACTTCATGATTCGTAAGGCACCGCGCGAAATGAAGCCCGCTGAACACTAAACCAGCGCACTAATACGCATACGTAAGCCTCGCCTCCTGACGCTCTACGCGTGAGGAGGTGGGGCTATTTTTACGCACCCACCTGCGCATTTAAAGGTTCAGCACAGGTGCCGGTGGTACGGTAAAACAGCGGGCATCAGCCCCGACCGCAGAGGAACCAGCGGCTCCACACAATCAAGGAAGAACGCCACCATGGGACTCAAAGACTGGATAGCACCCTTTATTACGCTACTCATTGGTGCTAGCACCATCTTCATCTCCTACAAGAACTACCAGGCGCAGGCGGCGGCAAAACCCTCCGAACTGGCGCGACTGGAACTGTGGAGCAAGCTCCTCACCGAAGCCGGCTTGGACCTCAACGCCCTACCCGACCCCGAAAAGCTCACCTCCGACCAGCGCGTCGTCCTCGAAAACTACCGGGTCTTCCTCAAGCGTGCGTCCCTCGAATCGAAGCTGCGTAAAGTTGGCATCGACAGCAACCGTATCTTCAGCCTGCTCATGAAGCGTGCGCACTCTTCCGTGAAGCCTACGCCCATCCCCATTGGCGACTCGATTAGCTACTACCGCCTGATTCTACGTGCCCTGCTGTACATTTGGGTTCCGCTGGCCGTGATTTTCATCGGCGTGCCCATCATCGTGGTCACCATCGCCTACCTGATTGGCCTGTTCACGAACCACCGCGGCAATCTGTCTGACTTTGCACTCTCCCCGCTCGCCGTGGTGCTCCTGATTGTTGGTGCGGTCGCCGTCGGTGCCCTCGTGTACCTGCAGAACCGCATTATCTCCGCCATTATCGCGAACAATGTGTACTTCTACTTCTGGGATATTTACGGCTCCAAGAAGGGCGCTCGCGACTCCAAGGACGCCTACAGCGAGCGCCTGGCGGCTAAAACCTACGCCGACCAGCTGTTCTTGGGTCAGCAGGAGTTCGCTCACCAGTTCCGCGAAAATATGTATATGGCGGGTATTCAGGAGATTGATGAGTACCCGCGCGTGCTCAGTGATAGCGTGATGCTGCCGCGCAACTACCGGGTTGCGGAAACCACCGAGGGTGAGGACCGTATCGACCGCTTCGTGAACTGGGTGCGCTCCAAGATTGGTTTTGAGCGCCTGGAACCGCGCATCATCTACAGGCTCGAACATAAGGACGCGCACAAGGATGCGAAGAAGGAATCCGCGCACGGTGAGCCGGTAGCTACTGAGCAGGGTGTTTCTGGGCAGCCTGTAGAGGCGCCGGCTCAGGATAAGCCGGAGGATGCACAGAAGGCTCCGGAGGCGCCTGCCTCTGCGGAGTCCGCCTCGGAGGAGCCCATCGTCGCGGAGGTGTCCGTCGAGGCTCCTGCCGAGGTACCTGCCGAGAATCTGGCTGAAGTACCCGTTGAGGATGCGCCCACCGAACCCGTCACCGGAAGCGCCACCGAACCTTCCACCGCAGTTGGGGTATCCGTCGCAGCTGGGGCAGATGACCCCACGGAGGCGTTCACCCGCATCCTGCACGATGCCGACGGTCATGAGAAAAGCAGCGCTGAGAAACCCGGTACTGAGAAGCCTAAAAACTAAATAGCCCGCCCGAGGGCGCCGAAAATCCGGGCATGAGAAAAGGGTCGCAGCCTACGAGTTCGCCATTGAACCGTAAGCGTACGACCCTTTTCCTATTCCCTTCAAGGGCGAGCAGAATCGGAGGTACCGCCCGACCAAGAAGAGTCATATGATGCGCCCCTCCACCGGTAGAGGTTGCCTGGCAGAAGAACCCGCCGAAGCGGGTCGGCAGAGCGCCCGGCAGAGGGTGCATCACGCTTGAGGAACCGCCCCCAAGCCCACCGGAAAGGGGGCTGAGGGAACAGAAAACCCTGAGCTGGCGCATCGTCTACATCAACAGAAAATAACTGCATCTCGGGGTAGGGGGGGGCGATTCGCGCTCCGGGTGGGACCTACCCTCTCCCACCCGGAGGCGAATCCTAGGGATGTTCGCAGTGTATTGAATACATCCCACCGAAATCCCTCACAAACGTTCGGGGTTTCAGTATGAGCGGTATATGAGCCTACCGCAGTCTATGCCGCAACCTCGGGGTTACGGGAGATAACAACCTTCACCACGTTGTGCTCAGCAGCGTGGGAGAACAGGTCGTATGCCTCCTCGAACTGGTCGAACGTGAAGCGGTGGGTTGCCATCGCCTTAGCGTTCAGACGACCCGAGCGGACCATGTTCAGCAAGTTACCGACGGTGTTGCAGTTGACCAGGCCCATGTTGATGCTCACGTTAGAAATCCACATGGTGTTCAGGGGCAGCTCAACGGGCTTGCCGTGCACGCCGGCGTTAGCGATGTTGCCGTAGGGGCGAACAATCTTGGTGCAGGTCTCGAAGGTCTGCGGAACACCCACAGCCTCAATTGCCACGTCCACGCCCAGGCCGTCGGGGGAGAGAGCCTTAATCTTCTCGATGAAGTCCGGGTCGCCCGCGTTGACCTTATCGGTTGCACCCAGCTCCAGTGCCTTGTTCATGCGGTTGTCGTCGAAGTCGATGGTGATGACGCGGCCGGCACCGCAGAGGTTAGCGGTCATGATTGCGCCCAGACCCACGGGGCCTGCACCCACGACAGCGACGGTGTCGCCGGGCTTGGTGTTGCCGTTCAGAATACCGATCTCGAAGCCGGTGGGCAGTGCGTCGGTGAGGAAGAGGACGTCCTCATCGGTCAGACCCTCCGGAACCAGGTGGACCGAGGTCTCTGCGTAGGGAACACGCACGTACTCTGCCTGGGTGCCGTCAATCATGTAACCGAAAATCCAGCCGACACCACCAACGGTCTGGCAGTGCGAAGGCTGGTTCGCCTTACAGTAGGAGCACTTACCGCAGCTGGTCACGGCGGGGATGATGATGCGGTCGCCGACCTTCAGGTCAGTCACCGCGGAGCCAACCTCGGTAATGGTACCGACAGCCTCGTGGCCCAGGATGCGTCCGTGATCCACCTCGGGGCAGTCGCCCTTCAGGATGTGCAGGTCAGTACCGCAAATGGTGGTGGTGTCGACACGGGCGATAACGTCCGTGGGCTCAAGAATGGTGGGGTTCGGGACTTCCTCCCAGGCGCCCTTCTGGTCGGGGCCGTGGTATACATATGCCTTCATGATGACTCCTTCTTTGAAGCTCTAATGAGGGTGCAGTGACTGCTTTATCACTACATGTATCAACCCATAAGAAATATTTGATAGGTTGTATTTTCATTAAACCCGACGTGTTGAATTATGCGCTTTTATTACGCGGAGTGTATCTTTTGGTTCTTTAAACATGAACATGATTCACTTTGGGTATTTAAGACCTGTAAAAAACGCACGAG
>OCPN01000352.1_pt1 | contig 15207 bp, 13 predicted proteins | sample 1476971 | NCBI WGS metagenome assembly OCPN01 (sample SAMEA2580251, study PRJEB22360) | human gut metagenome | biome: human gut; feature: human-associated habitat; material: faeces | place: Denmark | collected 2008/2010
CACCTACCCGATTCAGCAGCCCATCGCCCGCGCTCTCACCGAGTCCGTGCGCCGTTACGACCGCCTCGCCGCCATGGACGATGAGGCGCTCCTCGCCGCACACCTGGAGGTCGCTGAGGACGTCACCGAGGAGCGCCACGGCCGCCCCGGCGCCGAGCATCCCAGCGTCATTTTGTTGCGTGCCGGTTCGGGTCTGTGCCGTACCCAGTTGCTCTCCACCGAGACCGCGGGCTTTGCATCGGCTAGCGATGGCGAGCTTGCCGTGGGTCAGATCGTGGCGGCTCTTGCCATGCTGCTGTCCTGGCCCGAATACGACGAGGCAGCCGCCGCCGCACGCGGTACGCAACAGCAGCATCCGCGCGATACCCTGCTGCACGCGGTGCGTGAGCTGGTGCTCAAGAGCTTCCTGCACTTTAGCGACGAGCACACGGGCGCAACGTCAGCTGGCGAGAGCTCTGCAGAAGCGCAGGGCTAGGCGTGCGCATTTGGTCCCTTCACCCCTGTCTGCTCGATCGGCGCGCCCTGGTCGCTTGCTGGCGTGAAACTCTGTTGGCGCAGAAGGTTCTGCGGGGTCTGACTCGCGGGTACACGAACCATCCGCAGCTGATTCGTTTTCGCGCGCATCCGCAGCCGCTGGAGGCGGTTGCCGCTTACCTGTCCGGGCTGGCGGATGAGGCGGATGCCCGCGGCTACTCGTTCAACCGCGCACTGATTGGCGCGGGCGAAGACGATGCGGGCAAAGATAGCACAAACGAAAATAGCGCAGGCAAAAACGGTACCGATAAAAACTGCGCTGACAAGGCAGAAAACCCGTACGCTTCGGTCGCGCGTATTCCCGTTTCTTTGGGTCAGTTGGAGTACGAGCTTGCTTTCCTACAGCACAAGGTGGCTGGGCGCGACCCCGAGTGGGAGCACCAGTTGAGCGAGCGCCTGGCGGCGCGCGGCGAGCTGGCGGCGTGTGCGCATCCGCTGTTTGAGGTGGTTCCGGGGGCTATTGAGCCTTGGGAAAAGACGAAAGACTTTTAGACAGAAGGATTTCTAAGAACGTGAGCATAGTAATGCCCCGGCGGAACCCTTGCGGGTGCCTGCCGGGGCATCGCTGTATGTATGGCTCAAGCTCATCTCAGCGCATTACAGAGCGCTGGAAACAGCTTGGCACGGGGTCTTTACCTCAGGGGCTTTACTTGGTGGTCAGCGCGGGCTTAATTTCCTTCACGATTGCCTCAAGCATCTTCAGGTTGAAGTCCACACCCAACTGCAGTCGACCCGCCGCAATGAGATCGGCCATGTCGGCAAGTTCAGCCATGTAGAGCGGGTTTTCGTAGCGCATGTCTGGGTTGCAGCACTGGCTCTTCATCGTCGGGTGACGGGTCAGTCGTCCTCGTCTTCGAGGTCCTCTAGCACTTCGAACGGCGACTCGACGTCGCCGCGCCAGGCCTCCAGGCCTTCGCGCACCGCGAGCACCGCCACGACCAGCGCCGCGACCGAGTCAGCCCACCACCAGCCGAACAGGCTGTCGAGGACGAGGCCGATGAACACCGCACCGGAGAGATAGATGCACAGGATGAGCTGCTTGGCGTCGGCCATCACGCTCTTGGAGCCCAGCTCCCGCCCGGTGCGGACCTCAATCCACGCCAGCAGAGGCATGACGACCAGGCTCAGCGCGGTGATACCGAGACCCAGCGGGCTGCGGTCGGGGCCCTCCTGGCCGACCAGGGCCAGCACCGCGTCGATTGAGACGTAGGCCGCCAGCGCGAAGAACGCGATGCCGATGGCCTTGACGGTGACCGTTTCCCACCGCTCAGGGTCCTTGCGGGTGAACTGCCAGGTGACGGCCGCGGCCGAGAGTACCTCAACAACCGAGTCGAGCCCGAAGCCAATGAGAGCCGCGGACGAGGCGAGGACGCCTGCCCAGACTGCGACGATTGCCTCGATTACGTTGTACGTGATCGTGAAGCCAACGATGAAGCGGACGCGCCGGTGCAGCATCGCGCGGCGCGCGGTGGTCAGGGTCTCGCTCATGCTCCCGCCGCCGTTCCACAGCAGCCCGACACCGAGCATTCCGAGTCGATGCACGGCGCGGCCTCGTCCACCGCGAGCGTGACGTCAATCAGGGACGTCAGTGCCGCGGCGAGGTGCGGGTCGGCGATCTCGTAGCGCGTCTGGCGGCCCTCGGGCTCGGCGACGACGATTCCGCAATCGCGCAGGCAGGTCAGGTGGTTGGACACGTTCGAGCGGGTCAGTTCCAGCTCGCGCGAGAGCACGGCTGGATAGCTCGGGCCGCTGAGGAGGGTCATCAGAATCCGGGAACGTGTCGGGTCGGCCATGGCGCGGCCGAGCCGGTTCATAACGTCGAGGTGTGAAGCAATAGTCAGCATACGATGACTATACAGTGATAACTGACCAATTGTCCACTTGCGCGGACTGCCGCACGTGCTCCGCGCCCTTGCCCTCGGGAGGCGGCAGAGTTCGCGCTCATCAGCGACCACCGCCCATCACGGAAGCGACGGCGGCACGCTGGCGCGAAACTCTGCTAGCGCAGAAGGTTCTGCGGAATCTTCACCTCAGGGGCTTTACTTAGTGGTCAGCGCGGGCTTGATCTCCTTCACGATTGCGTCGAGCATCTTCAGATTGAAGTCCACACCCAGCTGGTTCGGGATCGTCAGCAGCACGGTGTCTGCCGCCTGAACCGCCTCATCACGAGCGAGCTCTTCGGCGATATCCGCCGGATCACCAATGTAGCTGCGACCAAAACGGGAGAAGCTGTTGTCAATAATGCCGGTGTAATCCTGCGAGTCCTCCGAAGCGCGGCGACCGAAGTAGCGCGCCGAGGTTTCGTCGATAACGGGCAACACCGAGCGGGACACCGAAACACGCGGAACACCCGAATTACCCGCCTTCACCCACTCGGAGCGGAAGAGGCGAATCTGCTGCGCCTGCTGCTGATCGAAGGGAATACCCTTATCTTCCAGCATCAGGGTTGAGGACATGAGGTTCAGACCCTTCTGCGCGGTCCACACGGCGGTGCTATCGGTGCCCGCGCCCCACCAGATGCGGTCGCGCAGACCCGGCGACTGCGGCTGAATCGGGGCGTACTTGCCCGCCACGCGAGCGCTGGGCGCCATGCCCTCACCCTCAATTGCCTTGAGGAAAATATCGAGGTGGCGGCGCGCCATATCGCTCTCGTTTTCGCCTTCTGCCGGGTAGTAGCCGAAGCTCTCAAAGCCGCGGATAACGGATTCGGGCGAGCCGCGGGAGACACCGAGCTGCAGTCGGCCCGCCGCAATGAGGTCTGCCATGGCGGCAAGTTCAGCCATGTAGAGCGGGTTTTCGTAGCGCATGTCAATCACGCCGGTACCCAGCTCGATGCGTTCGGTCTTGGCGGCGATTGCGGAGAGCAGCGGGTAGGGGGTTGCCTGCTGCTGGTCGAAGTGGTGCACGCGGAAGAACGCGCCGTCCAGTCCGATGTCTTCGGCACCTACGGCAAGGTCGATTGCCTGGTGCAGAGATTCTGCGGCGGAGGGTACGCGGGAGCCGGGGACCTCAGCCCAGTGGCCGAAGGAGAGGAAGCCGAGCTTCTTCTCGTCGCCGCGCATGGGCTCGAGGTGGCTGATGCGGATAGACTCGTCAAGCTGCGGGGTGCTGTTCAGGTTGGTGCTCATGGTTTTTCCTTTGCGGGTTGCGCTCGGGCTCTTGTAGTGCCGGGCTAGTGTTTTAAATCTAAACCCAATTACTTTACATGTCAAGTATTTTGTTTCAGGGTATTACGCACAGAGCATCCCTCCCCAACTTTCGCTGCACACACCACCTGCACGCCTCACCCGCCCGCACGCCTCACCCGCACGAGGCACACATACCGCCACAAAATGCTGGCGCAAAATACAGCCGAAAAGGGCACAAAAAAGCCCGGCGGAACGAACACATCGCACCACCGGGCTCTCCACTCAGCAACCAAAGTTACCGAGACAACCTACATTAGGAACGCTTCGCCAGCGGAACCCACAGCTCCATACGGTAATCAGCCGCCTGCATATCGCCGCGACCGTACACCTCAAGGCCACCCACCGGGCGGTACTGCGGATTCTTCGCGAAGAACGCCTCCTCAAAGCTCGCAAAGCCAGCCGGAATGGACTCCGAAATCGGGCCGGTCACCTCAACCACCGCGTAGGTACTCGCAGGCAACTCAAGCACGCCCAGACCAAGCTTCGCCGCGCTCGCCGGCTCCGACACCAGGAAGCCCGCTGTGTAGCGGACCTGACCCTTCGGGTTCGGCTGAGTGCACACACCCAGGTACTGGGTCACCTTCAGAACATCCAGCATCGCCGGGGACGCCTTCTGATTCAGCTCATCCCACAGCGAGGAGAAATCGCCATCCAGGGGGAACACCTGCGAAACGCCGGCAACGACCATCGCCGGGTGCTCCTCAATGCGAGGTTCAGAAATCTGAACCGCACCGCCCTTAGCGGCTGCCATTAGGCGTTCGCCTTAGCTGCTTCGCGGTCCACCGAGCACTCGGGCACGCAGTGGCGCTTCGCATCATCAGCTGCGCACTCGGGGCAGAGCAGAACCAGCTCGCGGCAAGAATCGTTGGAGCAGTTCTCGAACTTGTTCGAGGGCGCGCCGCACTGTTCGCACTTGCCAATGGTGACGGTGTCCGGCGTAAACTCCATGTGCATGCGCTTGTCGAAGACGTAGAGCGAGCCTTCCCAGAGTTCCTTGTCGCCGTACTTCTCGCCGTAACGCACGATGCCGCCGTCGATCTGGTAGATTTCCTTGAAGCCGCGGTTCTTCATGAGCGCGGAGAGAATCTCACAGCGAATACCGCCGGTGCAGTAGGTGACGACCGGCTTGTCCTTAATGTGATCGTACTTGCCGGACTCAATCTCGCGGATGAAGTCGTGGGTGGTGCGCACGTCGGGAACGATAGCGTTCTTGAACTTGCCAATCTTCGCCTCAAACGCGTTACGGCCGTCAAAGAAGACCACTTCGTCGCCGCGCTCTTCAACAAGCTTGTTGACCTCTTCAGGCTTCAGGTGCACGCCGCCACCAACGACGCCGTTCTCGTCCACCTGCAGCTCGTCGGGAGCACCGAAAGCCACAATCTCGTCGCGTGCCTTCACGGACAGGCGGGGGAAGTCCTCCGCGCCACCCTCGGACCACTTGAACTCCATGTTCTTGAAGCCGGGGTACTTGCGGGTTTCCTTGGTGTACGCCTTGACCGCGTTGATTTCGCCGCCGAGGGTGCCGTTAATGCCGTGCTTGGAAATGAGGATGCGCCCGCGCAGGCCGAGCTTCTCACAGAGGGCACGCTGCCAGAGCATGACCGCCTGCGGGTCGGCGATGGGGGCGAACTGGTAATACAGAATAATCTTATTTTGAGCCACGAAACTATTTTATCGTCATATACGTCTAAAGCATGCAAATTTTTTGATATGTGCGCGCTGACTACGGGGTCGGCGGCGCAGAGGCGGTGCCGGGGCGGGGTTAGGTTAGGGGTTAGGCTCGGGGTCGGGGCGGGATCCGAGCGGGTTCGGAGCCGGCATTCAGGGTAGCGCGTGACCGGCGACAGGTCGGGGTGTAGCCCGCCGCTCTACAATGGAACCCATGCCGCACAGCACCTCCCCGCAGAACGCCAACCAGCACCCCGAACAGCAACCCACGCACCAGTCTGTACACCAGCCCGAACAGCCGCAGGGGCAGTCTGCGGCGCACCCAAAAACGCTACGCTACCGCGAGCTACCCGCAAGCGCACAGCAGGTGCTGGCATCCCTGTTGCCGGAGGCGGAACGCACCGGAACCCTACCCGAGCAGGTGACCCATATTCACACCATTGCCGCTAGGGAGGCGAGCTACGCGCCGTGGCCGCAGTGGTTGCATCCGCGCGTGGTGGAGGCCTTCGAATCGCTCGGCATTGCCGAGCCCTACGCCCACCAGGTGCAGGCGGCGAACGCCGCCCACGCGGGTCTTGATGCGGCACTGGCGGCGAGTGCGGCACGCTACGGCTGGCAGGCGGGGCGGATTGAGGCTGGGCGGGTTGAGGAGGCGGTCCCCGCGCGCGCCGAAGACGCGAAGAGCATCGGTAGCGGCGGGCACGTGATCGTGGCGACTGGTACCGCCTCGGGCAAGACCCTGAGCTACCTGATGCCCACCCTGGACGCTATTTATCGTGCATCCTGCGGCGAGCCGGTGAGCTCAACTTCCGCGTATTCCGGGGCAAAAAACCTCAATAATAGAGCGAACGTTCTCTATATTTCACCGGCGAAGGCGCTCTCCGCCGACCAGCTCACCGCCCTCACTTCCTACAACCTGCCAGGACTCCACGCGGCAAGCTACGACGGCGACACCCCCACCGGCGAACGCCGTTGGATCCGCGAACACGCCAACTTCATCCTCACCACCCCGGACATGCTCAACTACTCAATCCTGAGCAACCACCGGCAGTGGGCATCCTTCCTGCGCGGGCTGCGCTACGTGGTGCTCGACGAAGCACACAGCTACCGCGGCGTTTTCGGTGCGCATATCGCCAACCTGCTGCGCCGCCTGCGCCGCGTCTGCGCGCTCTACCGCACCGTGCCCGTGTTCTACGGTGCCTCCGCGACCAGTTCCAACCCGGTCGAGTCTTTCTCCAAGCTCATTGGCGTGCCGCAGCAGGCGGTCACCGCCATTACCGAGTCCACCTCCGCACGCGGTGAAACCACCGTCGCGCTCTGGGAGCCCGAATTCATGCCGCCCAAGGCGCACGATCAGCTCGCCAAGGGCGCCCGCAGCACCCAGCAGCAAGCGGTTCAGTCGAAGGCTGAGCAGGAGGCGCCACGCCGCGTCTCCCCCGTGGAGCAGGGCGCGCAAATGCTCACCGACCTGGTGCTTTCCCGCACCCGCTCCCTGGTTTTCGCCGGTTCGCGCCGCAGCGTAGAAATCCTCTCGCAGAAGACCCAACGCTACCTCGACGAGGTGGAGGCGGGCCTCTCCCACCGCGTCGCCGCATACCGCGCCGGGTACACCCCCGAAGAGCGCCGCGAACTCGAACGCAAACTCCGCAACGGCGAACTGCTCGGCTTGGCGAGCACCTCCGCACTGGAGCTGGGCATCGACATCTCCGGACTGGACGCCGTACTCGTGGCGGGCTGGCCGGGTACCCGCGCCTCCTTCATGCAGCGCGTGGGCCGCGCGGGTCGAAGCGGTCAGGACGCGCTCGCCGTACTCATTGCCGACGACAACCCGCTCGACACCTACCTGGTGCACCACCCGGAGGCGATTTTCGGGCGGGAGGTTGAGGCGACCGTTTTCGACCCAACGAACCCGTACGTTCTCTCACCGCAGCTGTGCGCCGCCGCGCAGGAGGCACCCATCCGTGCCGAAGAGCTGAGCCTCTTCGGTCCGCACACCGCCACCCTGCTGGATCGACTGGTACAGCAGGGGTACCTGCGTCGCCGCCCGGACGGCTGGTACTGGACGCATGCCGAATCAGCCGCCGAGCTGGTCGATATCCGCGGCACCGGCGGCGGACCCTACCAGCTCATCGACGCCGAAGACGGCACCCTGGTTGGCACCATGGACGCCGCGCACGCCATGAGCCAGGGGCACCCGGGCGCAATCTATATTCACCAGAACGCGCAGTATGTGGTCGAGTCCCTCAGCGAGGGCGAGCGCGTGATTCTGCTCAGCCGCGTCTACCCGGACTACTATACGCGCGCCATTGAGAGCACCGAGGTGCGTATTCTGGCGGAGCGTGCGCGGGTTAGTTACGGTGCGCAAAACGCTGTTGGGGAAGCGATTCCCGGCGAGCCTGTTCCCGCAATCTCCACCCCCGAAACCGACGCACAGCAGCTCGCCCCGCTCACCATGCACCGCGGGCAGGTTCAGGTCACCGACCAGGTCACCGGCTACCGGCGCTTCTCCGTCTACGGCGGCGAATACCTGGGCGAAGAGGCGCAACCCATGCCGCCGGAAGTGCTCATGACCGAGGCGGTCTGGTTCACCTTCGAGCCCAGCTACCTATTCGGCGCGGGCGTAACCGAAGAGGACGGCCCCGGCACCCTGCACGCCGCCGAGCACGCCGCCATCGGACTGCTGCCGCTCATCGCCACCAGCGACCGCTGGGACTTGGGCGGACTCTCCACGCTGCTTCACGTGGGCACCGGCAGGCCCACCATTTTCGTCTACGACGCCGCACCCGGCGGCGCCGGCATTAGCGAGCGCGGCTTCAACGCGGTTGCGCAGTGGCTGAGCGCCACCCTCGAAGCGATTGAAAGCTGCGGATGCGAAAACGGTTGCCCCTCCTGCGTGCACTCGCCCAAGTGCGGCAACCGTAACGAGCCGCTCAGCAAGCACGGCGCGCGGGCGCTACTGCAGGCGATGCTGCAGAGTATGGCGGAGGCGTAGGTTATTACAGGGGGCACGGGGCGTACAGGAGGCGCGGGGCGTGCTGGGGGGGTAGAGCATACCGGAATGACAACTCCCGATGAACGTAAATAGCCTAGTCGGTTAGGTTTTCTGGCTCAGGCGGGTTTTCTGGCTCAACTGGATTCTCTGATTCTGCGGAGCTTTCTGGTGCGGGAGGCTCGGGCGCTGAGTCCTGCGCAGCTTCCAGCTCTTCCTCCAGCTCGGCTACCTCCTCGGGGCTCAGCTCCTCCACGTTGCCCGCCGCGTGCTCTTCTTCGGGGCGCCCTTCTTCGAGATGCTCAGCCCCTGCGCGGGCACGCACCCTCGCCGGGCCCAGCGCACCCATGGGCCCCGCGACCGGGACGGCGACCGTCACCTCCACCGTTTCGGGGCGATCCGGAAAAGTGCAGGATTCCAGGTGCGCGCCGTGGCGTTCGGCAAGATCCGCCGCGACCGCGCACGGGTCCCCCTCGGTGAGCCCGCGGTAGGCGTCTGCCGCCGCGAGCGCACTCAAATCGGCGGCTGCGGACGCCCTGCGGTTCGCGGACACCGCCCCGATCAGCCCGGCAATCACCACGGTCACCACCAGTAGCGCGGCAATAATGGTGAGGGCGAGGACGGTGCCGCTACCCTCTTCGGAATATTCGTCCGCAGACCAAGCAAGAACCGCGCTTCTATTCGCCATCACTGCCGGTACTTTCTTCACTGTCACTGCTTTCCTGAGTGCCACCGTTGCCTTCAACGCGGGCGTGAGCGTCCGCCCGCAGCACCCAGCCGGTTGCCGAGCCGATTACGCCGGGGGCGAGGCGACTCACCCGCACGTGCACTTCCCGGGCACGCCCCGCATCCGCGGCGACCGCACCATCAGAAGCGACAGCATCAGGAGAAACAGAAATCTGCACGCTCTGCACCGGGTCGATGCGGCTGACGGCGGAGCGAATCTGCGCCTCGGAATCCCCGCGGGCGGCGGCTCGTGCGGCCGTTCGCGCGGACTCCTCCACTTTCAGCTGCGCAACCCCCGTAGAGGCGGCACCCAGGCAGAGGGCGAGCACCACCGTCACGGCGGGTAGGGCAACCGCAAACTCGGCGGTAATCACACCCTCTTCTGCTGGGCTCTTGTGCGGGGTTGAGGGTGCCGGTTCCGCCCCGACTTTTCCTGCGAGACGAGCGCACCGCAAAGCACCCAAATTCACATGAGCATTCATTCTTTATTCCTCCTTTCTGACTTGATTTTCCAGGACTTCCAATACCTAGAAGCAAACCCTACGCGGGTTCACCAAAGGTTCTAGAGCAGCCCCGTATTGCCCGCAATGGACAGGGCGTTACGCACAATATCCAGGAGCATGGAACGCACCTCATCTGACTTGAGAATCAGCACCAGCAGGCCCGCGAAACCGACCGCCGCGAGCATCACAATGCCGTACTCCGCGGTGGAGGCGCCTTCCTCTGGGTCCCCCGCGGGGGCGTAGTCTTCGAGCGCCTTTTCGTGCCCCTCAGCGGGTACATATTCGGTGCAGCCGGGCGCGTGCTCACCCAGGCTGCGGCAGGTAGCGCCGCATTCGTCCAGGGTGCAGCCCTCGGCGAGCGCGCGGGCAATGGTCAGCGCCTGGTCGGGGTTCAGACGGTCCGTGTTCATATCAATCTCCATTTCGTGAGGGTCAATCCTGGGGCCGGCATGCTTCTGCTCAGCGCCGGCGGAAAGCTCAGCATCAGTAAAGAGTTCGGGGCATTCTTCGCGCAGCTGCTTCATGGTGGTTGCGATGGCAACGGACAGCGGCACGGGGCCCAGAATGGTCTGCGTTTCAGCGCCCTGCACGGCACCGAGCGCGGCGGGCTGAATTTCGCTCGGAGCACCGGCCGGGGCGTTTACCGGAGCGCCGACGGGGTGCAGGTCGTGGCGGATTGCTTCGCAGAGGGTGTTCGTCATTGGTTTTCCTTTCGTTGTGCCCTAAACATGCGGGGCGGGGTGGGTGCTCATCCGCGTTCGCTGCAGATGGGCGAAGGTCTAAAGCGAAGGTCTAAACTTTTCAGCATTTCGGCTAGTCAACAGCGCTTATGGGCATGGTTCTTTAGCCGGTCAGCGTGGGTAGTAGCGAAATGAGGATGGGCACAATGCCCAGGCAGATAAAGGCGGGCAGCGAGCACAACCCGAGGGGTACCACGAGCGCTACGGAGAGCTTTCCGGCGGCGCGTTCTGACGCACGGCGTTCGCTGAGGCGGTGCGCGTCGGCAAGGGAGAGCAGTAGCGCCGTGCTGGGTGCGCCGCCCGTGTAGGCGGGGGCGAGTGCATCCCGCAGCTCACCGAAGGTTCCCGCCGCGGACCCCGACCAGGCACTCCCCCAATTGCTACCCATCTGCAGGCGCTGGCAGACCGTGTGCAACGCTCGGCTGTTAAGCGCCTCGGCGAGGGTGCCCAGTGCGGCGAGCGGTGCGAGCCCGGCTCTCAACTGCGCGGCGAGTAGTTCCAGCACGAGGGCGGTATCAACGGGCGGCATATTCGAGGTTTGTTCGGCTCCATTACTTGCCGCGCTCTCCACCTCTGCCCGATGCACGAGCGCGGCGGTCCAGCGACGCCCGGCGAAGGCAAGCCCCAGCCCGAGCAAACCGGTGAGCGCTCCGAGAACGGACCCTGTCAGCACACCCACGGGGTCGCTTCCCATGAGCACCCCCAACCCGAGGCCGAGCAGCGGCAGCCAGGAGAGGATCCTGCCGGTGGCACGCGGTGCGGCGAGGGCGCTCTGCCTGCCCAGGAGCGCGTCGATGCGTTCTTCGGCGTGTTCGGCGGCGCGTTCCAGGCTCGTGGCGAGCGGCGCACCGGCGCTCTCGCTCATGCGCAGGCTCAGCTGCAGGTCGTGCAGGCGCTCGCGGCTGTGCGGGCGCATCCGGGTACTGTTTTCGAGCAGTTGGGCGCAGGCGAGGTGCGCGGGGGCACCCCAGGAGGTGACCGTGGCGAGCGCCTGCGTAAAGCGGCGGATATCTTCGGCGCACCGCTTGTGCCCGTAGTCTTCGGAAAGGAACCCTCGTGCCCGTCGGGGGCGGGCGCTTTTCCGAGAACTATTCTTCGTGCGCGTTTTCCCCGTACCCGGCACCAGCTCGCCCTGCCCGAACTGCCCGAACTCCCCGAGCTGCCCGAGCTGCCTAGAGCCCGGGTCGGTGTGCACCGCCTCCTGCAGGGGAATGCCGGCGCGTAGATTCAGGGCAAGAGTGCGTAGCATGAGTGGCCACATGCGCATTTCCTCGGCACTGGCTGCTCCGGCAATGCGCCCAGCTAGGCGCTCAGCCCAGCATTCAGTCCAGCGTTCGTGAAGGCTTCCGTTGCTCTTCTCGTTCTGCTTCATTGCTTCCTCCTTTCACGTTTTCTGATTCCCCCATTTCGGGGGCTAGTACCCAACTTCAGAGCCAGTAGAGATACGCCTGACCTGCAGGTACTCTTCGCTCCCCTCAACTGCGGGGTGCAGGCTGTAAATACCCTCGATGCGGCGGCGACCATCCCGGTGTTCCAGGTGGATAATGCGTTCAAAAGCCGTCGCCGTATGTAGAGCGACCGTTCTACTATCCAGTCCGGCGAGCGCACCCAGGGCGCACAAACGCAGGGGCACCGCCTGCGCGCTATTGGCGTGCAGGGTCGTTCCGGCACCGCGGTGACCGGTGTTCATGGCGGTCAGCAGGTGCACCACCTCCGCACCGCGGCACTCGCCGACCACGAGCCGATCCGGGCCCATACGTAGCGCCTGCACAATGAGCTCACCCAGCCCGATTTCGCCGGCGCCTTCGGAGTTGGCGGCGCGGGTTTTGAGGGCAATAACCTGCTCATGCTGCGGCGCGAGTTCCGGGGTGTCTTCGAGCAGAATGAGGCGCTCCTGCGGCGTGCACAGCCCCAGCAGGGCGTTGAGCAGGGTGGTTTTGCCGGTGCCGGTACCGCCGCTAATGAGGAATCCGCGGCGTTCGGCAATCATGCGGCGCAGGTAGGCGGCGGTCGCCTCATCGCACAGCCCAGCCGTCTGCAGCTGCGCCAGGGTGGGGCGCTCGCGGGCGGGGAGGCGCACGGAGAGCCGGGTGCGTTCGCTCAGCGGCGGGATAATCGCGTGGATGCGCCTGCCGTGCTCGTCGCTAATGTCAGCCGCCGGATGCGCGGCATCCAGCTGCCCGCCGTGCCTGCGGATGAGCCGCTCGGCAAGGTCACGCACGCGCCGCTCATTGCCGAGGCTCAGCGCCGCGGGGCGGGTGGTTCCGTTGATGCCTACCCAGATATCGCAGGGCGAATTCACGTAGATGTCGGTGATGGTTCCGGCGCGTTGCCCCTCATCGAGGAGCAGATCGAGGGCGCCGAGGCCGTAGAGTTCCGCGGCGAGGTAGCGCAGCGCGGTCTGCCGGTTGACGGGCACGTATTCCACGCTGGGGTAGCTCCAGGAGGCGGGCGCGGAGTGCACCGTTTTGGTGCGGAATTTTCGGGGCTTCATCACATTAGTTCCGTCTGCGCCCGTTCCTTCTGCATTCGTGTTCCCCAGGCATCCGCCGTCGATGGCGCAGATTGCCTCATCCACGGCATTTTCGAGGATCTCGTGGAGGGGCTGGGATTCTTGGAGTAACCCACCGCCCGCGGCACTCGCAGCGTTTGCACTGCCCGCGGCAACCACACCCTCTGCGGGCGGCCGCTCCCCTGCCTTCTCGACTCCGGCACTGAATCCGTTACTGGGTCCGCCGCTGAACCCGGCGCTGAACCCGCCGCTAAAACCGCCCAGGGCGATAGCGCTCATCTGCGGCGAGCGCAGAATCAGCTCGCGGGCGTGCAGGGCGACGGCGCGGGCGCGATAGTCTTCGGGAATGAGCAGGGCGGGTAGCGAGTGCGCGCCGGTGTTCTGGACACCCGTATTCTGTGCGCCCGGCTGATTCGCGCCCTGTGCGGCACGCGGCGAGCAACCGTTGGGGTTGCCGGGATTGTTGGCAGGGTGCCCGGCGGGATTGCTGGAGGGATTCATGGCGGAGTTCATGGCTCTAGGAGACCATTACGCCCGCCTCGAATTTTTAAGAGAATGAGCGTTCTGTGGATAACTCCTCGCGCACCCCGAAATATCCACGATGCACGCGTCTCAAACGAACAAAACGCACACATCCGGCGCTTTTATGACAAACCGCGGCGCATTCAGCCCTCCCCTGCCTCTTCCGCAAACCGCCCGCCCGCGACCACAAACCACGCGCCTTCGCCCCCGGTCACCGATAATGGAAGAATGTACGTTCTGCTCAGTCCTGCCACCGGCGCGGGTATTACCGCCCAGACCGGCACCCCCGCGCACCCGGTCACGTCGGCTATTGCCGCGGGTGCGTCCCCGCGCGGTGCTCAGCCGGTAACTTCATGGGGTGCTTTTCATTTTTCGGCGCCGACCGCTGAGCAGTTGCAGGACCCGACCTTTATTCCGCGGATTACGCGTGCGGATCGGGTGAGTGCGGCGAATCTTCCGGCGTATGTGCGAGAGGTAGAGCGGCAGGCGGCAGATTCGGCGCAGGCGCGTTTCCCCCGCTGGATTTGGGCTGATACCCGCCACGTTGACTCGTTGCTTCTGCGCCGCGGGGTGCGGGTGCATCTATGCCATGATTTGCGTCTGGTGCAGCGAATTTTGGCGACTGCCGCTACGCATCCGAGCGGTTTTGTGGAGTACAGCCCGGTGCTGGATCTTTCTGATGTGCGTGAGGCGGCCGATCCTCAGGGGTATCTGCCGGTGGCGCGGCAGATTCAGGGTCAGGAGGAGCTGTTCGGCGCTGATTTTTTGAGTGCGCCTGCTGCTCCTGATTCCTCCACGACTCCTATCAGCACCGCCCAGTCCCCCACCGATTCCTCCCCCGATTTCCTTGAGGCGGCACCTCATGAGCCTTTTGCCCCGCAGTTGGCGGCGGGCCCGGTGACTCTGCTGCCGGAGCATCCGGTGGTGCGTGTGCTGATGCGTGAGTGGCTGGCACAGGCGCGCGCTATTAGCGAGTCGAGGCACCCGGAGCGGCTGCGTCTTTTGGCGGCGGCTGAGTCTGCCGGTGCGTTGGTGGCCACTGAGATTGGTTATTACGGCATCCCGTTTAATGTGCAGGCGCATCATGAGCATCTGTGCGAGCTGTTGGGTCCGCGTCCGGTGCCTGGGGAGCGTCCGCAGAAGATGCAGGAGTTGGCGGAGCAGATTCAGCGCATGCTGTTTATGCCGTCGTTGAACCCGGATTCGCCGCAGGATCTTTTGCGTGCTCTGCAGTCTGCGGGGGTTTCGGTGAAGTCTACGCGTTCGTGGGAGTTGAAGAGTTGGGCGGATGCGATTCCGGCTCAAAGGGAGAAGCGTTGGGCGCTGATTGACCCGATTCTGCGTTATAAGAAGCTGTACCGTATTTGGACTGCTAACGGCTGGACGTGGGCTGATACTTGGGTTTCTGAGGGTGCGTTCCGCCCGCATCTTGAGGTGGGTGGAGCCGCGACCGGGCGCTGGGGCGCTTCCGGCGGTGGTGCGTTGCAGCTTCCGGCGGAGATTCGTCAGGCGGTGCAGGCGCCGGAGGGTCAGGTGCTGACGGTGACGGATGGCTCGCAGATTGAGCCACGTATTTTGGCGGCGTTGAGCCGTGATGAGGCGCTCGCTTCGGCGGGTCGTGGCGCTGACCTGTATGCGGGTATTGCCGAGCTGGCGCGCCTGAAGGGTGTGGGTTTGACGGGGCGTTCCCACGCGAAGGTGGGCATGCTGGCGATTATGTATGGCGGCCGCAGCGGTGAGATTGGCGCCCTGTTGCCGCATGTGGCGGCGCTTTTTCCGCAGGCGATGGACTTTACGGAGCGTGCGGCGCGCATTGGTGAGGCGG
>OCPN01000355.1_pt1 | contig 15146 bp, 11 predicted proteins | sample 1476971 | NCBI WGS metagenome assembly OCPN01 (sample SAMEA2580251, study PRJEB22360) | human gut metagenome | biome: human gut; feature: human-associated habitat; material: faeces | place: Denmark | collected 2008/2010
ACCCGGTAGATTGTTCTACCGGGGCACCGCCCTTTTTGAACTATCAGCCCTGAAATGTTGCGAGCTTTACGCCGCCTGACGCTCCGCGGTCTCAACCACGTTCACCAGCAGCTCCGCGCGGGTCATCGGGCCCACACCGCCGGGGTTCGGGGAAACCCAGGACGCCTTCTGCGCAGCCTCCGGGGAGACATCGCCGAAGAGCTTCTTCTTGCCGGTCTCCGGGTCCTCAGCGCGGGAAACACCAACGTCCAGCAGGATTGCGCCGTCCTTGACCTGGTGAGCCTTCAGCACGTGCGGAACACCCACAGCGGCAACAATAACGTCAGCCTCGCGCAGTACCTCGTCCAGGTTCTCGGTACCGGTGTGCGCCAGGGTTGCGGTTGCATTCACCTCACGGCGGGTCAGCAGCAGACCCAGCGGGCGACCCACGGTAATGCCGCGGCCGAGCACCACAACGTTCTTACCGTTCCAGTCGATGCCGTGGCGCTTCACCAGCTCAATGACACCGTTGGGGGTGCAGGGCAGCGGGGAATCCAGCGGCTCAGAAACGTTCAGCACGAGCTTGCCGAGGTTAGTCGGGTGCAGGCCGTCAGCGTCCTTCTCGGGGGCGATGCGTTCCAGCACGCGGTTGGTGTCCAGGTGCTTGGGCAGGGGCAACTGCACAATGTAGCTGGTGCACGCCGGGTCGTTGTTCAGCTTGTCGATCTCTGCGTCGAGCTCTTCCTGAGTGATGTCACCGGGCAGGTCCACACGGATGGAGTTAATACCGATCTCTGCACAGTCGCGGTGCTTAGCGCCCACGTACGAGCGGGATGCGGGGTCGTCACCGACCAGCACGGTACCCAGGCCGGGGGTAATACCCTTAGCCTTGAGCGCCTCGACGCGCTCCTTCAGCTCTTCCTTGATGGCTGCGGCGGTTGCGTTACCGTCTAGAATCTGGGGCATTGTTTTTTCCTTCCATAGATTGCGGCGGGTTCGCCGAAACGGACGGTCTGTGTGTTGGGTTCTAGGGTGTACCCCTAGAGGTACCACTCCCCCGCTACGTCCCTCAACGAATGTGGCGGGTAGAGCAGCAAAAAGTAAGAGGGCGAAATAACCCCGCCCGCTCAGCGCCCACGAAGGGATGTTGAGCGAACGGGGTCATTCATGGGTCTACCAGTTCTCGCTGCCCTGGTAGAGGGGGTACTTGGCGCACAGTGCCTCAACGCGGGCACGCAGCGCAGCGATGTCCGGGTTCGGCAGCAGTACGGAAGCGATAATGTCGGCTACCTCGGTGAAGCCCTCAGCGTCGAAGCCGCGGGTTGCCAGTGCGGGGGTACCGATACGCAGACCGGAGGTCACCATCGGCGGGCGCGGGTCGTTCGGCACGGCGTTACGGTTGACGGTAATACCAGCCTGGTGCAGCAGGTCCTCTGCTTCCTTGCCGTTGAGGGCGTGGTCGCGCAGGTCAACGAGCACCAGGTGAACGTCGGTACCGCCAGAGGCGATCGACACGCCGGCGTCCTTCATGTCCTGCTGCAGCAAGCGGTTCGCCAGGATCTGTGCGCCCTCAACGGTGCGCTTCTGGCGGTCCTTGAACGCGTCAGATGCGGCGACCTTGAACGCGGTAGCCTTCGCAGCGATCACGTGCATGAGCGGGCCGCCCTGCTGACCGGGGAACACTGCGGAGTCAATCTTCTTCTTCAGCTCCTCGGTGCAGAGGATGAAGCCGGAGCGGGGGCCGCCCAGGGTCTTGTGCACGGTGGAGGAGACCACGTGTGCGTGCGGGACGGGGTTCGGGTGCAGACCCGCAGCCACCAGGCCCGCAAAGTGAGCCATGTCCACCCACAGGTATGCACCGATTTCGTCAGCAATCGCGCGGAACGCAGCGAAATCCAGCTGACGGGGGTACGCAGACCAGCCGGCAATAATCAGCTTGGGGCGCTCAGCCAGAGCCAGTTCACGCACCTGCTCCATGTCAACGCGACCGGACTCGTCCACGCCGTACGCGACGACGTGGTACAGCTTGCCGGAGACGTTCAGCTTCATGCCGTGGGTCAGGTGGCCACCGTGTGCCAGGGACAGACCCATGATGGTGTCGCCGGGGTTCAGCAGTGCGTGCATGACGGCGTTGTTCGCCTGCGCACCGGAGTGGGGCTGAACGTTAGCGTGCTCAGCGCCGAAGAGTTCCTTCACGCGGGAAATAGCGAGGGACTCAACGATGTCAACGAATTCGCAGCCGCCGTAGTAGCGGCGGCCGGGGTAACCCTCAGCGTACTTGTTGGTCAGTACCGAGCCCTGGCTTTCGAGGACGGCACGGGGGACGAAGTTCTCGGATGCAATCATCTCGAGGGTGTTCTGCTGGCGCTTGCGCTCCAGCTCAATGGCTTCTGCAACCTCGGGGTCGAGGTCGGCGAGGGGCATCTCGAGGATCTTCTGCTCGGACATTACGCTCCTGGGAGTGTTTTTGCGTTATCTTCGGTCGCTCATCATCGGGGCCGCCGCGGCGTGCGCCGGGCGGTCTTCAGGAGGCGGCGGGCGCCTCCAGTTGAAAACCCTGAATGAAAAAATATGAGCTACACCTCATAATACCGTAAAGCCCGCTTTCCTTCGAGAAGGAAAACGGGCTTTACAAAGCATCACGATGAAGTTTTTACGGCGTCGGCGCAACACCGGCGAGGGGCGCACAACACACCCCGGCAGGCTTATCGGCGGCCGTTAAGCGGGTCTACACACCCTACGCCTGACGCAGGATAGCGGAAGCATACTCCAGGTACGCCTCACGAGCGCTCTCCTTCTTACCGCCAGCCACCAGCTGGGTCTGCACCACGTAACCGGTCAGCACCGACAGCACCGCGGCACCGATAACGGTCAGCCACTCTTCAAGCTCCTCTTCGGTGAAGTCCAGCTCAGCGGCACCCCAGGCGCGGTAGCGCTCCAGGGACTGATCGCGCAGGTAGCTCAGCTGCTCAGACACCACGGTCGCCAGCTGCGGCATTGCCACGGCCTCGCCCCAGGTGACGAGCAGGTGACGGCGAATCTTGGGGGTGTCCAGCACCTTCAGGCACCCGAACACGTAGTCCCAGGGCTGTTCGGCGCGGATGCGGTCGAAGGGCGCCATGTCCATGCGGGCTGCCGCCAGAATGATCTCATCCTTGGAAGAGAAGTGGTTATAAATCGCTCCGGCAGACAGGCCGGTGGCCGCAATAATGTCGCTCATCGAAGCCTTCTGATAACCGTGCTTGATGAAGCATTCGCGGGCGGTCTCTACAATCTGAGAACGCCTGTTCTTTTTGTATTCTTCGCTGACTTTAGGCACAACCTAATCCTAGCGAACTTTTAGCCAATCCGTGCGCATCCTGGTCGCCGTTAACGCGCCCTCATGCGCAAATCCGGCGCAAAATAGAGCAAAAATTCTATAAATACGACTGCCCACAATACGGATGCACGGGCACCTGGTATAAAAGCGGGGCACCCCGGGTTTACCCCAGGATGCCCCGCTCACAGCAGGTAGCTCAGCGCGTACTGAGCCCGCTACACGTGTTTAGTGGAAGAAGTGGCGGGTACCGGTCAGGTACATGGTCACGCCAGCAGCCTTAGCCGCCTCGATAACTTCCTCGTCGCGGATCGAACCGCCCGGGTGCACGACGGCACGCACACCGGCGTCCAGCAGAACCTGCAGGCCGTCAGCGAAGGGGAAGAACGCGTCGGATGCGGCAACCGCACCGCGGGCACGCTCGTTACCTTCACCGCCGAGGGTGTTCGCGCGCTCCACCGAGAGCTTGCAGGAGTCCACGCGGTTCACCTGGCCCATGCCGATGCCCACTGCGGCACCGTTATCGGCAAGCAGAATAGCGTTGGACTTGGGCGAACGCAGTGCACGCCAGGCGAACTCGAGGTCGCGCAGGGTTGCCTCGTCAGCTGCCTCACCGGCGACCAGGGTCCAGTTCTTCGGGTCGTCACCCTCAGCCTGCAGGCGGTCAGCCTCCTGGAAGAGTGCGCCACCGGAAATGGGGCGGTACTCGATAGCCTCACGGGCGAAGTTCTCGGGCAGAACCAGCAGGCGCAGGTTCTTCTTCTCGCGCAGGATCTCCAGCGCCTCGGGCTCGAAGCCGGGAGCCACGACAACCTCGGTGAAGATGCCCTTGACGGTCTGAGCCATAGCGGCGGTCACCGGGCGGTTAGCGGCAATCACGCCACCGTATGCGGACAGCGGGTCGCATGCGTGCGCCTTCGCGTGAGCGTCCGCAATCGGGTCAGCCGCGCCGGGGGTTGCCACAGCAATACCGCAGGGGTTGTTGTGCTTGATAACGGCAACAGCCGGCTCGTCGAAGTCGTAAGCGGCACGCAGAGCGGCGTCAGCATCAACGTAGTTGTTGTAGCTCATCGCCTTACCGTGCAGCTGCTCCGCCTGAGCAATACCGGGGGCAGCGGCGGGGGCAACGTACAGGGCGGCACGCTGGTGCGGGTTCTCGCCGTAACGCAGGGTCTCGCTGCGCTCAAAGCCCAGGCCAGCGTACGGGGGCCAGAAGTTAGCATCCTCATCCTGCAGGAACTGGGATGCGGTCCAGGTAGCCACAGCGGTGTCGTATGCGGCGGTGTGGGCGAATGCGCCAGCGGCAAGGCGGCGGCGCTCGTCCAGGGAGAAGCCACCGTTCTTAGCGGCCTCAACGGTGCGCGCGTAGTCGGCGGGGTCCACAACAATTGCGACGGCGTCGTGGTTCTTCGCGGCAGCGCGAACCATGGAGGGGCCACCAATGTCGATCTTCTCGATGATGGCGTCCTGATCGGCACCGGATGCGACGGTCTCAACGAAGGGGTACAGGTTCACAACCACCAGGTCGAACGCCTCAACGTCCAGCTCTTCAAGGGTGTCGATGTGCTCCTGCTTGCGGCGGTCAGCCAGAATACCGGCGTGGATGCGCGGGTGCAGGGTCTTCACGCGGCCCTCGAGGCACTCGGGGAAACCGGTCACTTCGGTGACCTCGGTGACGGGTACGCCTGCTGCCGCGATGGTGGATGCAGTGGAGCCGGTGGAGACCAGCGCGACGCCAGCCTCGTGCAGGCCGCGGGCGAACTCCTCCAGACCGGTCTTGTCGTAGACGGAAATGAGGGCGCGGCGCAGGGGCACGCGATCGAGCTCAATGAGAGACACAAATACTCCGATGCTTTAGACGTGCGCCGGTTATCGGCGGCACAGCTGGTGGATGGACGTAGCCTGCCCGGATAGACAGGATATGTGTGGGGGTATTCCCCGCCGCTGTGCGTGACGCTAAGGTGAGCGCGTCGAATGGGCACAACGGAACGTGTGTGGGCGGCGGGGTTTGAGCTCGGCTCATTCCGCCGCGAAAAATTTAGTGGGCGGAATTAGCTGTCAGATGCAGTGCCGCGGGATTCAGCGAGAGACGCGATAGTCTGCACGAGCAGGCGGCGCTCCTGCACCTTAATGCGTTCGTGCAGGGTCTCTTCGGTATCGTCGTCCAGAACGGGCACTGCCGCCTGGGCGAGGATGGGGCCGGTGTCAACGCCCGCATCCACAAAGTGGACGGTCAGGCCGGTGATCTTCACGCCGTGGGCCAGGGCGTCACGCACGCCGTGCGCACCCGGGAAGGAGGGCAGCAGGGCGGGGTGAGTGTTAATAATGCGGTTGCTGAAACGCTCAACCAGCTGCGCGTCAACAATGCGCATGAAGCCGGCGAACACAATGTAATCGGGGTCGTAGGAAGCGATCTTTTCTTCCAGCGCACGGTTCCAGGAGGGGCGGTCGGCGTAGTCGCCGGGCTGCACCAGGAAGGTGGGTACACCCGCCGCCTGGGCACGTTCAATACCCAGACAGGGCTTGTCGGCGCCCACTGCCGCAATGTCGAGGGGAAGCTCGCCCGCTACTACAGCGTCGAGGATGGACTGAAGATTCGTTCCGGAGCCGGATACCATAACCACAATTCGCACCCGACTAGTATAACCCGTCTCACACCCTTATCCAAAGGGGGGTAAGAGGTTCACAACAGGCCCAAAGCCCAAAGGTAAGCACAAAGAAACCCCGGCGGGATGAATCCTCACCGGGGTTCGCTGGAGTTCATGGGGGTTCATGGGGCTTCACCGGGGTTTGCTGGGCGCAAACTCAACAGGTCGCGAACTCAATAGGCCGCATACTCAATAGGTCGCGGGCGCACGGGACGGTACCCTTATAGGTATGTCTACTCCCCCGCAGAACACCCCGCAGAACACCCCGCAGAACACCCCGCAGAACACTCCAAACAACGCACCAAACAACGCACCGAACAACGCACCGCAGCAGCCCACCCCGAACAACGGTGCACCGCAGAACCAGCAGGTTCCGCCGCGAGCGCCGCAGCAGGCGCCGCAAAACATGATGCCGCAGCCTCGAGGACCTCAGGGTAAGAAGCCGCGCAAGCCCATCGACCCCATCGAACAGCAGAAAGCGAATATTCGCACCTCGCTCATGCTGATTGCTGCCGCGCTGGTGATTTTTGCGGCGTCTTCCTTCGTGCTCTCCACGATGCCGCTTTTCTTGGCGCTCTTCATCTTCGCGCTCGCCGGCATTACCCTGAGCATTATTGCGATCGTGCGCACCGCGGTATACCGCGGCCCCTGGTTCTTCTACATTGCCGCGGGCGTCAGCATTATCTACGGCGCAATGACCCTGCTGGGCGGCATCGGTCTTGCCCTCATGCCCGGCGCGCAGGAGTACCGGGAGTGCCGCGCCGCCGCGCTGACCCAGACCGACATGTACACCTGCGACCAGAAGTTCCAGGGCACGATGGACAAGCTCACCGGCACGTCCAGCTCTAGCTCTTCTGCAGCTCGTTAGGGGTTCTGCGCGCTAGTTCTTCTTGCGGGCGTTAGAACCCTGCGCATTAGAGCCCTGGGACTTCGAGGAGCTGACATCCAGCGGGGGCAGCTCCACGGTAGACGCCTCATCGGTCACCAGCGGAAGGATGCCGGTCTGGCTACGAACCTCAAAGATGCGGTTCATCGCCTGATCGGCAGAGAGGACATCCAGCTCACGATTCACAAAATCACGCTCTAGGTCGTTCTTCTGCTTCTTGCGTGCCGCCTTAGCCGCCTTCTTCGCCTCGCGCTTCTGCGCACGCTCAAGCGCGCGGTCCTGCGCGGAATCCTGCGGGGCGGGTTCAGCGTGGGAACCCTCAGTCGGCTCGGCACCTTGCGCTGCGGCAGGCTGTTCAATACCAAAGCCGAAGTACGCCATAATGCGGCTCGCGCGGCCCTTCGAACGCGGCGCCTGCTCCGCGGGCTCTTCAACAGCACTCTCACGCTCAGCTGCCACAGGTTCAGCAGCCTCGTAGACGGGCTCCTGAATCAGCTCGCGAGTCTCCTCCTCGGAGGGGTCATGCGCGTACAGGGCGGGATCATAGGTGCCGTGTTCGTCAGCAGCATGCTCATTGGAGGCAGGCTCAACAGATGCTTCAATGCTCTCGTAATCCTCAGCCTGCCCAGAGTCAACGTAGGCAGAGTCAGCATGGGCAGAGTGCAGGTAATCGACCTGCTGCACGGCCTCAATCGGCTCGTACTGCTCAGCGGGGCTCTCTTCAGCAGTAGCCTCTTCGGAGGCGGGCTCTTCAGCCACCTCTTCGCGCTCTGCAACAATCTCGGCGAAAGCGTCCGCCGCCGCACGCTGCGCCAGCTGCTCGGTCGCCTCCACGGGGACGGCAACCACCGGCTCCTGCGGATGCACCGGAACGTGACCGGTCGCTACCTCAGATACAACAGACTGCTCAGGCTCAGAGACATTCTTCTCAGAAGCCTTCTTAGAGGCAGCCGCGCGTGCCGTCTCTTCCGCCTCGCGCTCAGCTGCTTCACGCTCTGCAGCCTCACGAGCGGCGACTTCCTCAGCTTCACGCTCTGCAGCTTCACGCTCAGCTGCCTCACGTGCCGCAGCTTCCTCAGCCTCACGCTCCATACGCTCTGCACGCTCCTGCGCACGCTGCTCACGACGCTCCGCAAAACGCTCACGGCCCTGTGCAAAACGCTCACGGGTCGAGGCAGTAAAACTCATCAGACGCTCACCCAGGTTCGGGCGCTCATCCGCAAAACGAGGTAGCTCACGGCTACTATCCGGCACCAGGGCGCAGCTCAGCAACATACCGAAAGTCACGCCGGCACCCACCGTCAACGCGGTATGCGCCGCAAAGGTCAGCGGCTCAGCACCAACCTCCGTAAAACGACCAATACCCAGAGAGCCGTACGAAATCCAGCCCAGCCACAGGGCACCAAACGACGTCATAATACCGGTCATCACACCCAGCACCACTGCAGAAATCAGCGCAGACAGCGGGCGGAACGGAACCTTCAGGGCAACCCACTCATCCAGGTGATCCTCACCCTCACGCAAGAACCACCAGCCAGCAATCGCACCGGCACTCAGCGGCACCAGCAGGCCCACCAGACCGAACGTGCCCATCGACTCGGGCACAGCACCCAGAATCGGAAGCATCGGCAAAGTACCAACATCACTACTGGTCAAACCAACCGAGGTACCCGCACCAAAGGAGAAACCGGCACCGGTCGACCAGGCCATCGCGTAAATCACCAGGTTCGGCAAGAAACCCAGCTGCAGCAAAGTCACCGCAGTATCACCCACAGCACCCGCATGCAGCTCCTGGTAGGTGGCAACAATCTGCGACCAGCCCGCCAAAATACCGATACCCAAAAGCACCGCACCCAGACCGACCAGCGCAACAAAAGCAACCACCGCAGCACGCACCACAGCCCAAGCGTACGAACCCGCCCAACGCGAATACTGACTCATCTGCGAAATCTGCTCCGCAGTATCAACACCCACCATGCGCGAGAGCGAACGTGCCTCACGGTAGCCACCCCACATCAGACCAGCCACCACAATACCCAAAGGCACCAGGGCAGCATTCAACGCCTGAAGAGGCTGCGGATGCGGGCTCGCCCAACCGTACATCGCCGAACTAATCAGCGCATAAGTCACCGAACCGGACAGCACCGGAATCAAAAACTCACCCTCATACGAGGCGCGCGCCAGGCGACGACCCGAACGGTAGCAGAGCAGCAGAGGCAGAATACTCAAACCCAGCGGCACCAGCGTCATCGTGCCGGCAGAAGCACCAAAAGCAGCCGCAAGATCCAGGGGAACACCGTGAATCAGAAGCCACAGGTGCGCCGACATGGCGGCCACGGAGGAGAACTCCATGTCGCCAAAACCCTTGGTTGCCCACACGGCAGACATCGCCGCAAACACAGCAAGCGCAGAGAACAGGGCAGTAACAATTAGCTCAACAACACCCTGAAGCCACAGAGGCATGGGCATGGAATAACGAGAGATAGGTGAGGTGCTTTTCATCGTCCTTCAATCATGCCACGAATTAACGACGAAACCCGCCTCCGATTAACACTCGAAAGCGGGTTCTCACAACTATTCACACAGGTATTCATCCAGACGCGCACGCGAGGACGCGTATCAGGCGAAATTTTACTGCTCAGTCCACGGGTTGGAAGCTTCAACACCCCAGGCACGGTACACCTGCGCCTTAGAAGAAATCAGCTCCAAATCATAGGCGCTCGCGCTCGCCGCCATCAGACCCTCCAGGGCGGCGGTAGGCAACGGACCGGCATCATCACGACCCACGGCATGCACGCCACGCGGCGCCTGACGGCCAGCCCACTCGAGGCTCACGCGCGCATCCACATTAATAACGTGGTCGCCAAAGCGCTCAAGAAGTTCGGTAATCCAGCGATCAGTTTCCGGGTAGGGGTACAGGCCCTTCAGCTCGCCAATACTCAGCACAGAAATGTACATGTGCCGGAACGAGCGGCGGCGCAGAAAAGCGACCACGGCGGGGTCTGGATCCGCCTTACGGATCTCCGCAAGAACGTCGGAGTCCAGGAGCATACCGGAGAAATTCATACCCCTAATGCTACGCTACGCGCAGACCGGCGTACTCAATAGCGGGGATGCCCTCGGGGTTCGGCAGAAGAAGGAAGTTCAGGAACTCGTCGCGCTTAGAAGAAATGCGGGAGTAATCGTCAATGCTGACTGCGGTGTATCCGCCTCGCGCAGGGACAGCTGCGGCACGCAGGCTTTCCTGGTAGGAGCGGGAGGGGTTCAGAGAGATTGCTGCTTCGGTTGCAGAGCCGTTGTACATGTGACAACCTGCGCCGTGAGTGGCGCGATCCTTTCGCGTTGCTCTTGTCTGTACCAATTACCACCGGTTATTCCGGTGGTGAATACAAACCGCTTCGTCATCCGAGCCACCCGTGAACATGGGGTTGGCGTTCGACCATAGTCGGAGCTTATCAGTCGAAACTCTTGAAGCTGGGTTTAGCTTACAGCATTTTCTCAAGTTAAGTAAAGCGTTTTTTGAAAGAGATTTAGATTATTAGCGTTTTGGCTTGTGAGAATGTTTTAAATGGGGTGAATTTTTGATACTGCGCGGAATATCTTATGTGAATACCGGTGTTTTTATGCGTTAAAAACTCCCCCACCACAAATACGAAATACACCCCAAACCACCGCTCAATAGTCGCTCCAGCAGCCAGCCCGGCAGTCGCCCCAGCAGCCGGTCCAACAGCCAGCCCGGCAGCCGCCAGCAAATGACCGGCGACAAGGCGCAAGCCCGCACAATACGCGATAATGAGCTGGTGAGCGCCAACAATCCCTTCCCCGAAATTCCCGTCACCGTACCGCAGATCATTCGCCAGGCCGGGCACCGCACCTACCAGCGCGGTGTCGCCTACCAGCGCAACCGCGAAGTCATCCGCTACAGCTACGACGAAGACGAGCGAACCCTCACCGGGCTCGTCAACGGAAGCACCATCATCCCCTACGAAGTGACCATTCGCTTCTTCCCCGCCGTCAGCGGCTCCGCAACCTTCACCGCCCGCTGCACCTGCCCCGTGCTCACCGACTGCAAGCACGCCGTAGCGCTCATGCTCACCGCGCTCGACCGCGCCTCCGTAGCGAAAAAGGCACTCAGCGAACACCCCGGACCGGTCGGCGTACCCGGTGCCGCGGAAAAGGACGCGGCAGAAGCAAAGGGATTCGCAGATTCAAAGAGCGCGGACGTTGAGGAGGCGAAGAAATCCGCCGACCCGCTCGCGGCACTACGCGCCTCCGGTGCACTCACCACCGCGGCAAAACTGCCCGCACCCGATGCAGTAGCTGCCGAGCCCGAAAACCCCCAGGAAAGCTTTGCGCTCAACGAGCTAGGCGCCTCCCCGAGCCTGCAGGCAGAGGCATCCGCCACCAAAATCTCGGCATGGCGACGCGACCTCTCCTCCGTTCTTTCCGCACGTCAGGACCTTGCGGGCATTGATTCGATGCGCGTGAGCGGCGCCCTGGATTTCTCCCTGAGCGTCTCCGGCTCCTACGCGCGCGGCCGCAATATGCCCGGCGCAACCCCCAGCATTAACCTGCTCGCCCGCCCGCTCATGGCGTCCAAAACCGGGCGCTGGATCAAGGGCGGGATCAGCTGGGAAACCTTCGCATCCAGCGTGGGCGGACCCGTCGGGCGGCACGAAATCTACCCCGAACACGAACGGTTCTTCGCCGAGCTCTACTCGATTGCCCGCCCCTGGCAGAACATGTACTCCTCGCACCGCGACTGGATCTCGATTAGCGCTTCTGCCTCCACTCTGCTCTGGGATGTACTCGCCCGCGCGGAGGATATTGGTCTACCCCTGCTCGTCAACGGCCGCGAGGTAAACTACGCCGTGCTGAGCCCCGCACAGGTGCGCCTGCACGCCAGCGAAGAGAAACACGCGGAAGGCGCCGGGCTGCAGCTTCAAGCCGCGCTCAGCTGGGAAGGACGCGAAGGCGAACTACTGCGCCAGCTCTGGCTGCCCGCCGCCCACTGCCATCCCATCGGCACCCCGCGTACCGGCTTCTTTGCTCTGGGCGGGCTCGCTCAGCAGGAGTACGAGCAGGCGGCAAAGGCGGTGCACTGGAAGACCGCGCGCCCCGGCGCACTGGATGAAGTGGGCCGTGAATCTTTTGTTCAGAAGAGCGAGCAGGAGGCGCCGACTGAGGAAGCCGAGAATAGCGCACCGACGATTGCCCCAGTACAGGGTGAGCGGGTGCGTTACTCCCCCGCCGTACCCGAACTGCCCGAGGGCGTGGAGCTGGCACTCATCCCCCTGGTCGAGCCGCTCGATGCCGCCTCCGAATCGCTCATTAGCGCCGGAACCGTGCACATTCCCGCCGCGGAACGCGCCACGTTCCAGAAGGAGTATCTGCCCGCGCTCAGCCGTTCCATTCCCTCGCTGACCCCTGATCCTGCGCTGGCGCTGCCGCGCGTGAAGCCGCCGCATCTGGTGCTTGAAATCAGCTTTGACGAGCAGGTACGCCACGACGCGCAGCTGAGCTGGCGTTGGGAGTACCCACTGAACCCCTTCGCGGAGGACAGCGCAGAGGAGGCGAGCGCCCAGGAGACGAGCACACAGAATCCTGCGGCGGGCTCCGAGGTGTACTCCCTGCCCGTTTTCGGTTACCCCGGTGAAGAGGGCGGCGAGATTCGTGATGAGCGTTTTGAGGCGCGCGTACTGCGTTCGGTGCGCGCCATTCTTGCCGCCCACCCGGCGCTTTCCGGGCTGGAGGAGCGCCGCATCGAAGGCTGGGAAACTCGCGAGTTGCTCAGCGCGATTCTGCCGAAGCTTCGCCGTGTTTCCGCTGTTCAGGTGCGTTTTAACGGCACCCCACCGGAGTTCGTGGAGGCAACCGACGCGCTGATTGAAATCACCGTGAGCGAGGGCAATTCTCGTGACTGGTTCGGCCTGGGCATTGCGGTGAAGGTCAATAATTGGACCGTGCCGTTCGCCCAGATTTTTGAGGCGCTCGACCGCGGGGCGGACCGTATTCTGCTCGGTAACGGCACCTATTTCTCGCTGCGTCGACCCGAGTTTAAGACCCTGCGCACCCTCATTGCGGAGGCTCGCGAACTCGACGATGCGGGCGGTGAGCTGCGCATTAACCGGCACCAGGCGGGGCTGTTCTCTGAGCTGGAGTCGCTGGCGGCGAGCGGGCATACGACCGCGCGGTGGGATGCTCAGGTGCGTTCGCTGCTGGAGCTGGTTGAGGGTCTGGAGGATGCCGACAAGAGCGCCGAAGAGAACTCTGAAAAGGGTGCCGAAAAAGCATCTGACAAGGATATTCAGGATTCCCCCGCACTCCAGAATACCTCTCGCAAGAAGACTTCCCGCCAGATTATTCCGAGCTGCCCGGTACCCACCGGCCTGCAGGCGACCCTACGCCCCTACCAGGTGGAGGGTTTCCAGTGGCTGTCCTTCCTGTACGAGCAGCGTCTGGGCGGTATTCTCGCCGACGATATGGGTCTGGGTAAGACCGTGCAGGCTCTCGCACTGCTCGCCCACGCGATTGAGGAGCACCGTGCCGCCTCCGAACGTACCACCGAGCGCGGTGAGAGCATCGAGCCGTTCGCACCTTTCCTCGTGGTTGCCCCGACCTCCGTCATCGCCAACTGGGCGGCGGAGGCGGAACGCTTCCTGCCCGAGGCGAAGGTCGTGACCATTACTGAAACCACCGCCGGTAAGACCCCGCTGGCCGAGCGGATTGCCGGGGCGCACCTGGTGCTGACCAGCTACACGCTGCTACGCATGGATGAGGAGGCCTACACCGGTTACGCCCGCACGCTGGGCCGTGCTGTTGACAAGCACACCGTTGACGAGCGCGCTGGCGGTTCCACGGGTGAGCAGTCCGCCCCCGAAGGCTGGGGTGCGCTCCTGCTGGACGAGGCGCAATTCGTCAAAAATACCGGCACCCGCGCCTGGTCCATCGCCCGCGCAATGCCCGCCCGCACCAAGATTGCGATGACCGGCACGCCCATTGAGAACAACCTCATGGAGCTGTGGGCGCTGCTGGCAATTGTGGCGGACGGTCTGTTCCCCTCCGCCCGTGCGTTCCGTGACCTGTACGCTCGCCCGGCGGAATCCGGCGAGGACCCGGCGTACGCCGCGGCGACGGCTGCTCGTCTGCGCCGGCGCATCCGCCCGCTCATGCTACGCCGCACCAAGGAGCTGGTGGCGGCGGAGCTTCCGGCGAAGAACGATACGCGCGTGAACCTGCCGCTGGCTCCCGGTCACCGCCGCATCTATGACACGCATCTGCAGCGTGAACGCCAGAAGGTACTGGGCCTGCTGGAGGATATGGATAAGAACCGGTTCACGATCTTCCAGTCGCTGACCCTGCTGCGCCGTCTGGCGCTTGATGCCGCGCTGATTGATCCGGAAGCTTACGCCGGGGTGTCGTCGGTCAAGCGCGACTACCTGGTTCAGCAGCTACCCGATCTGCTCGAGAAGGGCCACCGTGTGCTGGTGTTCAGCCAGTTCACCGGCTATCTCAAGAGCATTTCGGTGCGCTTGGCTGAGGAGGGCATCGGCCACCTGTACCTGGACGGTTCGACCCGCAACCGCGCCGAGGTTATTGAGGCGTTCACGAGCGGTCAGGAGCCGGTGTTCCTCATTTCGCTCAAGGCTGGCGGTTTCGGTCTGAACCTGACCGAGGCGGATCACGTGTTCATCATGGATCCGTGGTGGAACCCCGCCGCTGAGCAGCAGGCAGTGGACCGTATTCACCGCATCGGCCAGGACAAGGAGGTGCACGTCTACCGCCTGGTCGCCGAGGGCACGATTGAGGAGAAGGTCATGCAGCTCAAGGAGTCGAAGGCCGCGCTCTTCGATGCGGTGGTCGGTGAGGGCGAGTTCGCCTCCGCGGCGGTGACGGCTGAGGATGTGCGCGAGCTGTTTGCACCGGCTGTCGAGCGGTAGCCGCCCTCCAGCCTGGGCGGTAGCCGCCCTCGAGCCCGAGCGGTAGCTCCAGCCTGAGGAGGTGTCTGGCGCCCGTCATTTTTTGTCATTTGGTTACGCCTCAGGCTAGATTCACGCCCGATTCTGGCCCGGCTCTTCTCAACGGTGACTCTGGGGCGTAGCCTTGAAGGACTACTTACGGAGGCGCCGCCTCCCCATAGATTCCAAAGGAGCATCATGAGCTACAACGTACCCAACGTAAAGTTCAACGACGGCCGATCCATTCCGCAGCTGGGCTACGGCGTGTGGCAGGTTGAGGACGAGGTCGCCGAGAAGGTCGTGGCCACCGCCCTGGAGATTGGCTAACCCCCCCCCCACACCCCCCCCCGAACGGACCT
>OCPN01000364.1_pt1 | contig 14831 bp, 10 predicted proteins | sample 1476971 | NCBI WGS metagenome assembly OCPN01 (sample SAMEA2580251, study PRJEB22360) | human gut metagenome | biome: human gut; feature: human-associated habitat; material: faeces | place: Denmark | collected 2008/2010
CCAGGTCGCACAGGGGGCCCCCCCCGCCGTAGCGGCGAGCCCCTCACCAACATCTCATACCGTTTCAAAGAATCGGCACGGGCAAATACAGAATTACTTCTGTTCCTGGCCCACCTGAGCGAGGCGGTGCGCCTCATCCATCTCAATAGCGGACTGAACCACAGGCTCCAGGTCACCATTCAGCACAGCATCCAGGTTGTATGCCTTATAGCCGGTACGGTGATCCGCAATGCGGTTCTCCGGGAAGTTGTACGTACGGATACGCTCCGAACGGTCCATGGTACGCACCTGCGAAGCACGGTGTGCCGCGTTCTCAGCGTCAATCTGCTCCTGCTGGTGAGCCAACAGGCGCGCACGCAGAACGCGCATCGCAGCTTCACGGTTCTGCAACTGAGACTTCTCATTCTGCATCGCCACCACAATGCCGGTCGGAAGGTGAGTAATACGCACCGCCGAGTCAGTGGTGTTCACCGACTGACCACCCGGGCCCGAAGAACGGTACACGTCAATCTTCAGGTCGTTCTGGTTAATCTCGATTTCCTCGGGCTCATCCACCTCGGGGAACACCAGAACACCAGCAGCAGAAGTGTGGATACGGCCCTGAGACTCAGTCGCCGGAACACGCTGCACACGGTGCACGCCACCCTCATACTTCAGGTGCGCCCACACGCCCTCAGCAGGCTCATTCGAGGAGCCCTTAATAGCAATCTGGGCGTCCTTGTAACCGCCAACATCGGTGCTGGTCGAAGAAATAATCTCAGTCTTCCAGCCCTTGTTCTCGGCATAACGCATGTACATGCGCAGCAGGTCACCAGCGAACAGAGCCGCCTCGTCACCACCGGCACCAGCCTTCACCTCAAGAATGACGTTACGGCCATCATCCGGGTCACGCGGAATCAGCAGGCGGCGCAGCTTCTCCTGAGCAACCTCCAGCTCCTCCTCCAGACCGGGAATCTCCGCCGCGAAATCCGGATCCTCATCAGCCATCTCGCGAGCAGCCTCAAGGTCATCCTTCAGCGAAGTGTACTTGTTGTACGCAGTCACAATACCGGTCAGCTCCGCGTAGCGGCGGCCCACACGGCGTGCCTTACCCTGATTCGCCTGCACGGCGGGGTCAGCCAGCTGATTCTGCAGGTCAGCGTGCTCATCCAGCAGAACCTGAATAGATTCAAACATTCTGTTCTCTCTTCCATCTCCCGCACTTTACGCCGCACGGGCAGGCACTAGACATCTCGCACCCCACACAACAGGGATGCGCAAAACGAACGTCTCACGCGCCCCACCCACATGAGGAGGTGGGGCGCGTGAGATACGAGCCTTAGTCGACCAGACGCAGACCGTTCTTCTGAACCGTCAGAAGGAACTCCACGTTGCTTTCAGTCTTACGCAGCTGGTTGGTCAGAACGCCCAGAGCCTGCTCAGGCTCCATACCCGCCAGGGCACGGCGCAGACCCCACATAATCTTGATCTCATCCGGGGAGAGCAGGTTCTCCTCGCGGCGAGTACCAGAAGCGTTAATATCAACAGCCGGGAAGATACGCTTATCCGCCAGCTGACGGGACAGGCGCAGCTCCATGTTACCGGTGCCCTTGAACTCTTCGAAGATCACTTCATCCATCTTCGAGCCGGTCTCAACCAGGGCGGTAGCCAGAATGGTCAGCGAGCCGCCCTCTTCAATGTTGCGGGCAGCACCGAAGAACTTCTTCGGCGGGTAGAGGGCGGCAGAATCCACACCACCGGAGAGGATACGACCGGATGCGGGAGCCGCCAGGTTGTATGCGCGGCCCAGGCGGGTCATGGAGTCCAGCAGCACGACCACATCGTAGCCGAGCTCCACCATACGCTTCGCACGCTCAATAGCCAGCTCAGCCACAGTGGTGTGATCCTCAGCCGGGCGGTCGAAGGTCGAGGCGATAACCTCGCCCTTGACGGTGCGCTGCATGTCGGTCACTTCTTCAGGACGCTCATCCACCAGGACCATCATCAGGTACACGTCCGGGTTGTTCACGGTAATCGCGTTCGCAATGGACTGCAGCATGAGGGTCTTACCCGCCTTCGGCGGGGACACAATCAGACCACGCTGACCCTTACCAATCGGGGACACCAGGTCCACCACGCGGGTGCCCAGCTTCTTCGGGGTGGTCTCCAGGCGCAGACGCTCCTTGGGGTACAGCGGAGTCAGCTTCGAGAAGACGCGGCGGTTCGCTGCTTCCTCAACGCTCTGACCGTTAATCGCCTCAACCTGAACCAGCGCGTTGAAACGCTGGCGGCTGTTCGACTCACCCTCACGCGGCACGCGAATCGCGCCGAGCACGTGGTCACCCTTACGCAGGTTGTACTTCTTCACCTGAGCCAGGGAGACGTACACGTCGTTGGTGCCGGGCAGGTAGCCGGTGGTACGCACGAAAGCGTAGTTGTCGAGAATGTCCAGAACACCCGAAATCGGTGCCAGCACATCGTCTTCGCTCAGGCGAGGCTCGTTCTCCTCGCGGCGGCGAGCCTGCTTCTCAGCACGCTCAGCCTGACGGTCACGCTTAGAACGGCGCTCAGTACGCTCGGCACGCTCTGCGCGTTCTGCACGCTCAGCAGCCTTACGCTCGGCACGTTCGCTACGCTCAGTGTTGCGCTCTGCACGCTCTGCGTTACGCTCACGCTTAGTGCGACGCTCGGTGCGCTCGCCATCCTGGTCGCGGCGACGCTCACGGGTGCGGGTACGCTTCGAGCTCTTCTCACCGTCGGGGGTGCCAAAAGTCATGTCCAGGGCAGCGTTCAGGCTGTCCAGGCTCGCGGTGCCGTCAGCGGTAGCAGCCTTCAGCTCAGCAGAGTTACCGGGCAGTTCAATCTGCTCCGAACGCTCGCCAATACGCTCAGCAGCCAGCTCAGCGCGCACATCCAGCGGAGGAAGCTCAACGGGCTTCTCGTCCTTACGGGTGCGGGTGCGGCGGGTACGCTTCTCCGGCTTCTCGTTATTCTCAGTCTTCTCGGACTTCTCAGCCGATGCGTCCTCACCCTCAGCGGCACGGCGAGCGCGCGCACGCTTCTGAGCGGGAGTCTCGTAACGGGAAGAGCGGGTACGCTTCTCAGCCTTCTCAGCGCCCTCAGCGGGGGCTTCAGCAACCTCAGCGTTTTCGGTCTTCTCTGCCTTCTCCACCTTCGCCTCGGCGTCCTTCTGGGCGCGAGTGCGGCGGGTACGGCGCAGCTTAGACTCTTCAGCCTTCTCAGCAGCGGGAGCCTGGGCAGCTTCAGCGGCCTCAGCGGGCGCTTCAGACTTGGGCGCTTCAGACTTGGGTGCTTCAGACTTGGGCTCAGCAGGAGCGGCTACGGCGCCACCACGCTGATGCTCCTCAAGAGCCTGAACCAGCTCAGCCTTCTTCAACTTCAGATAGCCGCGGATACCAAGCTGCTGGGCGAGGACACGCAGCTGCGCGACCTTCAAGTTCGCAAGTTCCGGTGCGGCAGCTGCCGTACCGTACTCATCGGTGACAACAATATTCTTTGCCAACTACAATTCCTTTGGTTATAAGCCCTGAAAAATCTTCAGAATAAAGATCGGGCGGGCGCTATAGCGCGGTCAAAGGTTTAGACACTGCCGAAAGAAAACAGCAGTCTGCACCTTCGACTCCCTCGAACCGCACTGGAGGCGGTTCGCGTCTCTTACCGTACACGCTGATTCAGACACAGCGAGCACACACGGAAGATAAGGCGCTCTATCACAAATGTGGGCAAGCCCAAACCATCATCTATACAAACCATCTACGCGAGATGGAGAGGATGGATTGGTCACTTTGAAAGGGCACCCGCCGCGAAACCGAACCTCCAGAAAAGTCTTCCCCTATGCGTCAGAAATAAAGAAAGACATGAATCCTAAAGGCACTCCCCCGAACCTTGCCGGCTCCCGCCCAGATACAAAAGCATCTGAGGTATTAGGGGAAACGGAAATACGTTACGAAGGATAGTATCGACGGTCTACATTGAACGACGGGCGAACCTCAACGTAGGACGAACTAATAACGTCCTACTGAGTAACTATAACACCTTCAGTATCAATTTCAAGGGGAAGAACCCGCCAGTTCAGGCGGCGATCCACAATAGCGCTACACGGGTGGGTCGCCTCAAACTCGGCAATAGCTTCCTGAACCTGTCGCACCTGCTCATCGCCGTGCGCAAAGGTCAAAACGGTCGGGCCAGCACCAGAAATCACCGCCGCAAAACCCTGACCGCGCAGGTACGCCACCAGCGCAGCCGACGGCTCCATCGCGGTCACGCGGTAACCCTGATGCAGGTAATCCACGGTCGCATCCATCAGGTACTCGGGAGCATCAGAGAGAGTGCGCACCAGCAGCGCCGCACGAGCCGAGTTCGCCACCGCCTCAACGTGGGGCATCTGCTCAGGAATCAGCGAACGAGCAAGCTTCGTCGACACCTCATAATCGGGCACAGCCACCACAGGGTGAACATCAGGATGCACCGGAATAATCACGGTCTTCCAGTTGCCCATCTCACCCCAGGACACCGACAGGTTGCCGTAAATCGCCGGAGCCACGTTATCCGGGTGGCCCTCCATATCGGAGGCGACCTGCAGCATCTGCTCACGGCTCAGACGGTGCTCCTCCGGCAGCAGACCGCTCGCCGCAGCCACGCCCGCCACAATAGCCGACGCCGAAGAACCCATACCGCGAGAATGCGGAATCTTATTATCAGCAATCAGCTTCACCGGCGGCAGTTCATCCAAACCAGCCGCCGCGAAACCAGCCTTCATCGCCTGCAAAACCAGGTGGCTCTCGTCGCGAGGAACATCCGCGCTACCCTCACCGCTGAGCTCAAACTCCAGACCGGACTCAATACGCTCAACAACCAGCTCATCATAGAAGCCAAGACCCAAACCCATGCTGTCATAGCCGGGACCCAGGTTAGCGCTCGTAGCGGGAACGCGAACCTTAACGGACGCGCCCACCGGAATATCAGAAATATGCAGGGAAGACATGAGAAGAACCTCGCGATCGGTGACGTAATGAGTGAATAGGTGAAAGATACAAAAAGGGGCTGTCATGCAGGTGCACCCCGCCCCGCAAACACGGGACGGAGTGCACATCGTAGTATGAACAGACTAGTTCAAATCAAGAATATCTGCCACAGCAACCACGTCGAAGGGAGCCTTAGTCGGCTCAACCTTCACACCGTTAACAGCCTCAAGAGCCCACTGGGGGTCCTTCAGACCGTGACCGGTCACGGTGATAACGATGGTCTTACCCTCGGGAGCTTCACCTGCGCGGTGCTTCTTCAGCAGACCCGCAACGCCAGCAGCCGAAGCCGGCTCCACGAAGACACCCTCGCGGGCAGACAGCCAGCGGTGCGCCTCCAGAATCTCCTCATCGGTGACAGCCTCAATCACGCCGCCAGACTCGTCACGAGCAGCTTCAGCTTTCTCCCACGATGCGGGGTTACCGATACGAATCGCGGTCGCAATGGTCTCCGGTGCCTCAATCGGGTGACCAGCAACGATCGGTGCAGCACCGGCGGCCTGGAAGCCCCACATGATCGGACGCTTGGTCGCAACCGGCTCCAGAACCTCACCGTCACGGTTGGTGTAAGGCTCCGAGTACTCCTTGTAGCCCTTCCAGTACGCGGTGATGTTACCCGCGTTGCCAACCGGCAGCAGGTGGTAATCGGGAGCGTCACCCAGGGTGTCAACAACCTCAAACGAACCGGTCTTCTGACCCTCAATACGGTAAGGGTTCACCGAGTTCACCAGGAACACCGGGTAGTTCTCGCTGAGCTTGCGAGCAATCTCCAGGCAGTTATCGAAGTTGCCGTCAATCTGAATGATGTCAGCACCGTGAGCGATAGCCTGAGACAGCTTACCCATAGAAATCTTGCCGTCCGGAACCAGCACCGCACAGCGCATACCAGCCTGCAGAGCGTACGCAGCAGCCGAAGCGGAAGTGTTACCGGTCGAAGCACACACAACAGCCTTCGCGCCGTCACGCTTAGCGGCGGTCATCGCGCTGGTCATACCGCGGTCCTTGAACGAACCGGTCGGGTTCATACCCTCAAACTTCAGGTAAACGGTGTTACCGGTCTCAGCAGACAGTGCCGGCGCGTGAATCAGCGGGGTACCACCCTCGCCCAGGGTCACAGCCTTCACATCGTCTGCGAAAGGCAGACGGTCACGGTACTCATTGATAACGCCCTGCCACACGTGTGCCATTGGCTTCTCCTTCAATCTTGGCGCCCCGCCCGCCGGACCTCCCATAGGTCCGGCGCGGTAGCGGGTACGCGGGTTAGTTAGTGAGCGATGCACCCGCAAGCGAACATCGCACGTTTAGTGAGCGGCGCGTGCCGCACATCAGTTAGCGCTAAGCGCCTAGTGCTTCTCAGTGCCTAGTGCTTCTCGGACTCCACGCGGATGACCGAGTTCACCTCACGCACAGTGTCCAGAGCGTCAATCACAGCAATCGCACGGCGCAAATCAGCGTCCTTCGCAGAGTGGGTGACCATACGAATCTGAGCCACACCCTCCTTCGGGGCGGACTGGCGCAGAGAATCCACCGAAATACCGTGCTCGGCAAGGATACGGGTAATATTCGCCAGAACGCCCAGGCGATCCTCCACCAGAACACCCACCGAGTAGCGAGACACCACGTTATCCAGACCGGTTGCGTGCAGCTGAGCGTGAGAAGTCTCCGGAACACCGGGACCGCCCAGCACCAGACGACGAGCCAGAGACACGAAGTCACCCAGAACAGCCGAAGCAGTGGGCGCGCCACCCGCACCGGGACCGTAGAACATCAGCTCGCCAGCGTTCTCCGCCTCAACGAACACAGCGTTGAACGCACCGTGCACACCAGCCAGCGGGTGCTGACGAGGAATCAGAGTCGGGTTCACGCGAATGTTCGCGCCGTTCTCACCCTCGCGCTCGCAAATAGCCAGCAGCTTGATGACGTAACCATCAGCATCCGCAGCCGCAACATCATCAGCGGTGATGGAGGTAATGCCTTCAGTGTGCACATCATCGATGGTGAAGTCAGAGTGGAACGCCAGCGAAGCAACAATCGCAGCCTTCGACGCGGCATCGTGGCCCTCAACGTCAGCGGTCGGGTCAGCCTCCGCGTAGCCGAGCTTCTGAGCCTCAGCCAGTGCGTCCGCGAAGGATGCGCCGGTGGTGTCCATCTGGTCAAGAATGTAGTTGGTGGTGCCGTTCATGATGCCCAGAACGCGGGTCACACGGTCACCAGCCAGGGAGTCACGCAGGGGGCGCAGAATCGGGATAGCACCCGCAACAGCAGCCTCGTAAGAGAGCTGAGCACCGGACTCATCAGCGGCAGCCTGCAGCTCCACACCGTGCTTAGCCAGCAGCGCCTTGTTGCCGGAAACCACGGACTTACCCGCCTTCAGAGCACGCAGAATGCGGGTGCGGGCCGGCTCAATACCGCCGGTCAGCTCGATGACCACATCCGCCGCATCAATCAGGGATTCAGCGTCGGTGGTGTACAGCGAGGGGTCCGCATTCCAGTGGCGGGATGCATTAGTATCGCGCACAGCAATACCGATCAACTCCACGGGGGCGCCAATGCGCTTTTCAAGGACGGCGTTATCCTCGACCAGGATGCGAGCAGCCTGGGAACCGACATTACCGGCACCAAGCAGTGCTACTTTGATCTTTTCAGCCACGATAGTCTCTTTCTACGGTCTGTTCCGGGTTCGCCCCGGTATCTCTTCGGGCTACGGTGTGGATGCGGCGCAGAGCACGCACTCAACAACCACTTTATCAAGAGGCGGGGACGGCTCAGCAGCCTCAAGGTGCGACTTTTACTCTCTGAGATGAGGTATCCCTCACAGTTATGAGGTGAACCTTATCTTCTGTCATGTTGTGAACGCGCAAAACCGTGAAGCCCCGCCCGCAACCGCCACCTCACGGCACGCATTGTAGAAACGGGAACTTCACGGCTTTTCATGATGTCAGACAGGGTTCTTAGATTTCCGACCCCATATCCAGCGCCAACATATCCTCCTCACGCTGACGGCGAATCATCATGCGAGAAGGCTTACCCTCAGCAGTGGCAATCACCGGCGGGCGAGTCAAGAAGTTATAGTTCGAACCCAGCACATAGCAGTACGCGCCGGTCGCCGGAACCGCCAGAATATCGCCAGCCTGCAGGTCAGCGGGCAGGTAGCAGTAGCGCACCACCACATCGCCAGACTCGCAGTGCTTACCCACCACGCGAGAGAGCACCTGCTCCCCCGCCGGAGCACGATTCGCCAGGGTCACCGAATAATCCGATTCGTACAGCACCGGGCGGGCGTTATCACTCATACCGCCGTCCACCGAAACGTAGCGGCGCACACGAATCTCGCCGTTCTCGTCCTCAATGCTCACGTTCTTAATGGTGCCGACCGTGTACAGGGTCGCACCCGAAGGACCAGAAATGGAACGGCCCGGCTCGAACGACATGTGCGGAATCGCCATGCCCAGGCGCTCGCAGGTTGCCGCAACGGAAGCGGCAATCGACTCGGTCACCTCGGTAATGGAGCGGGGGTGATCCGCCTCGGTGTAGCCGATGCCGTAACCGCCACCCAAATCCAGCTCCGGCAGCGTCACACCCAGGTCACGGTTGAGGCGGTTCATGAACTCCAGAGCGGTAGTAGCCGCTTGCTCGAAGCCCTCCGCCTCAAAAATCTGCGAACCAATATGGCAGTGAATACCGCGGAAATCCAGGGAATCGGTCGCGTTCAGAATCGCGGCAGCCAGAGCCGCGTAAGAATCGGTAGACTCAACACCCCAGTGCTCCAGCTCCTCTTCATCCAGACCAGCAAGCGCGGCGGTGCCGGGCTGCAGGGACATGCCGAACTTCTGATCCTCGTGCGCGGTCGCAATGGATTCGTGGGTCGAGGCATGCACGCCGGGGGTGATGCGAATCAGCACCGGAACCGGGGCGTACGGCTCCTCGCCCTCAGCCACACGCTCGGCGGCAAGCTCGGCGTACACGCACTCAATGAGCTTGAGCTCATCCACCGAGTCAGCCACCACACGGCCCAGGCCGTTACGGATCGCGCGGGCAAGCTCAGCCTCCGACTTGTTATTACCGTGCAGGGCGATGTTCGCACCGGGCACCTGTGCGCGCAGAGCCAACGCCAACTCACCACCGGAGGCGGTATCCAGGCACAGGCCTTCCTCGGTCGCCCAGCGCGCCACGGCAGTGGACAGGAACGACTTACCGGCGTAGTAGACGCTCACCTTCGCACCGTGCGCGGCGAAAGCCTGCTCAAAAGCGGTGCGGTAGGCGCGGGCGCGGGCGCGGAAGGTCGTCTCGGAGAAGACGTACTGCGGGGTTTCGTGCTCAGCAACCAGGTCGCTGACGGTCACGCCATCAATGCAGAGCTCGCCCTGATTATTGCGGGTAAAGGAATCCGTCCAGATCGTGCGGGACAGGGCCTCGGGGCGCTCGGGGTAGGTGAGCCATTCGGGGGCGTAGAGGGCGCGGGCTTCGCTCATCGTATCTCTTTCTTAGCTATCTTGCCGGCATACGCTCAACCCCCGCCCCGGTAGCACCGGGTCGGGGGTTGAAACGAGAGTATTACATGCGCTCGGGTGCGCTCACACCCAGCAGGTTCAGGCCGTTAGCCAGCACCTGCTGTGCCGCGTTGTTCAGCAGCAGGCGGGTACGGTGCAGGTCGGTGACCTCTTCATCCGCCTTGGGGGTGACGCGGGAGACACCGTACCAGCTGTGGTACGCCGAAGCGAGCTGCTCCAGGTAGCGGTTCACGCGGTGCGGCTCGTAGAACTTCGCGGCATCACGCACAGCAGCGGGGAACTGGCCGAGTACAGCCAGCAGCTCGCCGTCAGCAGCCGAGTCGAACAGGGAGGTGTCCACGCCGTCCTCAACCTTCACGCCAGCCTCCGCGGCGTTACGTGCCACAGCGGCGGTACGTGCGTGAGCGTACTGCACGTAGTAGACCGGGTTCTCGTTGCTCTTGGAAGTCAGCAGGCCCAGGTCAATGTCGATGGGGGTGTCCACCGAGTAGCGGGTCAGCTCGTAGCGAGCCGCGTCAACGCCCACAGCCTCGACCAGGTCCTCGAGAGTGACCACGGTACCGGCACGCTTGGACATGCGGACGGGCTTGCCGTCCTTGACCAGGTTCACCAGCTGACCGATCATGACCTCAATCTGGTCGGCGCGGTAGCCAAGAATCTGGGCGATAGCCTTCAGACGGCCCACGTAGCCGTTGTGGTCAGCGCCGAGCATGTAAATCGCCACGTCGGCGGGGTTTACTGCACGGGTCATCTTGTCCTGGTAGTAGGCGATATCGCCCGCCACGTAGGCGTGGTTGCCGTCAGACTTAATGACCACACGGTCCTTGTCGTCGCCGTAGTCGGTGGTGCGCATCCACCATGCACCGTCAGCCTCGAAGAGCTGACCGTTCTCACGCATGGTCTCGAGCAGGGCGTCCACCTTGCCGCCTTCGAACACGGAGTTCTCGTGGAAGAACACGTCAAAGTGAGTACCGAATGCCGCCAGGGACTCCTTGATCTGATCGAACATCAGGTGAGTACCGATTTCGCGGAAAATCTCTTCGGGGTTCTCAGCCTCAAGCGCGTCGGGGCGCTGAGCCAGAATCTGGTCCTTAATGTCAACAATGTACGCTCCAGCGTAGCCGTCCTCGGGGGTCTCCTCGCCGCGGGCAGCGGCAATCAGAGAGCGCACGAAACGGTCAATCTGGGTGCCGTGGTCGTTGAAGTAGTATTCACGCACGACGTTAGCACCCTCAGCCTCAAGGACGCGGGCGAGCGCATCACCGACGGCAGCCCAGCGGGTACCACCCAGGTGGATGGGGCCGGTGGGGTTCGCGGAGACGAACTCAAGGTTAATGGTCTTACCGGCGAACTTGTCGCTGCGGCCGTATGCTTCGCCAGCCTCAACGATGGTGGCGGCAAGCTCACCAGCGGCTGCGGCGTCCAGGGTGATGTTCAGGAAGCCGGGGCCAGCAATATCTACGGATGCGACACCGGGGATGGCACCAATCTTCTCTGCCAGAAGAGCTGCTGCCTCACGCGGGTTCTTGCCCACCTTCTTGGCGAGCTGCAGAGCGACGTTGGTTGCCCAGTCGCCGTGTTCGCGGGACTTGGGGCGCTCCACTCGGACGGCGGGCAGTTCAGCGCCCTCCACGAGGGTCAGCTGGCCGGAGGAAATGGTTTCTTCAAGGGCAAGCGCAATGGCTTCGGAGAGTTCTTCAGGAGTCATAACAAACTATTCTAGCAAGCCTTGGCAGGTACCTGACCCTTTATCTAGTGCTTATCTGATACCATAGGTGGGTTGCCTCTGTAGCTCAGCGGATTAGAGCACCAGTTTCCGGTACTGGGGGTCGAAGGTTCGAATCCTTTCAGGGGCACGATGTTCTTATTCGAGAGGGAACACGGGAGCCGATATCCGAGGCGTATTGTTCGGGTATCGGCTCCTTTTTATTTAACAACTCAACTTTATTGAGCCGCTCACCCTGTTGTGCATAAAGCCTGCGCCGGGCGACCGTTCCCGCCACCTCCCTCTTCAACCTCAGACTTCAACCTCAGGCTTCAACCTCAGAGGGTGGACACTACCCGCCTACCTGTTGTGGCAACGCTAACAGCCTTGAGAGAATGGGAAAACGCGCACACCCGTCACATCAGCACGGCTTCAAGCCACAACAGCGGAGGTAACCCGATGACCACCATGCGCCAGATTCAGCTCACCGAATGGGGCGACGAAAGCGTTCTGCACGAAGCAAACGTACCTATCCCCTCGCCGGTGCGCGGTCACGTGCTCATCAAGACGGTTGCCGCCGGTGTCAACCCGATTGATCTGACCACCCGCAAGGGTCTGGGTCCCGCCGCTCAGCTGGCAGATCCGTCGTACAAGCCCTTCGTTCCCGGCTGGGATGTTGCCGGCACGGTGGTTGCTACCGCCGGCGACTACACGGGTTTCAAGGTGGGCGACGGCGTATTTGGTCTTGTTTCTTTTCCCTCCCCCGCCGGTGCGTACGCCGAGTATGTTCTCGCCCCGGCGCATCAGCTGGTGAAGGTGCCCGCCGATGTTCCCTGCGCGCAATTGGGTGGCGCTCCCCTGGCGGCACTGACCGCATACCAGGCGCTCTTCGAAGTGGCGCGGTTGAAGGAAGGCGAGCGCGTACTCATTCACGCCGGTGCCGGAGGCGTCGGTCACCTCGCCGTTCAGCTGGCGGCGCAGGCTGGCGCTCAGGTTTTTGCGACCGCCTCCGCGGCGAACCACGAGTTTGTGCGCTCGCTGGGTGCCCAGCCTATTGATTACCGCACCGAGGATTTCCGTACCGTACTGGGTCAGACCATGGATGTGGTGCTCAATTCCACCGGTCAGCAGACCTTCCTCGATTCGCTGGAGGTGCTGGTTCCCGGCGGCCGCATTGTCACGCTGACCAGCCCCGACCCGCTGGATGTTGCGCGTGAGCGCGGCTTCGAGGCGCAGTGGCTGACGGTTCACCCGGACCGCGCGCAGATGCAGGAGATTGCCCGCCTCATGTCCTTGGGCCTGTTGAAGGTGCACGTGGATCAGGTGCTTGATTTTTCGCAGGCTGCGCAGGCTCACACACTGGTGGCGACGGGTCGCACCCGCGGCAAGATCGTACTGGTTCCCTAACGAGGTGCTGATTCATGCAGATTTCTGAGAGCGCGCCGAAGGTTGAGGGCGCATTGAATACTGAGGGCACGCCGAATGTAGAGGGTGCACTGACCACTGAGGGCGCGCCGAAGGTTGAGGGCACCGAGTACTGCTCCGGTTTTTACCGCGAGGCGGGCTTTTACGATGCCCACTCACTACCCGACTACGGCGCGCAGTCACCGGTAACTCGCGAGGCGTTCGCCTACGATTTCTTCCCCGCCGCTGCCGATTCTTCAACTGCCGAAGCTTCAACTGTCGAGGCTTCTTCCCCCGCGCCGCTGCTGGTGTGGGTTCACGGTGGCGCCTGGCGCTTCGGCACCAACCAGGCCCTACGCGACATCATCCTGCGCACCCCTGGCGGGGAGCAGCCCAATACGCAGGCGCTCATGCGCGCCGCTTTTCAGCAGGCAGGTTGGGCGGTCGCATCCATCAACTACCGGTATTCACATCAGGCACTCTTCCCGGGTGCCCTGCACGATGTGAAGGAGGCCGTGCGTTTCTTCCGCGCCAACGCGCACGAATTCGGTATTGATCCGCAGCGCATCGCGGTAGCGGGCGGAAGCGCCGGCGGGCACCTGAGCATGATGGTTGCGCATACGGGAGATTCCGCCGCCGGTGACGGTAGCGGTGGGGATCCTGCGAGCGCACCCGAGCACGACGAATACTTTGAAGGCAGGGCGGCGAGCGCCTACCCGTCCCATAGTTCGCAGGTGGCGGCGGCGGTTTCGTTTTACGGGGTCAGCGATTTGAGGACCATCTTCACCGACCGTCCCCTGGCTGGCTATGCTCTCGACCACCCCGAGGATGACGGCGCCGAATGGCGGCTGTTGGGAAGTACCCACCCGGTACCCTCAGATCTGTCGGCTATCGACGCTTCCAAGGGTGAGCGGGCGGTTCCGGGTATCTGCATCGAGCGCGCCCAAAAGAACTGGGAGCGTGCGCATCCTATTGATGCGGTACGCCCCCAGAAACGAGTGAATAAGGTCGAAAGTGCCTCTGCACAGGGTGCGAGCGGCGGTGCCACTGCCCTGATGCTTGTGCACGGTATTAGTGATTCGTGTGTGCCGTACCAGCAATCGGTGCGGGTGTATCAGGCGCTGCGCACGCGGCAGGTGCCTACCGATTTGGTGCTGGTTCCGGATGCCGAACACGGGGATTCGCGCTGTTTTAGCCCCGATATTGTTCAGCAGATGCTGCAGTTCTTCAACCGTACTGTTTAGTTCAACCGCGCTTTCTAGAACCGCGCTGTCTGAACCGTATTGTCTGACCCGAGTGATTGATCAGAAAGTAATCGACCAGATGCGGGTTTAGCGAACGCGGCGGTTCACGTATTCGTGCTCAAGGCGGTAGCGTTCGAGGTCATCAAAAGCAACGCGACGGTGCGTGTTAATGCGCTCAAACGGAATATCTCCGCGCTCCAGCAGGCGAACAACGGTCGGGCGGGATACGCCCAAGTAGTCTGCCGCCTCCTGCGTGGTCATGAGGCGGTCCTGGCGTACCACACAGACATCCTTACGGTCGGCGAATGCGCGCGCTACGGAGGTGAGGGGTCCGTACATTTCGGGGGAAATCTGTACGCGCTCGCCGTCGCCGGTGACCAGGTAGAGGGTTTCTTCGGCGCTGAGGCGGTCGAAGTGGGTGCGCAGACTCGCGTGAACGAGGGCTTGGAAGAGTTCTTCGCAGCGGTGGTGAATTTCTTCGTGCTGTCCGTCTTCGTAGCAATCCAACACTGCAACACGTGTTGCCGGGTACGTCTTTGGTGATGGCATAGTCACTCCTTCGTTACTGTGTTATTCACCACTGTAGCAGTTGAACGAAACTATCGAAAGAAAGTTAAGAAGCGCAGTTAATTCGCATCTACGGTGCATAAAATTCAGATGAATAATTATTAATTCTATAGATAGCATTTGATGTCATTTATTGTATATTAACTGCTCTCCTGGGGTCAGTATTCCACCACCGCCCACCCCGGGGTTCCCGCGAACAAACCCAAATATGACAAACAAAGCACACCCCAAGCCCACCGCGGGCAAGGCGAGTACACTGGATAGGATATGTCTGAGCAGAAATCCACGAAGAAACACGCAGATACTTCTAAGGCCCCCCGCACCGCCCCCACCATGGCGAGCATGGCCGCCGCAATCCACGCGGCAAAGGTACGATCCT
>OCPN01000373.1_pt1 | contig 14562 bp, 14 predicted proteins | sample 1476971 | NCBI WGS metagenome assembly OCPN01 (sample SAMEA2580251, study PRJEB22360) | human gut metagenome | biome: human gut; feature: human-associated habitat; material: faeces | place: Denmark | collected 2008/2010
TATTATTAGTCGAATTATTGCTATTGCAACATCTATGATATTCAAATTTTATATTATATAATAAAAATGTCTTAGGAGAAGTCCTAAGACGCTGAGGAAAAGTTTCTCAGAAAAAAATTTTCTGGGATGTTGAGGATTTATGATTAGAGAAGTGTTTGTCGACAATTTATATCTTCTCTAATCAGGGCACGCCTTAGCGGAAAATAGGGTGTGTCCTGTTTTTAGGTTTAGTTTTGATGAGATTGAAGTGTCTAAGAAGATTGAAGAATAACCACTTGTTCTTCAATGTCTTAGGCACTTTAATTATTATAATCCTAAATGTTTAATAAAAGTTACAAGTTCTTCTTTCATTTTAGGATCTTTTAACGCATATTCTATTGTCGTTTTAACGAATCCTAATTTTTCTCCAACATCATAACGATCACCATCAAAGTCATATGCATACACTGGAACCGCACTATTCATACGTTCAATTGCGTCGGTTAATTGAATCTCATTACCGGCGCCTTCTTTTTGTGTTTTTAAATAATCGAAAATTTCTGGCGTTAAAATATAACGTCCCATAATCGCTAAATTAGAAGGTGCTGTACCTTGTTCAGGTTTTTCAACAAATTGTTTTACCTCATAGCGACGACCCTGTTTCTCTAATGGATCAATTATGCCATAACGGTGAGTCACATTTTCAGGCACTTCTTGCACTCCAATAACAGAATGTCCTGTTTCTTCATATACATTCATTAATTGTTTAATTGCTGGCTCTTCAGACTCTACGATATCATCACCTAATAATACTGCAAACGGTTCGTTACCAATGAATTGACGCGCAGTATAAATGGCATGTCCTAATCCTTTTTGTTCTTTTTGGCCTACATAGAAGATATTCGCTAAATCTGTAGAATAATGTACTTTTTCTAGTAAGTCTGTTTTCCCTTTTTCTTCAAGGACCATTTCTAGTTCTTTTTGATTATCGAAGTGATCTTCAATCGCACGTTTATGTTTACCAGTCACAATAATAATATCTTCAATGCCCGCACGTGCCGCTTCTTCAACAATATATTGAATCGTTGGCTTATCTAAAATAGGAAGCATTTCCTTAGGCATGGCTTTTGTCGCTGGTAAAAAACGTGTCCCTAAACCAGCCGCAGGTATGATGGCTTTCTTTATCTGTTTCAAACTCGAATATCTCCTTTGCGCATTCTGTCTTTTATATTATAAGTAAGTTTATCATTCTTTTATTGTCATTCATAGCGATTGACTGTATTCTTCCATGATATAAAAAATAAGAAGTAAGATTGAAATTCAATGATTTCTCTCTCACTTCTTTGATAAGTTATACAAATAAACTAATGAATAAGATAAAGATGATGCCCGATACTGAAATGATGGTTTCAAGTAATGACCAAGTTAAGAATGTTTCTTTCACAGTCAATCCGAAATATTCTTTGAACATCCAGAATCCAGCATCGTTAACGTGTGATAAGATAACGCTCCCTGCACCAATGGCAAGTACGACAAGTGCCACATTGGCATCTGAATGTTGTAATAATGGTAAGATGATACCTGTGGTTGAAATCGCTGCGACTGTTGCTGAACCTAGTGCAATACGTAATACTGCAGCGACAATCCATGCTAGTAAGATAGGTGACATAGTTGAACCTTCGAATAGCTTAGCAATCGTATCCCCTACACCGCCATCAATGAGAACTTGTTTAAATGTACCGCCACCACCAATAATTAAAATCATCATCCCAATTGGGTAAATAGCATTCGTTACAGATTTCATAATGTCATCCATTTTTCTTTCTCTATGTAAGCCCATTGAAAAAATAGCAAAGATGACTGAAATTAACATCGCTGTACCTGCTGTACCGATAAAGTAAATGATTTGTTCAAACAAATTTTTAGCAGTTTCATGTCCAGTCACTAATTGAACAACCGTTGATAATAACATTAAAATAACAGGCAACACAGCAGTGAGGATACTTAAACCAAAACTTGGCATTTCAGATGCTTTAAATTCTTTTTGTGAACCAAGTGCTGAAATATCCCCTTCACGTGTATAAGCAGATGGGATGAGTTTTTGTGCAAATTTATTAAAGATTGGACCTGCAATGAGTGTCACTGGAATGGCAATAATAATCCCATATAGTAACACATGTCCAATATTCGCTTTTAATTCTTTTGCTATAACTACTGGACCAGGATGTGGTGGTAAAAAACCATGTGTCACAGATAATGCTGTTACCATAGGTAATCCTAGTTTCAGTGGTGACACTTTCGCACGTTTAGCAATTGTAAAAACAAGTGGAATGAGTAATACTAATCCTACTTCAAAGAATAATGCAATACCAACGATGAAGGCTGCAATCAACATTGCCCATTGAACATGTTTTTGTCCAAATGTATCAATCAGTGTATCCGCAATACGGTTGGCGCCTCCACCATCTGCCAGCAATTTACCAAGTATCGCGCCTAATCCAAAAATCAGTGCAATATGACCTAGGGTGCCGCCCATACCTGCTTCTATCGTTTCCATTACTTTATTTAAAGGCATGCCTAATAAGATGGCTGTTACAATAGATGTAATAATTAATGAAATAAATGTGTTTAGTTTTAAGAAAATAATCAGTGTCAGTAGTAATACGATTCCAATGACCACACTTGCTAGTGTCCATATTGTTCCCATTTGTCTTCTCCCCTTTAATGTTTCATTTATTTAAATACGTCGATTAATTCATATGTTTACGTTGAAAATCTGCAATTTCTTCATAGCGATCTTCGAGTGTACGGCTTAAGTTTATGAATATCGTTACAAGTTGTTGATACATATTTACTGTATCTTGGTTCGGTTGATGTGCATAAGTCGTACCAACCATATTTTCGATAATTGAATAATCTTCAATATCTCCCAATGCTTTTAAACCAAGGACACACGCACCTAGACAAGAACTTTCATAACTTTCTGGTACGATGACATCCGTATCAAAAATATCTGCCATCATTTGACGCCATACTTCACTTTTCGCAAAGCCACCTGTTGCTTTAATCGTATTTGGTGTTTCATTCATTACTTCGATAAGTGCTAAATAAACGGTATAAAGGTTATACAACACCCCTTCAAGTGCAGCGCGTATCATGTGTTCTTTTTGATGTGACAATGTTAAGCCAAAGAATGAACCACGCGCATTCGCATTCCATAAGGGTGCACGTTCTCCTGCAAGATACGGATGGAAAATTAAGCCATCTGCACCTGGCTTAACACGACTCGCTATTTTAGTAAGCACATCGTAAGGATCCACTCCCAAGCGTTTAGCTGTTTCAACTTCACTGGCGAGTAATTCATCTCTTAACCATCGAAGAATGACACCCCCGTTGTTGACCGGTCCACCAATCACATAATGGTCTTCATCTAAGACATAACAGAAAATGCGACCTTTATAATCTGTACGCGGCTTATCAATAACTGTACGAATCGCACCTGATGTCCCAATTGTGACTGCAACTTCCCCTTTTTTATAACTATTGACGCCTAAATTTGATAACACGCCATCACTTGCGCCAACTACAACCGGCGTATTTTCATCGATGCCCATCAATGTGGCATAACGTTTTTTCATCCCTTTTAAAATATGGGTCGTTGGTACAAGTTGAGGCAATTGAGAGGCTGAAATACCGAGTAATTCAAGTGCTTCTTGATCCCAGTCTAATTGCTGTAAGTTAAACATACCTGTTGCTGAAGCCATAGAGTGATCAATCACGTATTCTCCATAAAGTTGATAGAAAATATATGTTTTAATATCCGCAAACATTGCAGTATTTTGATAAATATCTGGTTGTTCATGTTTCATCCAAAAGATTTTAGAGAGTGGTGACATAGGATGAATGGGTGTACCTGTGCGTTTATAAATGTCATGCCCCTCATATTGTTCATTTATCAAGTCAGCATATTGATTCGCACGGTTATCCGCCCAAATCATGCTTTCAGTTAAACGCTCGTGTTGGCTATCTAATGCAATTAAGCTATGCATTTGCGCACTAAAAGAAATGAGTTTAATATCTTCTTTATGCACCCCATATTCGCGAATCACATGTTTGACTGTCATTAATACGGCATCGAATAATTCATCAGGATTTTCTTCTGAAACATCAACATTTGGCGTATGTAATGGATAGCCAATATTATGCTTTGTAATAAATTGACCTTGTTCATCATAAAGTATTGACTTTGTACTTGTTGTTCCAATATCTACTCCAATCATGTATTTCATATGTATTCCTTCTTCCTTCTATTTATTGTAACCAAAAGCTTTCAATATCCTTACCTACATCGTCAAAGTTTAAATGAAACGCTTCTCTTAACGTATCCGTATCATAACGTTCTACCGCTTCTATAAATATCGAATGATTACGGTGTATTCTATCAAAATCTTCTTTATTTGTTCTCATTCGCTCTCTCATTGAACATAATACAAGCACTTCTACAATGGGTTTCAAATGATTCCAAAATGTTTGAAGATAATGATGTCGAGAGGCATGAATCAATGCTTCATGAAATTGAAGATCGTGTTGCGTAAATGATTCAGCATCTTCAAATTGAACAGCGACTTTCATCATTTCTAAATGTTTTTTCATTTCTTTAATCACTTTTTTTCTATCCATATGCTTTAATTTTGAAAATGCAAAGGATTCAAGCATTAATCTTAAATCATATAATTCTTTCTTTTCTTGTTCACCAAATTCAAGAACCCTTGCACCCATGCGCTCGAGGTGAATGAGTTGATTCGTTTGCAGCAATTTAAATGCATCTCTAACTGGAGAGCGACTCACATCGAATTGTTTAGCCACTTGATTTTCAGTTAGTAATGTATCGGGTTCAAGTGTACTGTTAACAATCTGAAACCTGAGTTCCGCAGCGATACTTTCCCCTGTAGTCATTCTGTTTTTCCATTGTTTCGGATAATGCTGTTCCATCTTTTCACCTCAATACGTTAACTTGTATACAAGTATAGTAATACACCATTTCAAATTTTGCAAGCGCTTACTTTTTTGTAATTTAAAACACCTAGCTCATGATAAGCCAGGTGTTTATTACGATTCGTTTTGATATACTTCGATACAATAATGTGTTTGATGGCAGTTGGGACATGTTAATTGTCTTGTTTTAGGTGTATGTTTCGCTTTCACGAAGGCACCTAATGTAGGTTTAAATGTATGCTGGCAATTCGGACATAGATATAACACTTTTTTTAAATATATTGCTGTCAGCGCAATGGCATATGTGATTAAGATGGGGAATATAACAATCAATGGCTTAATTGAACGTCTTAATAGACTTAATAGCAAACCACTATATTGTATGATCCCTAAGATGCCAACACTTATCCAAATCTTTTTTCTAAAGTATGTTATTTTATATTCTTGTTTCATAGCGTCATCTATGTCAGTAAGATGGTTTATAGGCGCACTTGACTGTTCAGAAATGTATGTTTCGACTTTTTCAATTTGATTTAACGTATGACTGTACATCTCTACTTTTGAATGTAACGCATCTTTTCTCAATGAAAGTAATGTTTTAAACGTGTTCATATTTGTATCTTCATCAAGTAATGTCTTTATTTCATCTAACGTACATCCTAATTGTTTTAATACTAAAATCAGTTCAAGCTGCTTTACATGTTCGTCAGTATAATATCTGCGATTAGAGTCAGTTTGTCGATGAGCTATAAGTAATCCTCTTCGATCGTAATATTGTAATGTTCGAATCGTGACTTTACTCTGTTTTGCCAATTCTCCAATCGTATAGTGTGACATATCATTCACCTCCTACTGTTAACATAGCTAATGACGCTACGTCATAAGCAAGTATTATTTTAACATTTGCTTATGAAGTCTGCCGGAGGTCTCATTCTTCTTGAATCCACTGTTTAATGTGGTCAATAATACCTATTGTGCCATTAGGCAGATTATCCAAGACAGCAGGAAAGTCGATATGTCCGATACCAGAATATATGACTTCATTTACTTCACCGCCATATTTTTTATACATTTTCATTGTTTCTTGTGAATCCGTGTAAGGAATGATTTCGTCATCTTCACCTGAAATAAATAAAAGTTTAGGAAATTGTTCTATTTCTTCTATATCTGGAAGGTAATCTGCGTTTGTAGAATAAATGATATCTGTAATAATCGTTTTAATGGGTGCAATATATGAAAATAAATTACGAATGCTATTATTTTTGTTATGAAAAGATTTTTTCAAAATATATTGCGGTAAATTTTTAAAAGCAATCATCTCATCTTTAAAATGATCTCTTTTACTATTTGAAGTAAATAAACGTGACAACATGCTTTGATTTGGTGTAATACGTGCGGCGCTATTTAAATAAACTAGATGTGAAATAGGTAAAGTATTAAATTTTAATAAGCGTGTGCCAATCATCCCTCCCATAGAATAACCTATGATAACTAAATTTTTAATACCGTATGTTTCTATAACTTGTGAAAGCACATCATTGATACGCTCAGAATAATCATCTAACGTATGTTGTTCTCTTACAATGTTAGAGCTTTCGCCTCTACTTGGACAATTAACAAAAATCAGGTTGTTGTCTCTAAAATAAGGTTCAAACAACAACATAATGCGATATGTCATCATTGCTCCATGTATAAATACGATGGTTTTATCTGCATCCCTATTTCCGGCAAATGCGACTTCAATGTGTTCACCCTTAAATTGTTTTAGTTCATATCGTTGTGACTTAAAATTCTGCTCAATCATTTTAAAACTCCAAAAAATATATATTACTATTCATTTATTTTATCATAAAAATATATCATTTTATCTTACATAAAAAAGCGAAACAATAGCTATACGTTTCTATCGTTTCGCTATATTACTAAACTATTTATCTTTATCTTGAATGTCTGAGTGAATGGTTTGCATTTTTGCTTCGACATCTGAGATTTCTACTGCACATTCTTTAAGTTTATCTTTATAGTCCTCAGTATTGGTATTATTTTTATAACGAATTTTATGTTCTAAACTTGCCCACATGTCCATACCTATTGTTCGAATTTGAATTTCTACTGGTGTAGCCTCTACTCTATCGGCTAGAAAAACTGGAATCGACACGACTATATGAAGACTGCGATAACCATTTTCTTTTGGATGTTCAATATAATCTTTACGTTTAAGTAATTTAACGTCCTCTTGTTTTAATAATAACTTCTCAATCACATAAATATCTTCAAGATAATTACACACCACACGGATACCAGCGATATCTAAAATATTGGCTTTCGCTGTTTCTGCATCTATAGTTAAACCTTTACGTTGCAATTTTTTAACTAAACTCGTCATTTCTTTGACGCGACGTTCCATATGATGAATTGGATTATGTTTGTAAATATGATTAAAATTGTCATCTAAAATATCTAATTTTGTACTAATCTCTTTTAATGCAGAAGAGTATAAATGATCGAGTTCTACGAAACCCACGAGTTTATCGAATGCTTCATCTCCATTCTTAAACTTATTAATATTTTCTTTGAATTCACTGCGTAACTCTTCAATGTACAATGATGGTTTTCTCTCTACGTACATATTTGTTGCCTCCTTTAATCATCACTGTATATTATATCTAACTCTTAAGTGAACTAAAAATGATAACCTAGACTTTACGCTACTCATTTAGTCTGAGTCATTTAGTCATAAAAAAAGCCGAATAGCAGGTTTAATTGCTATTCGGACTTTATACATTATTCATCTTTTTTATGTTCAATCACTTGTGTATCACGATTATCAGCAATTTCTTTAGCACGTTGTTTTGCTTCTTTTTTAGTACTAAATGTATCAGACGCTTGTTTTGCATCTTCTGTTTTGACTTTCCATTCATGATCTTCATAATATACATGAACATCTTCATCATTAAGTTCAGGTCGTGCTGATGGATCTTTTTGATGTTGAGTAATATGTTTATGTTTTAATTCTTCTAATTCTTCTTTACTGGCATCTTTGTACCATTCTTCTGCTTGTTTTGTTGCAATAGGAATAGCGTCTCCCTCTTTGTAGCCGTCTTTTAACATCGCATTTGCAATATCAATTGCTTTTTTACGCTCTAATTCATCTAAATGTTTCCAAGTTTGTGGATAATCATTCATTGTCCAAGGCATGATGTCACGCTCCTCTATAGTGTTTAGTAAGCTTTACCACCCTACGCTATAATGAAACGTCATACATTGATATTAAGCGTCCACCGTTTTCTGATGATTTGTATGATCAACGTCTTTACGTGTTGCTACACAATTATCTTGTAACTTCATTAAGGCCGATTTTAAATAATTATACTGTGGTAAATCCGTCAATTCTTTTTCATTAAGACTACCGCGCAATTCAAAGTGTTTTGCTACATTTTCAAATGTGACAAGATATTCTCCCATTTGTTTATCTGAAATGCGTTGACGTTGTTTGTCTTGCATTGCACGCATTAACATAAAGCTAATTTCTTCTAAGGCAAAAATACTTGGATAATAATAACGAATGGCCTCTTTACTTGAGAATAATTCACCATTGGCTGAATTGTACACTTGTGTCATGTTATTCATTTTTACAGATAATGATAAACTTTCTGTTCTATCACGTGCTGTATCTTGATATTTATTTTCTGAAAATAAATATTGGAAAATAACCGCTTCTTTACGTACCACTTCTGCAATCACAGTAGGTAACATGGTTGAAGCATTTTTTCGATTAATGATTAAAATACCAATGACCGCAATCACAATCCCAATCAATACGTCAACAATTCGTGTATACGCAATATCAATGGATAAATTACCAGAGGCTAAACCATTTAACAGGATGACTTGTGTTGTAATAAAAATAACTGCAAACGCATAATTTGCTGCGACAAATCCTTCTGTCATCATAGCAGACAGCCCCATTAAAATGACTGCGACAATTAAATGAGGTTGGAAAAAGAGTATGGCTGATAGAAGTAAAGTCCCTACAATTGTTCCAAGACCACGTGCTAATGAACGGTCTAACATCCGAATCGTCGTTAATCCTAATAATACTGTATGGGCGGATAATGGAATCCAATATGAACGTTGGATATTGAAAAATAACGAGACAAAAATAGCTGCGCCCATAATAACAGCATACGTTAATGCATTGCGGAAAATAATGGAATCGAGTGTTAAGTTTTGAACGATACGTTTACTATATAATGGCTTACGAATACTCGCTTCAGATTCTATTTGTTCTGGTTGTAATTGTGCAATTTCGTCTATTTTAAGTATGTGTTGCATCAAACTTTCAAATGGTTCATCCACATCGACTTTTTTAGTCCATTTTTCTCGTTTTGAAGATAATTTATAGGCATTTCTTGTAATCATATCCATCATCTCAATCAATTCTTGAGGGATGGGACGAATATTTTTTTCATTTAGTTCAAGTAACTCGGCATAAATTCCTTGGGCTGATGTATGAAGAAGCAATAACTTTTCAAAGCGAGAACTTAACTTTTCACTCATCGCAGTAGTCGATGTAATCAATAGTTTCTCTGAATTTTTAAATTTCGTTACTGTGTCTTGTGAAATGTCTTTAAATTTTTCAGCATCATTAAAGTGATGCATTAAATTATTAATCGTCTGAAAGTCAGAGGTAATCGCTCGATCTTCAGCTTTTTGTTTTTGGAATACAATAGTTAAAATGACGACTAATGTCGCTAACATTCCTCCAATAAAAATCGCTAAGCCACGAATCGGTGCTTGTTCTGGAGCGTCAGGTAAGTTACTGGATAAGCAAAATGTAACTAAAAAGAATGTGGATGAAGGACCCGCAATTTTTAACACATTAAATACATAGAATGGAATGACAGTAACGATTAATAATAATACGCCGTACAGAACTGGCTGATTGACAGTTAATGTTCCAAGCATCATACAAATGGTAAAGGATAACGTACAAATAATGACTGTTCTTAACATGGATTGTGCTGAACCTTTAAATACATAAGTATGTGCCAAAGTTCCAGTTGCTACGAGTAGACCAAAACTAAAATGTCCTAGTAAATACCCTATCAATGTTGGGATAATCATTAATAATCCTTGGCGTATACCTTTCCATAGATTAATTTTAGGCTTATCAAACCTTATTAATGAAGCAATCACATGTCCCACTACTATCTTTCCTTTCATTTTTCATACATCTTATCATAACATGAAAAACGCCTTGCCTAAGCACAAATATCACTTAGACAAGGCAAGTTTAGTTATTATTTTGTTTCTGCTACATCAATGACAGGTTCTTCAGCGACATATTTTCCTATATTTTCACTAAATGCTTTGAAATGATCTGAATGGTTATGTGCTTGAACCGCTTCTTGGTCTTTATAATTTTCAACAACAACGAATGTGTTATGTTCTGCTACATCTTCATAATGAGCATAAAATGTATTACCCGGTTCTTGACGTGAACTTTGAACTAATTTGTTCATTAAATCTAAATAGTCATTACGCACATCTTCTTTAATTTTAAGTTTCGCATTAATAATAATCATATAATCACCTTCCAAATATAATTATAACGTTTTACCCGTCTATTATAAAAAGAAAACAGTAGGAAGAAGAGAGGTAGCATGTATTTTCAATTCAATGTTATGTAAAACGTGTTTTCTTGATTAAAAAGTATATCGCTATAAATCTAATTTATTTTTGTATTTGAACTCTATTAAAAAAGGTTGTAGAATAAAAATGAAGCAAAAATGCTGATGTTTATTTTAAACACAACTGAATAAACGATCCACTGGAAGTGCCTTTGTTTAAGGCTGAGAGTAAAGAACGAACTTTATAATTCCTGGAACCTGATCCAGTTTGTACTGGCGTAGGAAAGTGGCGACTAGGATATCATAAAGTTAAGCAAAACGCTATTTCCCTACTACAGGGAAATAGCGTTTTTTTGTTTACTAAGGAGTGATGTTCATTTTTATAGCGATAACGAAATATAAAGATTTAACCAATGATGATTTACAACATTTTCTTGATATCTCGGATGGAATAGATGGGTTATTGTTTCGTACTCCCATGTCATCAAGTGACTTGTCTTCATTTTTAAAAACACTTATAGAAAAAGGATTTCCTAAATCAAAAATCATTATTCATAGTGATGTACATTTACTTGAACAACTTCATCTCTCTCATATTCATTTTCGAGAAATGGATGAAGATGCATTTAGCTATAAATCCATACATCCAGAGATTGAAGTGAGTATGTCTACACATTCAATTGAATCTGTTAAAGCAGCTTATGAACACGATCTTGATTATGTTTTTTTTGGACACATTTTTAAGACACCTTCAAAACCTAATCAATTGCCTCGATCAAAAGCAGAGATTCAACGTGTGCTAGAGATTCCTATTCCAATTTATGCCATTGGAGGTATCACTGAAAAAACGATTCCTCAATTACCTCATGGTTTTAAAGGAATTTGTGCGATTTCTTTTTTTATGAACGCATCTTTACAACAAATTGAACTGTTGCGAAAGGAGTGGTTGAAAGATGCATGATGTTTTAATCATAGGTTCGGGCGTGATTGGCATGTCTATTGCGCGACAATTAAGCCAATCTCACCTTGACATTGCACTTATCGATCGTGACGTGCCAGGTAAACACGCATCATATAAAGCAGGTGGTATGTTAGGTGCTCAAAATGAATTTACTGAAGATACTGATTTATTTAGACTTGCTCTTGAATCACGAAGTCTCTTTCCACAATTATGTCAAGATTTAGAAGATGAGACAGGTATTGATATTCAGTTTCAAAATTCAGGATTAATTAAAGTGGCTAATCGTCCTGAAGATGTTGAAAGTTTAGAAAAGCAGTATCAATTTTTAAGCGGTTTAGATTCTAGCGTCATTGTTCTTTCAGATGAGGAACTTACTCATTTAACGAATGGTACAGTAACATCAAGTGAAATGGCTATTTACATTCCACAAGATGGACAAATTAATGCCAATCACTACACTAAAGCTTTATTTACAGCTTTAAAGCAACGTCAAATTAAGCGATATTTTAATACAGAGGTACAATCTGTTCATCGCCAAAATGGGTACTACGATGTTGAAACGTCACAAGGCACATTACAAGCTAAGAAAGTCATTGTGGCAGCGGGCGCATGGACATCTAAATTATTAAATCAATACTCATTACCTAGAGATGTAGTCGGTGTAAAAGGTGAAGTCTTACTGATTGAAAATGATCATTTGGATTTAAAAGAAACCGTATTTATGACCAATGGCTGTTACATCGTACCAAAATATCCAAATCGTTTCTTAATTGGTGCCACAAGCGAGTTTGATAACTATTCAGTTGGTAATACAGACGATGGTATCTCTTGGTTACACCACTTTGCAAATGAACGTATACCAGAACTCGCACACGGCAAAGTCATTAAACAATGGTCTGGTGTCCGTCCATATACTGAAGGAGAAATACCGATAATGGACCGTATTGATGAAGATTTATATGTGATTTCTGGTCATTATCGTAACGGTATTTTACTTTCGCCTATTATTGGTCGTGATATCGCTAATTGGATACTCACCGGTGTTAAACCGCGTCGATATGAATCATTTAGTGCTTCAAGGAGGTTAAATCATGAAGTGTATCATTAATGGGGACACATTCAATTTTGATTCAGAACAATCTATTACATCTGTACTTGAATCTCTTGAATTAGATCCTAAACGTGTCATTGTCGAACATAATAAAACTTTAATTAAACAAGAAGACTACGATCAACATACAGTACGTGAAGATGATCGATTAGAATTATTAGAATTTGTTGGAGGCGGATAAAATGTTTAAAATTGGACCATTAGAAATTAAATCTCGTTTATTATTAGGTACAGGAAAATTTGAAGATGAAGCTACGCAAACAAAAGCGATTGAAGCAGCAGAAGCGAATGTGCTGACTTTTGCTGTAAGACGTATGAATTTATATGATAAAAACTTACCTAATCCATTAGCAAATATTAATCTTAAAGACTTTATTACTTTTCCAAATACAGCCGGTGCCAAAACTGCTGAAGAAGCGATTCGTATCGCTGAAATTGCAAAACATGCTGGCGTATGTGACATGATTAAAGTCGAAGTGATTGGTGACGATGAAACATTGTTACCTGATCCATTTGAAACATATGAAGCATGTAAAGTGTTATTAGAAAAAGGTTATATCGTATGTCCTTACATTTCTAATGATGTCGTATTAGCGAAACGTTTAGAAGAATTAGGTGTTCATGCTGTAATGCCACTTGCTTCTCCAATTGGTACTGGACGTGGTATTAATAACCAACTTAATTTAAGTTACATTATTAAAAATTCAAATGTTCCCGTTATTGTGGATGCTGGTATTGGTTCACCAAAAGATGCGTGTCATGCGATGGAATTAGGCGCTGATGCTATTCTTTTAAACACTGCAGTTTCAGGTGCAAAAGATCCTGTTAAAATGGCTGAAGCAATGAAACTTGGTATTCATGCAGGTCGTCTCTCATATGAAGCAGGACGTATTCCAGTAAAATATACAGCCCAAGCATCAAGCCCTACTGAAGGTTTAGGATTCTTATAATGCAACGCTATAACCGTCAATTGCGTTACCATGCATTTGGAGAGGATGGCCAAACTGCCCTCTCCAATGCAACCATTTTAATACTTGGTGCAGGCGCGTTAGGAAGTCACGTTGCGGAGCTTTTAGCACGTATGGGGGCGCATCATTTAGCCATTGTCGATATGGATATCGTTGAATTATCTAATCTACATCGTCAAGCACTCTATACTGAAGATGATGCTCATCATATGGTCCCTAAAGTTCACGCAGTTAAACAAAAGATTGAACACATTAATTCAAATGTAAACGTTCAAACTTATTATCAAGAAATTGACTCTACAACTATTGAGGATATTTTAAAAGCCGTCAATCCTGATATTGTCATTGATGGTATGGATCATTTCAAAATTCGTTATCTTATTAATGAAGTCTGTCACAAACATCATATTCCGTGGGTGTATGGTGCTGCTGTAGGCAGTAAAGGTACCGTTTACGGCATTGATTTCAAAGGACCTTGTTTGAAATGTTTATTAAAACAAATTCCAACCAGTGCAGAGAGTTGTGCTATTAACGGCGTATTACCACCTGTGATTACACAAGTAGCAAGCTATGAAGTCACAGAAGCGATTCGTTATTTATCTGGTCATGGATTTTCTCATAAGTTAATTACTCTTGATGCATTTAACATTGATTATAAAGCAATGAATATCGATGTTTTAAAAGATGCTAAATGTGACGTATGTGGTAAAGCTCATTACGAATTATTAGAAACGAAACAACAACAGAAGATTGAAAGCTTATGTGGAAAAACCTATTTATTTAGATATCAACCTACTGCTTTTGACTATGCTGAACATTTCCCAGGTGATATTGTGAAGTCAACCTCATTTGCAAAACTAATTAAAGACGGTAATTATGAAATCACCTTATTCAAAGATGGTAGAATGAATGTTT
>OCPN01000376.1_pt1 | contig 14503 bp, 9 predicted proteins | sample 1476971 | NCBI WGS metagenome assembly OCPN01 (sample SAMEA2580251, study PRJEB22360) | human gut metagenome | biome: human gut; feature: human-associated habitat; material: faeces | place: Denmark | collected 2008/2010
CCTGTCAATGGTGCTAAATCACGACCAAAACCACTATAGAGTTGCGGATTTTCAATTTTATCAAGCATACTATAATCTGGCTCCCCGTGACGGACAAAGATAATCTTCATATTAAGATCCCCATAAAACTATCCAATCTTGATTCCGCAATCTTGCCACTGCTTCAGTGTTTTAGAGAATTTCTTCTGGTTGGCAACTCCGACAGCAGACAAATCGACAGAAACCTGATAATTCTCCTTGACAGCTGCCAAAACGGAAGCCTTGACACAGCCATTGCCATCCACCCCTATAAACTCTATGCTTTTAGCACCGTTTCCCTCTAAAAAATCTTTTAAATCTGGATTAGTAAAGCAAGAAGCCCGACGCTTCTCAAAGATACGAGAAGATACAAGCAGCAAGCCGGTCGCAAATTTCTTCTTTCTATCTTTTCTCTCCCAGAAAAAACGATTGAGAATATAGATAACTCGTTCGCTAGGATAGGTAGCAATTTTGTCATTTACAGCTGCAGTCAGTTCTTCATGATATGCTTTTCCTACAGCAACATAATCTGACTGCATGTCTACAACTAATAAATAGTCTGCCATTTTATTCCTCTATTTCCCTGTCGAACCAAATCCACCAGTACGCACGCCGTCTGCTTCATCTCCATCGGCAATCAAGAATGGTGCAAAGACAGCCTGAACCACACGTTCACCAACTTCAAGAACAACTTCCTGGTCGGTAATATTTTTCATCTGAGCAAAGATATGGCCTTCATTTCCTGGATTGCCATAGTAGTCTCCATCAATGACCCCCACAGAGTTGATCAAGACCAGGCCTTTTTTGCGAGGGTTGGACGAGCGATCGTAAAGATAAAGCACTTCACCCGCTTGCATATAGGCCTTGACCCCAGTTGGCACGAGGACGATTTCCCCTGGAGCAATCACCGTGCGCTCTGCCACCTTTAAGTCGTAACCAGCCGCGTGGGCCGTTTCCCGTTTTGGCAGTAAGTCCTGATTGGTATAGCTTGATACAAGCTCAAATCCGCGAATTTTTGTCATCATAATTCCTCTTTTATCTAAATAGTTTCCATCTCTTCTATTATACCATCACTTTGCCCTAGCGTCTCCCCTATACTACTATTCGTATTTTTTGAGTAAAAACCTCCTTTTTCACCTTCATTATTTGTAAATTATATGATACTTTCATGGTTGTTTTCTAAAAGAAAGTGAAAGTTAATGAAACAGCTTAAAAACACCTAATTTCACCGATTTTAGCTTGAAGCCAATTATTATTTTTGCTATAATTCCCTGTGTAGGGAATAATTTTAAAAGTAAAATATTTTACCCTATAAAATTATTTAATGGAGGTCGTGTCTCAGCACTCAATTCTAATTACCAACAGATAGGATTTGAAAGGTCCATATCGTTAAAAGTAATCAGGTATTGATGATTAGGCACTAATTTTTTTATGAAAAGGGAAGATAAGATGAAGAATAGGAATATCAAAATTTTCTCATTTGTCCTTTGTTTAGTGGCCATGCTTTTCGCTTTAGGTCTGAATCGCACTTCAGCAGAAACTCCTGGAGTGACAGTAAGCGGAAAATTGGTCGATACAATCAAAAATATCAAAGTTACCAATAATGAAGGTGGCAACCTTGATTGGGAATTAGGACAATGGGCAACATTTCGTATCAATGCTGATTTCGACTTAGCTGGTAAGAATGTCAAAAAAGGTGATACGACTGATCTCACCGTTCCAGATGCTTTGATCATTACGTCGCAAAGTTTTGAAATTCGTGATGTCAATACGAATGAGGTCATTGCCCACGCAACGGTTGACAAAGACAATAAGAAATTGTCATTGACTTACACTGACTATGTCGAAAAACACTCAGATACCCAGGGATCCTTCTTCTTCTATGCGCGGATCGACTTTAAGAAACACCCTCAACAAGGGGAAGTCCCTGTTGAAATTACCGTCAATGGAGAAACCAAGATCGGCGGGAAGGTTACCTTTAAAGGAGTCGGAGACGGTAACCCAACTCCATTATCAAAAACTAGTTGGGTGAATGACAACGACCATAAAACAGTCACCTATACTATTTCTGTTAATAAAAGTAAACAAAATATCAAAGAAGTCACTATTGAAGATCATTTGAGATTTACAAATGCTTCCTATGTAAAAGACAGCATCAAAGTCATCAAAGGGAAGTTCTCATTTGAAGCAGGTGAATGGGTCTTTTCAAATCGTGTTGATGTAACGGATCAACACCCTGTTACCATCAGTGAAGATGGTCAATCTTTTGTTGTCAATCTGGGGGACATTAGCGAAAACGATCAATATCGGATTGATTATGATGTTCGCTTAAATTACGAGCCTGTAGACGGGGAACTTCTTAAAAACGATGCTACCCTTAAAGGAAAGCAGTTTGAAACAAAAGATGTGACAAACACAGCCGCTGTCCAAGTCGCAGGAGGATCTGGTGTCGGTTATGTCTTTACAATTCATGTCCACAAGGTAAACGATGAAAGTCAGCCACTTGCTGGAGCTAAGTTTAAAATCGTTCGTCAAGCCAACAACCAAGTGATTGGGGAATACGTTACAGATGAGAACGGAGATATTACAGTTAATGCGCTCTTAAAAGATAAATACATCTTAACAGAAACCGAGGCCCCTGCGGGTTATACGATCAAGGAGGCTGACACCGTCGTAAATGCTGAAGATTTTGGTAAGGATCATAAGGTTACGAAGACGATCGTCAATCCAAAAGAACAGACAACGACTACGACAACCACTACAACTACTACTACGACAACAACCTCTACAACGACTCAAGAGCCGACAACAACTACTACGACGACTCAAGAGCCAACAACGACTACGACAACAACTGAGGAACCTACACCTACTACCACTACAACAACTCCAGAGTCAACAACAACTTCAACAACAACTGAAGAACCTACAACAACGACTACGACGACTCAAGAGCCAACAACTACAACAACGACGACAGAAGGTCCAAAACCTACGCCGACTACGACAACAACTACAACGACGACTACAACCACGTCTGAAAAACCAGTGCCGACTCCAACGACCACTACGACAACAACTCCAGAAGGGCCAACAACGAATACGACCAAACCTGGTAACCCAGATGATTCTGGCACCACAACTTCAAACGGAGGTCGCAAGACATTCCTGCCAAAAACAGGTGAAGCAGTCGCTACTGGTGTCATCTTGATCGGTGTTGCTATCCTATCAGGAGCCGTCATCTTGAAACGCAAGATTTCTAATAACTAATCGTTTGCATTGCGGATCATATAAAAAAGGATCGCATCCCATTGGATGCGATCCTTTTTTGTGTTGATCACAGTTTTTGATACTCTCACACCTTATTGTCCTTCATTACTTCTGCTTCGTCTCATTTGAATGACGAGGTAAGCAACAGAAACAATAGATAGCAAGGCACCCAGGATCACGCCTTTTTGTCTAAAGACGAATTCAACCTTATGATTTCCCTTTGAGATTGGGAAGGATAAGAATGCATTCCATGCTTTTTCGGTTTTGACAAACTTCCCATCCACTTTCACTTTCCAGCCATCGCTGTATGGAATGGAAGTCATCATATAGTTACTATCATCTGTGATAGACACATCGCCAACAATATGGGTATTTGAAAACTTGGTTACTTGTAAACCTTGTTTCTTCCGGTTTTCTAATACCTGTTGAATCTGATCAACGTCGGCGCGATAAACACCTGCATTGCTCATATCGATGTGATCTGTTCTAAATCTAAATTCAATAACGGTTTCTTGGTTTTCAGTTTGATCTGTCAACTGCCAAATTTGTCTTTGCGTGAAAATTTTAGCATTGAGCAACCATTTATTATTGAGTAAAACCGAGTAATCTTGGTTTTGGATCAAAGATACAGGAGTAAAGAAATAATAGGTGTAATTGGTACGTGGAGTGACCTTATAACGAATAATGGCATCTTTTGACGAATCCGCTCTCTTATAGATGGCTTCTCCCGTTTCCTTATTAACCTTTTCTTCGATCACATTTTCTGTCTCGATCGAGCTGAACGCCAAGGGTTTAAAGTACTCAACGGTATCATTATTGGCCTTTTGATGCCCCTCCATGGAGTTCAAAATGATATTCTGGTTAGCAAAGGCATTATTGGCACCAAATTGAATATTTCTTACCAGGCTGTTAGTCCCGTATGCAAGTGGGAAGGAATTTGGATTCTTATAGACGACATAACGCTTGTCCTCATAAACCTTGTCTGTGAAATAGCGATGCAGATCAAAGCGGTCTGTAAATCGATAAAAGTACATCTTATCCGGATTGGCTTCAATATCTTTGGGATCAAAATCCTTGGCACTCATAAAGTAACGAACACCATATAAAGCATCTGTCAAAGGTGTCCCATTTGAATATTGGGTCGCCGCATTAACGCCAAGATCTCCCATGAAAGCAAAGTGATCCATGGTGCTACGTTCCAAACTTGAACTAAAGGTACTTAGACCCGGATAGGACACCAAGGAAGGAACTGTTCTGGAATAGGCAAAATCCGTGGCAATCCGATAGAATTTTTGATCTGCATTTTCTTGGATATTGTCTGTCACGCGCTTGACCGAAACGGTCGCATCTGCAAACTTATGCACATCATCATACCCAAATGTTACTTGGGACAAATAGGCATTATAGCCAAACTCAAAGATTGTCAGCACTGATACGACAATCATGGATAAACGTGAGATCTTAAAGTTTAGGATAAAGAGAATGCTCAAGTAGAGCATCGCTGTAATACCAACTTGCGACAAGAGATAGCCTGTCTTTAATAAGACAGCAGCTAACACTAAGATGACCGTTGCTAGAGCCATTCGAATCATTTTTTCCAATTGGCTCTTCTGAGATTTTTCCCAATACGCATAGAAGATGAAGCAGGTCACCGCTGCTATTCCCAGAACACTTAGAATAGAGAACTTAGAGAGGAAACGGCTGATCGCTTGCGGTTGAGTCTTTGAGATAAAACTATACTGGTGGAAATAGAGATAGACTACCGACAAGAGCAAGCCCAAGCCGATGATGCAGTTGGTTCGTTTGGAAATAACGATCTTCTGCTTCATCGCTTGATAAGCTAGGACTAGCATAAAGAATGAAAACAGCCAAGAAAAACGGAAGAAGAAACCGGCTGGGTTTTGTCCCATATGCCATATCTTACTGACAAATTCATTGACAAAGGAAATCAGGAAAATGAGGGTAACAATCCCTGCAGCCCATTTTTTGGCTTTTCCAACTTTTTGCGATAGGAAATAAAAGATAAAACCAAGAAAACCAAGCGCTCCAATATAAATATTGGGAAGGTTGGGACCCGCTGACCATCCTGAGGTTGTATCAAAGCCACCAACAACCAACTTAGAAAGAATATCTAAGGGGTTAATTTGGAAGGCAAATGAGAAGGTCATGCCTCCGCCAACTTGCCCCTTACTTTCAATCAGGTTGAAAAACACTGGCAAGAGCAAGACTGAGGCTGTTGCAATCCCAATAATCGAATAGATCACCGCTTGCAGTAAAGGGATACTAAAGTTTTTAATCTTTGTCTTCAGATCCCCCTCAATCAGCAATCTTGGTGATACATAGTAGCAGGCGTACAGAGCGATGAAAATGGAGATCATATAGCCCATGTAAAACTGAAGCAAGACCGTCAATCCCAGAGCAAAAGCATAGCGATAAGGAGATTTCCCATCTAATAGTTCTTCCAAATACACAATCACAATAGGAAGCATGATCATGGCATCATAGAAGATGACGTTCATCTGATAGGAAACCAACATCCCTGACAAGGCATAGGCCGTCGAGAATAATGGAACCAACCATTTTCTAGATTCTAATCCTTTGTAGCGCTTGATTAAAAGGAAAGCAAAGGATAGACCGATTGCCCCGTAGCGGAGCCAAATAGTTAAAAATACTGCTGCCCCAAAATATTTGAGGGGAGCTAGAATGTAGATGATGTTGAAGGGACTCATTAAATAGTAGCCGAGCACACCGATCATATCTCCACCAAGAGACTTGGTGAAAGAATAACTCAAACTAGATAGATCCCCCGTCAAGATGGCATTTTTTAGCAAGCCAAAGAAACTGATATATTGCTGTCCAAAGTCAACAGCCATCAGACTCTTGCTTCCAAAAGGATACATCCCTATAAAAGCCCACACAATGAGCATGATGGTCATTGGGAGCAGGGCACTTGCAGCATAGAGAACTTTCTTTGGATGTTTTTTCCAAAACTCTTGCCAGCGCATGAACCAGATTAACATGTTTTCTCCTATCTTCTTTAGCCGATATGATTTTTCTTCGCTTGTTCGATATTGGTCTCTTCAATAATGAAATGAGGACGACGCTTCACTTCGTAATAGATCTTGCCAATATACTCTCCAAGAATTCCGATGAAGATGAGTTGCACTCCACTAAATAATATAATAGCCGCAATCGTTGTGAAATAACCACTCACATAATTCCCAGCAGCGAAGATATATTTCATCAACTCAAACACTAGATATAAAAGAGCCAGCCCTAAACAGATGAAACCGAATTGAATACAAACACGGAGAGGACGATCATTAAAAGAAATAATCCCTTGAATCGCATAATTCAAAGATTTCTTAAAACCAAACTTGCTCTTTCCAGCCTTACGGGTTTCATTCTTATAAGGAATTACTTTCTCTTTAAAACCAATCCATTCATACAAACCTTTATTAAAGCGATTGTACTCTGGCATTGACACAAAGGCTTCCATCGCTTTTCGGCTAAGCAGTCTTAATTCAGATTTTCCATCTGTTAGATGCACATCCATGGAACGATTTGACAAGAAGTAAAACAAACGTGCAAAGGAACTTCCTACAAAAGATTCTCCTTCACGAGTTCGTTGGCCACTAACAATATCATAGCCCTCATTATAAGCTTCTAAGAATAAGGGAATCAAGTATGGTGGATGCTGGAGATCCCCGTCCATGACCATCACCGCATCCCCACTGGCATATTTAAAACCAGCCAAGATACCGCTCTCTCGTCCAAAATTTCGACTGAAACGGATATATTTGATGCGGTCGTTTTCTCTTGCAAATTCTTCAATTAACTCAAAGGTCTTGTCACTACTTCCATCATCGATGTAGAGAATTTCATAATCAGAGAGCTCTTTCCCTAGCATTTGCTCAAGCTGATTAGAAATTTCACGATGGGTTTGAGGAAGTACCAGCTCCTCATTCAAGAGGGTTATTAAGATTGATAATTTCATCCCTTTTCTCCATAATACATTCCCAAAAAAGAGAGAGCTCATGCTCTCCCCTTATATAGAAACTCATTGTTTATTTAATAGACAATTTTCGTTTCAATACGACTGCACCTGCTAACACAAAGGCTCCTGAGAATACAAATCCAGTTGCTGCAACTTCACCTGTATTAGGAAGAAGCGCTTTACGCCCTCCTCCATTGTTTCCACCTTTTGGTCCTGGTTTTCCAGTCGTGGTCGTCGTGGTTGATCCTTCACTTCCTGGAGTCACCGGTTTCTCTGGAGTTGTCGTTGTTGTTGTCGTTGGCGTTGGTTCTGCAGTAGTCGTTGTTGTGGTGGTTGTTGTCGGCTCTTCTGTTGTTGTGGTTGTAGTTGTTGTTGGCTCTACAGTAGTCGTCGTAGTCGTTGACTCTCCTGTTGTTGTGGTTGAAGTAGTCGCCGGCTCTTCTGTTGTTGTAGTCGAAGTAGTCGTCGGCTCTTCTGTTGTCGTAGTTGTCGTAGTCGTCGGCTCTTCTGTTGTAGTAGTTGAAGTAGTCGTCGGCTCTTCTGTTGTTGTAGTGGTTGTGGTCGTTGGCTCTGCAGTAGTCGTAGTTGTCGTAGTCGTCGGCTCTTCTGTTGTTGTAGTCGAAGTAGTCGTCGGCTCTGCAGTAGTTGTTGTAGTGGTTGTTGGCTCTGCAGTAGTCGTTGTAGTGGTTGTCGGCTCTGCAGTAGTCGTTGTAGTGGTTGTCGGCTCTGCAGTAGTCGTCGTTGTTGTTGGCTCTGCAGTAGTCGTTGTCGTGGTCGTTGGCTCTGCAGTAGTCGTTGTTGTTGTCGTTGGCTCTGCAGTAGTCGTTGTTGTTGTCGTTGGCTCTGCAGTAGTTGTTGTCGTTGTTGTGGTAGTTGTAGTCGTTGTCTTTTGGTCTACAATCGTCTTCTCTACTGGAGCTTTTGGTGTTTTAAATTCTCCAGCTTCCACAACAGTATCTGCCGCCAAGTCATAACCTTCTGGAGCTGAAATTTCTTTGATGATATATTTGTCACGCAAGATGTTTTTAACAGTAAATTCACCGTTCGCATCTGATTCGAATTCACCAATAACTTCACCAGTTGCCTGACGAACAACTTGGAATTTCGCACCTTTAAGTGGAGCACCGTTTTCGTCTACTTTTTTCACTTTAATGCTAAATTCGTAACCGATACCTTCACCACCAGCGATTTGAATATCTACTTTACTGTTTGAGTCGTAAGGTTTTTTGTTGTCACCTGCGATAGTCGCTGTATTCTTAATTTGTTCGCCGTCAACAGTTTCATAGTTAGCAACTGCTTCATATTCTACTGCAAAGTGATCGTTAACAGAAATATTACCAAAATCAATAGAGAATGACTTATCTGTTGCGTTTACAGTATAGTTAGCCGTAACGTCTTGTTTATTGTTAAGAGTCCATTTTCCATTAGCGTATTCCCAAGTACCTTTGAAGATTTTGAAACTATCCTTTTTGTAGGTAACCCCTGCTGATGTTATTGAATCTGAAAGGACTGCATTGTTGATTGCTTCGTTAGTTCTGTTTACAGAGATACGGAATCCAAGGTTTTTGTGATCTCCATTATCCCAACCAGATTTGATGATTGTGTAACGTTTACCTTCACCAACTGTTGTACTTGTTACTTTACCGTTGAATTTTACATTACCGTTAACAGAAACCTTAACAGGAACTTCACCATCATTTGGGAATTTATCTTTGTTAACACCAGCGTAGAAGAAGAATGAACCTGAAACGTCATTTTTCGTTTGAGCGAAATCTGTGAATGTCAAGACAATCTTACCAGTTTTTGCATCAACTTTTGCATCGGCAATCTTTTTACCAGTGATTGTATCGTTGATTTCAAAATCCTGAGACTTGATATCGATTGGTCCATCGATAGTGACTTCAGTTGTATCCCCTGCTTTAACATTTTTTCCTTCTAAAGCAAATTTTGCATTCAGACGGAAAGTGTCATAACGACCTAGACCGGTTGCTAATTCTTCACCTTTGCTATTTTGGATCTTGATCTCCGTGATGACATCGACTTTTTTAGACGTTTCCGCCTGTACAGTTTTAGAAAAAAGTGTCAATGACACAATCAATAGCGAACAAACTATTGACAAATAAACTGCTAACTTTTTCATTTTTTCTCCCTTTCTAGGCTGATTTTTTATAAATCAACGCATATAATATAGCAAAACATAGTGAGAAAGTCAAGATTATTGAACAAAAAATCCATCTTTTGTATATTTAAGGGCTATTTGGCTTGTGAATTTTTTCTAAATAAACCTCCCTCTTTCAAACAATTATTTTTCCAGAATCAGCACATCTTTTGTAGATAAGTTGCTCTCTTTATACCCTGATTTTTTATAGAGGTTTAGAGTGGCTGTTTCAGAATAGCCATTTTTTTCCTCTTGCATTTCCCTTGGAACTACCACTATGTCAATCTTAGAATCAAGCTTTTTGTCATTATGGTAGAAAATATCATACAATTTTTCATGGCTGCGAAGACTCGGCGTATAGCCACCTGCTGCTAAGACCGCTTTATCTTTAGGGATAGCCTGCAGGGTCTTTTCGAGCCCATCAAAATAGTCTTTGCGTGTTTGATAGTATTGGATTTCAAAACTCCAATTATGCGTGAAACTATATAGAATGGCGCTTGAAAAAATGATGGAAGAAGCTAGTAGAGCCACCAATACATTATCTGATGCCGACTGGTTCTTGCTTAATTGATCGATAGACAATAAAGCCATCAAAAATAGAAGCGTGACCGAACCATAGCTATACTGAAAACCAATATCATATTGGTAAGGCCAATCCATCAATAAATTAATGAGAAAAAGAGGCAACATCAGAAAATAGGTAGACCAACGTCGCTGAATCAGTGGTAAAAAGCTAAAAGGAAAAAGGACCAAAAAGAGGTAACCAAGTCGTTTCGCTGTAAATAAACTTCCCAAAACATAAAGCGGATTTAGGACTACATTTTTCACAACCATCAGGAGGCCGTTTTCGCCACTTAATAATAGATTATTGTATCGAGAAACCATAGCTCCCTCGCCATATCTTGCTAAGAGGAACATGGCAAGTGCAAAATAAAGTATTGGCAAGGCAAACAAGCTGAGATACAACCACTTTTTAAACTTGGCCTCGAATGTAAAACGACGTTGAAAAGCAAAATAAAGTCCTAAGGACAGCACGTAGACAAAGGCATCCTCTTTCACAAAAAGGAGCAACAAGGTGAACAAGATAGTTCTTCCACGCCACTGAGAAATCAGGCTGTAGAACAACCAAAGTATCAATGGAGGCAAAAAACAATTTTCATGCAAATGGAATCCACCACTCGTTGTCATGACCGGAGTCACAAAAAAGAGGGCAAGCACGAGTGGCGTCATGACTTTTGGCAATTGTATTTTCTTTAGAATCAAACAAAGCGGGATAACTGCAGAAAAGACAATCACTGTTTGAGCGATATCTAATGTTTCCACATAAGGAAATAGCATATAAAAGGGCAAGATCAAATAATAAATAGGAGAAATATGGACTCCAAAATGCGATAAGGCCCTATCTCTTTCAAGGGTGGTAACTTGTGAAAAATCATGTCTCATTCTCTCAAACATCTGTGAAAAGATTCCAATATCAAAAGAAGAGACCGCATTGGCTTTAATCTTATAATAGGCAACAATCGATAGATAGAGCACATAGAAAACACCACCGATTATTGTCACCACTGTGAGTCTTCGAACCCAGGTTTCATTAACTTTAGCCAAAGAAACCTTGGAGAGAAGAAAACCGATCAGGACGGCAACGATAACGGCTACTAATACTGGCCAAATCAAAGTAGGCAACTTCGATTCAGAAATCGTAAACGTAAAGATTCCCAGTTCCTTATCTTGAAGATTGGCACTGGTTTGTAGCAACAATTTCGGAAAAGACAAGACATCTACCGCTAAGAAGATATAAGCGATTTTTTCTTTTCCTAAATAAAAATATAGAAACAAGACCAGTGAGAGCAACACTAGGCCCAATGACATAAAGAGACTCGGACTTTTCAAAATAGAAATAAATAGGATACCTGCCGCGATCCAGAGATTCAATTTTTGTATGCAGATATACTTCTTACTCTCCGTCAAAAACCAAAGAATAGGATAACTAATGAACAAAGCAAGCACTGTATGGGTCCATCCCACTTTACCCAGTTCTAGAAATAATTCCTTTGTTGAAAAACTCAATAGATTGACCATCATGGCCACAAAATAAGAACCTAGAAGCAACCATAAATAGTTAAGGTTCATTGTCTTAGCAAGTTTCATTTCTATCAATACCTCCCAATTGTAGTTCCTATTCTAGCACAAAACCCTTACTATTTCTAGATAGTAATAACCATACTAAAAGAGAGGCTGATACCAGTCCAACCTCTCTTTTTCTTATAATTCCTGTAATAAATAACGGAAGAGTTCTAAATTTCCTTTTTCTTCATTGACCAAGTATTCTGGATGCCACTGCAAGCCCATAATCCGATGGCCGTCTACTGCTTCAATCGCTTCGGTGGTGTGATCACGCGGATCAAAGGCGGTTGCACGGAAATTTGGTGCAAGATCCTTGATACTTTGACGGTGAACGGAATTGATTCGACTAGCCTGACCAAAGAGTTGCTCTACCACACTACCTTTTTTAGTCTCGATAGAATGGGAAGTCCCAAATGGAAGACCTTGCCAATGCCCTTCAATCTCTTGGTTAAGTGTCCCTCCAAAAGCTACATTGATCAACTGAACCCCACGGCAGATTCCTAGAACCGGTTTGTTTTGGCGAACTGCTTCCTTCAGTAGGGCAAGCTCAAATTGATCCCGTTCGATATTGTAATCATCGCTTTCGATGGTTTTTTCTTCGCCATAGAGACTAGGATCGACATTTTGGCCTCCACTTAGGATCAATTTGTCAATCGTTTCAACATAGTCCTTAACCAAGGAAGGGTCTCCCATCGGGATGACCATTGGAAGTCCACCTGCTTGACGGATCCCTTCCGCAAATTGACTAGACACGGAGGAATGAAGGTTTTTCCCTTCCGGGTCCACCGGACAGAGATTAGCGGATACTCCAACAATTGTTCTGCACATATTCATTCCTCCTTCATTTTAACTACTACTTATCTTACCACCCATTAGTGATAGTGTCTAATATGTATTTTTTAAAACCGTGATAGATTTTATTTATCACCCTCACCTTCCTCACAAAACAATTGATGATCATACAAGTTTTTTTACCTATATTATGTTAAAATAGAGAGGAAAATAGAATCGTCCTTCAAGGCACACATTAGGCCGTTTGGAAGGTGCAAGCGCTAGATTCCTAGCCTTGTTGAAAAAATAGACATAGAAATGGAAGATACAATGGAAAAACAAACCGTTGCAGTATTGGGTCCTGGTTCATGGGGAACAGCCCTTTCACAAGTCCTCAATGATAACGGCCATGAAGTCCGTCTCTGGGGAAATATCCAAGAACAAATCGATGAAATTAATACCACTCATACCAATCAACGCTATTTCAAAGACATCGTTATTAGCGATCAAATTACCGCTACGACCGATCTGAAAGCTGCTTTGGACAGTGTGGATGCTATCCTTTTTGTCGTTCCTACAAAGGTGACCCGCTTGGTCGCTAAACAAGTCGCTGAAACACTGGATCACCCTGTCACAGTGATGCACGCTTCTAAGGGATTAGAACCTGGTACACACGATCGGATTTCTCAAATCCTTGAAGAAGAAATCCCTGCTTCTCTTCGCAGTGAGGTAGTGGTCGTTTCTGGACCGAGTCACGCGGAAGAAACCATCGTACGGGACATCACCCTCATAACAGCAGCCTCAAAAGATTTAGAAGCCGCACGCTATGTTCAAGAACTCTTTAGCAATCACTACTTCCGCCTCTATACCAATACAGATGTTATCGGAGTGGAAACTGCTGGAGCCTTGAAGAATATCATCGCGGTCGGAGCTGGGGCCCTGCACGGTCTTGGTTATGGGGACAATGCCAAAGCAGCCATCATCACGCGCGGTCTCGCTGAAATCACGCGCCTTGGCGTTAAGCTCGGAGCTAGCCCATTGACCTATAGCGGTTTGTCTGGGGTCGGTGACTTGATCGTTACCGGAACTTCTGTCCACTCTCGCAACTGGCGAGCTGGGGATGCTCTCGGACGTGGCGAAAAATTGGAAGATATCGAAGCCAACATGGGCATGATCATTGAAGGGATCTCTACGACCAAAGTCGCCCACGAGCTAGCTCAAGAATTGGATGTCTACATGCCGATCACACAAGCCATTTACCAAGTCATCTACGAAGGGAAAGATATTCGCGAAGCTATCCACCACATGATGAGCAATGAATTTAAAGAAGAAAATGAGTGGAAATAAGTCAACCACCCTAACATCAATCCTACCTTTTAGAAAGGAAACTATATGACTAAAGTTAGAAAAGCAGTCATTCCTGCGGCTGGTTTGGGGACACGCTTCCTCCCAGCTACCAAAGCTTTGGCAAAGGAAATGTTGCCAATCGTTGACAAACCTACGATCCAATTTATCGTCGAAGAGGCTCTGAAATCTGGGATTGAGGAAATCCTTGTCGTAACAGGGAAGGCCAAACGTTCGATCGAAGACCATTTCGATTCTAACTTCGAATTGGAATACAACCTCGAGCAAAAAGGCAAGACTGACTTACTCAAGTTGGTCAATGATACAACAGCGATCAATCTTCATTTCATCCGCCAAAGTCACCCTCGAGGTTTAGGGGACGCTGTTCTTCAAGCCAAAGCCTTTGTTGGAAACGAGCCTTTTGTCGTTATGTTGGGAGATGACCTGATGGACATCACTAATGATGATGCCTTGCCATTGACCAAACAATTGATGAACGACTACGATGAAACCCATGCGTCAACCATCGCTGTGATGGAAGTCCCTCACGAAGAGGTTTCTTCTTACGGTGTGATTGCACCTCAAGGCGAAGGCATTAACGGTCTTTATAGCGTTGAAACTTTTGTCGAAAAACCAAACCCAGAGGACGCTCCAAGTGATCTCGCTATTATCGGACGCTACCTCTTGACTCCTGAAATCTTTGATATTCTTGCAAATCAAGAACCAGGTGCTGGCAATGAAATTCAATTGACGGATGCGATCGACACCCTCAATAAGACCCAACGAGTCTTTGCCCGTGAATTTAAAGGCCAACGCTACGA
>OCPN01000384.1_pt1 | contig 14010 bp, 17 predicted proteins | sample 1476971 | NCBI WGS metagenome assembly OCPN01 (sample SAMEA2580251, study PRJEB22360) | human gut metagenome | biome: human gut; feature: human-associated habitat; material: faeces | place: Denmark | collected 2008/2010
TTCCGAGTGCCTGAAACTGTATTGTTTCAGGCACTTTTCTCACAGCGGAAAGTTTTGACTTTTCTTTATTCATTCCATAATAATAGAATATATTTATATTTCTTTGTAGAATTTCTTAACTTAATTTACTTGATAAAATGGTTTGTCTACATTCTAAACAAAACTAACAAGGGTGGTTTTGTTTTTTTCTGTCTTTCCATGTATTCAGAGGCAGTGAAATAAGGTATAATGAATAGGATAAGAGTTTGAAGGAGTTAGGGAATGTCTGCTAAAGAAGAAGCCTTAAAAAAGGAATTTCATTTTGCCTCTAGTTCAATTGTGGCCCATATTGTCAGAGGTGTTCTGGTTGGGATCGTTGTGGGCTGCATCGTCTCAAGTTTTCGTTTTTTGATCGAACATATTTTTCATTTTGTTCAAGGCGTTTACAAGGAGATGTCTGGTCAACCACTTTATTTGCTGGCGATGCTGTTGGGGTATGGGGTGATCGTACTGATTGCTAGCCGACTTATTCGCACCAATCGGGATATCAAAGGATCAGGAATTCCGCAAGTCGAAGCAGAGCTTAAGGGCCTATTGGCGGTAAGCTGGTGGGATACCTTGTGGAAGAAGTATATTCTAGGTGTCTTGGCCATCGGAAGTGGCTTGATGCTTGGTCGTGAAGGTCCTAGTATTCAATTAGGGGCAATGGGTGGAAAAGGAGTGGCCCATCATTTGAAGGTCAGTCCGGTTGAGGAGCGGTCTTTGATTGCAAGTGGGGCTGCCGCTGGTCTTGCCGCTGCCTTTAATGCACCTATAGCGGGGCTCTTATTTGTGGTTGAAGAGGTCTACCATCATTTTTCACGTTTCTTTTGGATTTCAACCTTGGCTGCTAGTTTGACGGCTAATTTTATTTCACTCAATGTCTTTGGTCAAACACCAGTGCTTCATATGCCACAAAATATTCCACCACTTCATCTGTCTCAGTACTGGATTTATCTATTTCTTGGAGTCTTTTTAGGGGCAGCGGGTTATGTCTACGAAATAGTGGTGCTCAATATCGGTCGCCTGTATCGTTTGCTAGAGAAGATTTTCCATGTTCCTTCTCATTATTCTTCTTTATTCGCCTTTGTCTTGATTCTTCCAATCGGCTATTTTCTTCCCCAAATTCTTGGTGGTGGGAACCAATTAGTCTTGGATTTAGCTCGAGTACCGTATCCAGTGCTGACCATCCTTCTCTATTTTGTGATCCGTTTCATCTGGAGTATGTTAAGCTATGGTAGTGGTTTGCCGGGAGGAATCTTCCTGCCCATACTAGCATTAGGATCACTTTTAGGGGCCATCGTTGGAACTATCCTTCAAAACATTGGCTTTATCTCTCAAAATCAGCTGCCTCTCTTCATTATTTTAGGAATGAGTGGGTATTTTGGGGCTATTTCAAAAGCACCTTTAACAGCGATGATCTTGGTAACAGAGATGGTCGGTGATATTCGCAGTTTAATGCCCCTAGGCATGGTGACCTTGCTGGCTTATATGATTATGGATCTCTTCCATGGAGCGCCAGTCTATGAAGCCATGCTCGAGCAATTGTTGCCGGATAAGGCGCAAGAAGAAGGAGAGTTGACTTTGATTGAGATCCCTGTATCAGAAAAGATTGCTGGAAAGCAAGTTCATGAACTGCACCTCCCTCAAGATATCTTAATTACCACGCAAATGCGAAGCGGGAAGAGTTATACGGTCAATGGTGCAACCCGCTTGTATCTTGGAGATAGCATCTTTGTGGTGGTTAAAGAATCCGAAATCGGACGGGTCAAAGATATTCTTTTGTAAAAGACAGATTTTCAGAAAAGTTTTTCTATTATTAAATTTTCAGACAATTATTGAAAAATGAGAAAATATCTGGTAAAATAGGGCCAAGAACAAATGAGGAGAAGTCTTTCATGAAAAAATATAGTCTACTCTTATTGAGTGTTGCTCTTTTAGCAGGGTGTGCAAATACTACTAGCAAACAGTCGAGTCAAAAGACGCAAACCAGCTCAACGGTGCAGTTGTCAAAGGCTGACCAGAAGACCTTGGACAATGCGACAGCTGAATACAAAGACTTTGTTGAAATGCAAATTGACCAATTGCTCAAGGATACAGAAGGATTCCGAGCTACGTTAAAAGATGGGAATTTGGAAGAAGCCAAAAAGCAATATCCCTTGATCCGTATGGCCTATGAACGTTCCGAACCGATTGCTGAAACCTTCGGAGAATCAGATGTCAAGATCGACTACTGTTTGGTGGATTATGTGGATGAAAACAAATCAGAAGATGGCTGGTCAGGTTTCCACCGGATTGAGCGTATTCTTTGGGAAAACAATACTACAGATGGAACAGACAAATATGCTGACCAACTGGTGGACGATATCAAGGAGTTGAAAGCTAAAATTGCTACAGTAGAAGTCACACCGGATATCATGTTGACCGGAGCTGTCGATCTACTCAATGAAGTGGCAACGCAAAAGATTACGGGTGAAGAAGAAGTCTTCTCTCATACAGATCTTTACGACTTCCGTGCCAATATTGAAGGGGCTGAAAAGATCTTCTCTCTCTTTAAACCCTTGATTGAGAAAAAAGATGCCAAATTGGTTAAAACCTTGGAATCAGAATTCAAGAATGTTAATGCTTTATTGGACAAACACATGACAGATGATTCAAACTATAAGTCTTACACAGATTTATCCAAGGAAGATACCAAGGAATTGGCAGAAGCTGTGACCAAACTTGGTGAACCCTTGTCTCAAATGGGTGTGATTTTAGATGGGAAATAAGCAAAATGGCTGACGAAAAATTTTTAGATAAAAAAATGGACCGTCGTGAATTTCTTAAAAAAGCAGGTATTGGAGGGGCTGGTCTAGCGCTAGGCCTCTCTGGTGCATCTGCTTTTTTCGCTAATCAAGACAGTTCCAGCAAAAAAGCTTATGACGGGGATGAAGACATCTCCTTTTATGGCAAGCACCAAGCAGGGATTACGACGGCCATGCAAAAGGCTTGCTACTTGGTTGTGTTAGATCTTCACACGACGGACAAAAAAGAAATCATCCAGCTCTTTAAAGACTGGACTGATTATAGTAGTAAATTAGTCGAAGGAGAATTGGTCAAAAAAAATGGTTCCAATGCCCTCTTGCCGCCAACAGATACAGGTGAAACAGTGGGACTCAACCCCTATCGCTTGAGCCTGACTTTTGGGGTTTCGGCCTCCTTTCTAAAGAAACTGGGCTTGGAGTCCAAACGTCCGAAACTCTTTCGAGATTTGCCTCCATTTCCAAAGGAGCAGTTGCAGGACAAATATACAGGTGGCGATATCGTCATTCAGGCCTGTGCAGACGATGAGCAAGTAGCCTTTCATGCGGTGCGAAATCTGATTCGTAAGGGTCGCAATACCATTACCATGAAGTGGAGCAAATCAGGTTTTGCGGCCATTGGTGACCGAAAAGAAACACCCCGCAACCTCTTTGGTTTCAAGGATGGAACGGCAAATGTCACGACTGAAAAAGACTTTGACAAGGTCGTCTGGACTGACAGCAAGGACTGGATGAAGGGTGGTTCCTATATGGCTCTTCGCCTAGTGCAAATGCACCTGGAAACTTGGGACCGAACCAATTTGCAGGAGCAGGAAAATACCTTTGGTCGCTACAAGGAGTCCGGTGCTCCCTTTGGTAAAACCAACGAATTTGATGAAGTAGATTTATCTAAACTACCAGTAGATTCACATGTCCGTTTGGCCAAAGAAGTCGATCGACCGATTTTACGCCGATCATATTCCTATTCGGATGGCATCAATGAACAGACTGGGCAATTTGATGCTGGCTTGATCTTTATCGCCTTTCAAAAGGATCCGAACAGTTTTGTCAAAATCCAAACTAATTTAGGCGCAGTCGATAAAATGAACGAGTACATCACCCATATCGGAAGTGGACTCTTTGCTTGCTTTGCAGGCGTTGAGAAAGGAGGGTATCTTGGTCAAGCACTCTTTGAATAAATTCTTGATCTTGTTCGGCCTTCTTGCCTTGTTCTGGACTCATCCAGTGGCTGCGGAGTCTTATAGCGATCTCTTTATCAAGATTACAGATGCAACAACAGCTGTACAAAATAAGGACCAGGATAAGGCCAAGGCATTAATCGCTGAGATTCAGGCTGCTTTTGAATCCAAAGACCACCATGATTCCAAGGCAGGAAAAAAAGTTAGCCAAGCCTTAGCTATAAAAGGGGAGGTAACCAAAGAGGATCTCACCAAGATCTCATCAGCCTTGCTCGCTTTTGAAAAAGAGCAAAATCCGGTCGATTTAGAGGCGGAAAAAGACAAACTCGTGAGTCGCCTCGCTCCTTACTTTAAGAACCTACAAGAGGCCATTACGGCTAAGGATCTGGATAAAACCCGTCAAATCTATGCAGATCTCAATAACACATGGACGCGAAACGAAGCGGTGGTAAGAGATCATAGCACAGCCTACTATGGCAAAATCGAGACGGCCATTTCGCTCTTGCGCAGTAACATTGAAACAGAGCCTACCGATTTTACCAACATCCAGTCCTCTTATGATGACCTCAAAAATGGGATTGATGCCTTTGTAAAAGGAGAAGCCATTAGCAGTGCCAGTACGGATTTGACGCTGAACGATGGGATCAAGCTTTTGGAGAAGGCGCAAAGCCAATTCCAATCCGGCGATGATAAATCTGCAGCAGCAACTATGAAGCAGTTCATCACTATCTGGCCAACTATCGAAGGGGATGTCAGCACGACCAATCCAAGTCTCTACACGCGCGTAGAGAACGAATCTCCGGTTATTATGGTCAAGGGGAAAGAAAAGGCCTATCAAGAGAAATTACAAGCCTTGATTAAGGACCTATCTGCGATCGATACGACAGCTTCTTACAACGCTTTTGATGCCATGTTGATTCTTCTGCGTGAAGGAGTAGAAGCCCTTCTGATCGTCATGGCGCTCGTGACGACCCTTAAGGCCGCTAAGATGAGGGAAGGCCTAAAATGGGTCTATGGAGGGGCTGTTGCTGGTGTTCTTGCCAGTGCAGCGATCGCTCTAGTTTTGCAAGTAGCATTTCCAGCCGTTACTTCGGGGTCTAACCGGGAAATCATTGAAGGTGGCGTTGGGATTTTCGCTGTGGTCATGATGATCCTCATCGGAATTTGGCTCCACAGCAAGTCCTCTGTCAAACAGTGGAATGCCTTTATGGACCGTCAAATGAAGACTGTGACGGCTACAGGAAGTTTTGTCTCTATGTTTGCCCTCAGTTTCTTAGCAGTCTTTCGTGAAGGGGCTGAGACCATTCTCTTTTATGTCGGGATCATTCCGCGGATTACAACCACGAATTTCTTACTGGGAATCGGGATTGCTATAGCTGTTCTCATCATTATTGCAGTGGCCATGACCAAGGCTAGTCAAGCTATCCAACCTCATCGAATCTTTTTCATTCTGACGTGGTTGATTTACGCCTTGGCTTTCAAAATGCTCGGTGTCAGCATTCACGCCCTGCAGTTGACCAATATCCTACCTAGCCATTTGGTCAATGGACTTCCAACTATCGATTGGGCGGGGATCTATCCAAGCTGGGAAGTTCTTCTTCCTCAAGGTATCTTTGTGGCCTTGATCGCACTCGTTACGGTGAGACAACATGGCAAAGAGTAGAGCAGATGAAATGACTATTGTTGAACATTTGGTCGAATTTCGAAAACGATTGATCGCAGTAGTCTTATGTTATATTATCGTCTTCATCCTAGCCTTTGTATTTGGAGGAGAGCTCTACCAAGCCTTGACGGCTAGCCTGCATCAAAAACTGCTGGTGCTGGGACCGAATGATATCCTCTGGATCTATGTATCGCTGGCCAATCTTACAGCCTTTAGCCTGACCTTGCCCTTTATTGTCTACCAGATCTGGCAATTTGTAAGGCCGGCTCTGAAGGAGAAGGAGGCGCGTGCAATCTTTGCCTACATCCCAGCTAGCTTTATTTGCTTTGTACTGGGGCTTGCATTTGGTTATTTCTTTGTCAGTCCAGCTATTTTAGAGGTCCTGATGCGCTTGGGAGAAGGGCTGTTTGATACCCAATTGACGGCACAAAATTATTTAACCTTCTTATGGCACACCACCTTGCCTTTAGGGGTCTTGTTTGAGTTACCAGTTTTGGTCGCTTTTCTGACCTCGATTGGGATCTTGACACCACAGTTTTTAATAACCTACCGACGTTACGCTTACTTTGTTCTGCTGGTCTTAGCCGTCGTGCTAACCCCTGCAGACTTTATCAGTGACTTGGCCATGACACTCCCTTTGATCCTCTTATTTGAAGTCAGTGTCGCCATCAGTAAAGTCATCTATTCAAGAAAAAGGAGAAACTAATGGGAATTTTACGTGATATTGGAGCACCAGGATTGATCATCATCATCCTAGGCGCCCTCTTGATTTTTGGACCAAAACGCCTGCCTGAGTTGGGCCAGTCCATCGGCAAAATGTTTGCTGAATTTAAGACAGCTGTCAATAAAGGCAGTGAAGAAGCCGATCAAGAAACCAAAGAAGCTAAAGAAGAAAAAGAATAATCAGACAATTTTCAAAATTCTATTGAGTTCGATTGCATAAAAAGGTATAATAAGACAAGTACTTGCAATCGACGAAGGAGGAAACCATGATTATTACGATTTTGTCACTCATTTTCTATTTCAGCTATATCGGATTCTTATGCTGGTTGGTCGTAAAAATTGTCGAAAAATTGTTCAATTTCTTGTTGAACCGTTAACAAAGAAACAATCCATTTCACTCCGAGTGAGTGGATTTTTTTCTTATTCATTCAGATAGGATTAAATATAAGGAGACTTCAAGGGTCTCTTTTTGTGTATCCAATTTCCCTAGATAGTGACTAACTTGAACTTCAAACTGTATTTCGGTATGATAGTAGGTAATAGATTTACGGTTTGTTTGTGGGGACCTGACTGAGTAATATACAAGGGGCTGCAGATAAGAAGGAGAAGGAATGAAGTATACCTATAAATCGCTGCTTTGTTTAGGAGATTATAAAGAAGATACCTTTTATATCGATTTATCTACTGGCGAATTGAAAAAGTCAGTTACTCATAAGGCATCTACATCCAAAATATTTTTGTCATCTATCATTGGTTACCATGTTCTAGGATTGGGTCTATTTAAAAGCATTGAATCAAACGAGATCTTAAGTATTGTACTCTTACTAGTGTCCTTTGTTCTTTCGATCATTGCTGCGATTGTGTTTAATAAACGGCTATATAAGAATACAGAATTTGAAAAGGTTGAATTGACAAAAGATGAGTATGAGGAATTTCGAAAGCAAGTAAAAAAATATAACAAAACCATCGTTTTACTTATCATCTTATTTATTGGTATGTTTTTCATTTCAATGCATTTATATCTTTCAACTCCTAGCATCTTCTTGTTACTAGTGATGGACTATGTGATTTTTTCTTTTTATCTACTTTATACGAATGGATTTTTTACAAAACGATTTCGTTTTGTAAAATATATCAATACGGATTACATGAAGTAGCAAGGAGCTTTTATCAATCAAATGACAAAGAATATGAGCAAAAGAAGTAAGCAAAATAGACATCTAGTTAGTTTAGTATTATATAAAAACAAATGGGTTTATTATGACTTAGAGGATAAGAACTTATATTTCTCCATTTCAAAAAAGCCTTCCAAAAATCAGCAACTCTATATAGCCGGCCTAACATTACTATCTCTCCCTTTGGTTAGATTGTTGAATGATTTAACTATTTTTAGTATACCTATTATCAAATACTCTTGCTTCATTTTATGCTCCTGTCTTTCCTTACTCATAGGGAAATTTGTAGTTGACTATTATGACAAAGACTTGGACGTTTTTCCTGCATTGTTTACGGATCTTGAGTACTCCGAGTTTTTTGAAATAGCAAAGAAAAATGGAACTCTTGCGTTCTTATTTATGAATATTAGTAGTATCAGTTTGATAGGTTCCTTGATAGCTTACCTGGTCTATGCAAAGTTTTTAGGATTGCTGATTTATTCTGTTCTCTTGTTCATTCTTTACATCTGTGTGGTAAATAATGTCCATAGGAGGAATAAAGTGATTAAAAAACTAATTTGGTTAACGAATATCTAGTGAAGAACTTTCATATTTCCCATATGATTTGGTTGCGGAAGGAACGCAACAAAATAAACTTTAAGGTTGGAAAATGACAGAAGATAAAATTTTAACAAAAGAAGAAGTTCTTCGTGATGGTGTTTGTTTTGAAGATGAACTAGACTGGGGCGGAGAATTCTATGAACAAATTGTCTGTGAAAATGAATTAGGAGAAGAGGTTCCTTATACTGGTTTAGCCTATGATTTATATTCAGATGGTCAATTAGAGTTTTATGGATATATAGATAATGGGTATAGGCATGGTCTAGCTGTCTACTTTTATTCTAATGGAAAAATTAAAAGTATTAATAATCAAGACAGAGGTTCAGCCGAAGGAATTCAAAAAGAATATTTTGAAAATGGTGATATTGAGTCGGTTTCTTATTGTATTGCAGGAGGAGAAATTCTCTATAAAAAATATGATGAGACTGGTAAAGTTATTGAAGAAAAAACAGAGCCTACCGAAGATGATTTCAAGATAGCAAAAAAGTGGGGTGTTGATTTATCGACTTTAGACATGAATTTGAAGTAGAACAAAATCGCTTGAGATCTCAGATTGACTTAACAAATCGTTTCATACCTTCTGATATCCAGTATGTGGCAGGAGTGGACCTTGCTTATTGGAAAGAAGGAGATAAGGAATACGGTGTTGCATGTATCGTTGTCATCGACAGTAAAACTATGGAAGTGTTGGAGGAAGTGAGTTACTCTGACGAAATCCATGTTCCTTATCTTCCTAGTTATTTAGCTTTTCGAGAGTTACCTTTGATTTTAGAGGCAGTAAAACTTTTAGGTGTTATACCAGATTTGTATATGTTTGATGGAAATGGATATTTGCATCTGCGCAATATGGGGATAGCGACACACGCTTCTTTCTACTTAAATAAGCCGACGATTGGCGTCGCTAAAAACTATTACCATATTGATGGGGCACAATATACTGACCCTGAAAATCGTGATGGAGCTTATACAAATATTGTAAAAGACGGTGAAATTTATGGGCAAGTTTTACGGACTCATCAAGATGTCAAACCAATCTATATTTCTTGTGGGAATTGGATTGATCTGGAAACGACTCGGGAATTTGTTTTAGAATTTGTTACAAAAGATAGCCGTTTGCCAATCACAACACGATTCGCTGATATCATGACACATCGGGAAAGAAATAAGAGAAAAAATAAAATTTGATTGGGGAAATTATGATCGAACCTAAGAACGGTGAAAATATTGTTGTTCTTTTTAAACATGAAAATAAATATACTTGGTATGTTTCGGATTTAGAATTCTGGTATATTGATTATGAGGTGGCACGCTATTCGCTGGATACTCTGTACGATGAGCGCAAACGTTCTTCGAAACTGACCCATGAAACATTGCCATATTTCTTAGAAGATATGGACGCATACAAATGTAATCGAAATGAGTTAGGAGAAGTATTTGCTAAATTGTATCAGGAAGATAGATTGAACGCGGTTTATGATTTTAAACCTTCCCTGTTTATTGATATGGATGAGATGGAGCTGTACTCACAGTATGCAGAATACGTATCTTTTGAAGAATATGTTTCAGAACCATGGAAAGGCCAATATAAATCATTTTGGGATAAGATTCCAACAGAAGAAAAATTCTGGTTGGCTTGTGGCAGCGATGTATATGGTGAGGATTAATTACAATTGAAGAACAGAGAGAGGATAAATATAGGTGTAGATAGAAGGAGGAGCAACTGATGAGAAGAAAATGGGTAAAGATTATTTCTATTTTCCTTTTAATCCTGTCCGGTAGTTACTTTGTTTTTCATAAGCTAACGAAACCGAATCTTGGACCTAAAACAACTAGATTATACAAGCGTGGCTTTCGACTTCTAGAAGAGCAAATCGGAACCTACATCAAAGAACACTATACTGGGATCGAAAAGATTGAGTTCTCCCCAATCTACGTTACTGATGAAGGTTCAACTTTCTCAAATGCCTATGTGCGTCCAACGATCTATGACAAGTATGGAAATAAAGCTACTCTGGGAGATCAAATAGATAAATTTATTCCATTAAGTTATGGATTGATTTCAGACATTGTTCTTGATTTTGATGGAGGTGGCAATGATGTCATTGAGTTACTGGACTCAAATGACAAATCTGTAGATGTTTCAAATGAGGAACATTTACCTAGGAAAGCTAAACTCACAGAGGCAAGAAGCACAGATGAAAATATCGAATTATTAGTAGAAGATGGTCAGTTAAAAGGAGTCGTAAAGGATGATAAAGGAAGTCCAAACGCTGAAATTGTTTATAATACAGAACTTCAAAAAGGAGGAGCAGAATGAAGAAGAAGCTCTTTAGGCTTGCCTTAGTTCTTGCTATTTTGATTGTTGCAAGTATGTTGTATTTTAACAAAAAGATGGAAGAGCAGAAAGATCCATACAACGTGAGTGCTGTGTTAGATGATAAAGGTGTAAAACTTTACAAACGCGGATTTCGTGTGTTAGAAGAACAACTAGCGACTTACATCAAAGAACACTATTCAGGAGTTAGTAAAATAGAGTTTTCGCCAATTTTTGTTCAAGGTGGGGATGGACAAACTATGTTCGATGCTAATATCGTTCCCGTAATTTATGATAATCATGGGAATAAGGCTTATTTAGGGCAGAAGGTTGGTAAGCATGGATATGCAAGCTACGGTCTTTTAGGAGATCTAAGGATAGATTTTAATGGTTTTGATGAGGAAGTGATTGAAATTGATGTAGATGGTAAATTTCTTGACATAACGAATTACAAAAGCTTACCTCCAAAAGCTAAATTAACAATCAACCCCTCAATGGATGAAAATATTGTAGCGCTTGTCAATGCTGGTCACCTAAAAGGTGTGGTTAAAAGTGAAAAAGGCAGTCTAAAAGCAGAAGTTGCCTATAATACAGAAATTAGGAAAGGAAATGAGTGGGAATCGCGTTAACCAATGAAATAGAATGAAAAAGAAAGGACAAAACACATGCAGTATTATTTTATCGGCGGCTTAGGTGGCAATGGCAGCCATCTGGCTCCACTTATTGAAAAACTAGGCTTTCCTGTGACCTTTCTAGATCCTTATAGGGAAATGATTCAGACAGAAAACGATCTTCGTTCTTGGTTTCAAGGTCAGATCGGCCAGGCGGAAGAGATCTGTTTATTGGGGCATTCCTTGGGTGGAGATTTGGCTCGTTATCTAGCTGCTGAGTTCCCTCAGATTCGGGCTCTGATTCTCTTGGATGGGGGCTACCTGGATATGGAAAAGATTCTGCCTCTGGAGGAAGAACTAGAGGGTACATCGTCCTTCATGCAGCAACAAGTCTTTGCGACTGTAGAAGAAGCTGTGTTAGCAGAACTTGGTGATGGAGTAGATCCTACGCCTATAGCGCGAAAAGCTGTAGAGGCTAGCTATCGCTGGAATCCAGTGAGTGAACAATATGAATTAAACCTGGATCTCGAAAAGGTCATGGCCATATTGCGTCTACGGCGTCAGATCAAGACTTACCGGATTCCACTGGCGGACCTGCCTGTACTTTTTATTGGACCTCGGTACCAAGAAGAACCTGAATGGAGAAAAGAAGTTCTGAAGCAACTAGATCCTCAGATCGAGCAAGTCTTGCTAGATGGTTTGGGGCACGAACTATATACAGAGGCGCCTGAAATTGTAGCTAGAGAAGTCAACAATTGGCTCCAAAATGTTCATAAATAAAACCTGTTTCTCTTTTTGAAACGGGTTTTTGTCTTGTAATTTCCGAACATTGTTTCCTATAAAATCATTCCCGTTGCATTAGGTCCGTATCTTTGGTATAATCTATCAAGGAAACGTCAAGAGACGTAGCGATGCGCTTGCGCATAGGTAGGTCAATTTTTAGAAAAGAGATTTTTCAATCTATGTTAAATGAATTTCCTATTTTCGACTATGAAGATATTCAGTTGATCCCCAACAAATGTATCATCAATAGCCGGTCAGAAGCAGACACAACCGTCCAATTTGGAAACCATACCTTCAAGCTTCCAGTTGTTCCTGCCAATATGCAGACAATCTTGGATGAGAATGTGGCAGAGCAGTTGGCGCGTGGTGGTTACTTCTACATCATGCACCGTTTTGATGAAGCGGGACGGATTCCTTTTGTCAAACGCATGCATGATCAAGGTTTGATCGCTTCCATTTCAGTCGGTGTTAAGGAATACGAATACGACTTTGTGAGTCAATTAAAGGAAGATGCGCCTGAGTACATCACTATTGATATCGCACACGGTCACGCAGATAGTGTCATTCGGATGATTCAACACATCAAGAAAGAATTACCAGATACCTTTGTCATTGCTGGAAATGTTGGAACACCTGAAGCTGTTCGTGAATTGGAAAATGCGGGAGCTGATGCGACTAAGGTCGGAATCGGCCCTGGTAAGGTATGTATCACCAAAGTGAAGACTGGATTTGGTACAGGTGGTTGGCAATTGGCTGCTCTTCGCTGGTGCTCAAAAGCAGCGCGTAAGCCAATCATTGCGGACGGTGGTATTCGGACCCATGGTGATATTGCCAAATCGATTCGTTTCGGGGCATCTATGGTCATGATCGGTTCTCTCTTTGCAGGACATATCGAAAGTCCTGGTAAAACAGTAGAGATTGATGGAGAGTCTTTTAAAGAGTACTATGGATCTGCTTCAGAGTACCAAAAAGGCGCTTATAAGAACGTCGAAGGTAAGAAGATTTTATTACCTGCCAAGGGTCATTTGCAAGACACCTTAACGGAAATGGAACAAGATTTGCAAAGTTCGATCTCGTATGCAGGAGGCCGAAAATTAGCAGATTTGAAACATGTTGACTATGTGATCGTTAAGAATTCCATCTGGAATGGCGATGCACACTAATTGAATTACTTATTTATTTCACGAATGGGCGTGATGTTTCTACAAGGTGCCGGAACACCTAACAATAAGTAAGTCGGGATTATTTCTCTTTCTAGAGAGATTTCAAGGCTTGCTTAGCAGGCCTTTTTGTGTTTTATGATTGAAGTAGAGGATTTTTAAAAAAAGTAGGAGGAAGTATGAAATTACTTGAAGAGCGCATCTTAAAAGATGGCAATGTTTTAGGTGAGAATATCCTCAAGGTGGACTCCTTTTTGACCCACCAAGTGGATTTTAAATTGATGAAAGAAATTGGTCAGACTTTTGCGGACCGTTTTAAAGATGCTGGCGTGACGAAAGTCGTAACCATTGAAGCATCTGGGATTGCACCAGCCCTTTATGTAGCTGAAGCCTTGGATGTTCCCATGATCTTTGCTAAGAAGGCGAAAAACATCACGATGAATGAGGGCATCTTGACGGCTGAAGTTTATTCCTTTACCAAGCAAGTCACCAGCACCGTTTCGATTGCGGGTAAATTCTTGGATCCATCGGATAAGGTTTTGATCATTGACGATTTCCTTGCAAATGGGCAAGCAGCCAAAGGTTTGATTCAAATCATCGAACAAGCTGGTGCTCAAGTCGAAGCGATTGGGATCGTGATTGAAAAATCCTTCCAAGATGGACGGGGATTGTTAGAAGAGTTGGGATATCCAGTTGTATCCCTCGCACGTTTGGACCGTTTTGAAAATGGTCAGGTTGTATTTAAGGAGGCAGACATCTAATGCAAAAACAAGAAAGCCATTCACAGGCCGCTATTTTAGGCTTGCAACACCTTTTGGCCATGTATTCGGGATCTATTTTGGTGCCGATCATGATCGCAGGAGCTTTGGGCTATAACGCTCATCAACTAACCTACCTCATCTCTACAGATATCTTCATGTGTGGGGTCGCAACTTTCCTTCAAGTGCAGCTCAATAAATACTTTGGGATCGGTCTTCCGGT
>OCPN01000386.1_pt1 | contig 13987 bp, 8 predicted proteins | sample 1476971 | NCBI WGS metagenome assembly OCPN01 (sample SAMEA2580251, study PRJEB22360) | human gut metagenome | biome: human gut; feature: human-associated habitat; material: faeces | place: Denmark | collected 2008/2010
CCCAGCTGTTCATACCTCAGCGGGATTCAATTTAGAGGCGGAAGAAGCCCTCCACCGCGCGCGTCATGTACGCCATATCGTCCACATGGCACATCTCGCGCATCGAATGCATCGACAGCAAACCAATACCCACATCCACGGTGCGCATACCCAGGCGAGTCGCCGTAATCGGGCCAATCGTCGAACCACACGGCATATTGTTATTCGACACGAACTCCTGATACGGCACACCAGCCTTCGCACACGCCGCAGCAAACACGCCAGCACCCACCGAATCCGTCGCATAACGCTGGTTCGCGTTAATCTTCAGCAACGGACCACCACCGGGCAGTGGCTGAACGGTCGGGTCGTGGTGACCCTGATAGTTCGGGTGCACCAGGTGACCGGCATCAGCCGACAGGCAGAACGACGCCGCCACCGAACGGCGGTACTCCTCCGTGCTCTCACCGCGCGCAGCGGACAGGCGCACCAAAATATCCTCCAGGAACGGGCCAGCCGCACCACTACGCGACTCCGAACCAAGCTCCTCATGGTCAAACGCCGCAAGCATCACAGTCTCGGTAGCGTGCTCATCCGCATTATCGGCAACGTAACGCTCCAGGGCGGTCAAACCCGCATGCACCGAAGACAGGTTATCCAGGCGACCCGATGCGAACAGCTCCTGATCCGCACCGAAGCGGCGCGGCGGCTGCGAATCAGCGAACAGCAGGTCGTAACCCACAATGCTTTCTGGGTCGACCGGCTCGCCGTCAATCACGTGCTTCGCCATGTAGCCGAGCACGTCATTCTCCGCCGGGTCCACGCCCCACACGGGGTACATGTTGAACTGCTTGTCCAGCACCAGTTCGTTCCGCTTGTGGTCCAGGTGCGGCGCCAGCTGCGGGATGCGCGCAATCGGGCCGGTGCGCACCAGGCGGTCCTTCAGCTCCCCGCCCTCAAGGACGGTGAGGCGGCCCGCCACGCACAGCTCGCGATCGAGGAAGGAGTTCAGCAGTGCACCACCATAGTTCTCCACGGCAATCTGGTGCCAGCCCTTCGTGGTGATGGAGGAGGAAGGCTTGACCTTCAGGGAGGGCGAGTCGGTGTGCGCACCCAGAACGCGGTAGCCGCTTGCCTTCTGCGCCTTCGCGCCGCCAGCCCAGGCGATAATCGCGCCGTCACGGACGACGAAGTGACGGCCGGTTGCGATCTGCGGGTCCCATGCTTCGGTCTCTACAAGCTCGGTGAAGCCCGCTGCTTGCAGGCGCGGCGCTACCGTGCGCGCGGCGAGGTAAGAGACCGGCGACTCCGCCACGAATGCGGCGAGGTCTTCAATATTTTTTACAGCATCAACAGTCATGGTTTAACCCTACCTTTTCTTGGGTGTTGACGGGGTGACCGGGGCTGGTAGTCCACGCGGCGTGAAGTAATAGCCCAGGTGAGGCTCGAATGGAGCGGGGTGGGCGGGCTGGGGTAGCTGGGCTAGAGCAACCCGCCAAATAGCCTATTTATCAACCTTGAGCGGTTGTGTTTCACGTGAAACCTCGCCGCGGCGAGCGCGCGCATTGAAAATCAGGCAGGCGAGCACCACGTACACACCTTCCAGCGCAATACCCTGCAGCGCATCCACGGGGGTCACGCCCTCGGAGGCGAACGGATCCAGACCAGCCACCATGGACAGCAGCATCAGAATCACGTTATTTGCCACGTGTAGGCTGATGGAGGCTTCCAGACCGCCGGTGTACCAGCAGAGGAAACCCGCATAAATACCCATCGCGAGAATCGTGCTCTGACCCCAGGGGTCGTAGGCGTGGGAGAGCATGAACAGCACGGCGGGCAGCACAATCGGCAGCCAGGGGGTGCGGAGCCAGCGGCCCAGCATCTGCATCATGAAGCCACGGTAGGCGAGCTCTTCGGCGTAGCACTGCACGGGCACCAGGAGCAGCATCATCGCCACATAAACCCAAAATTCAACCTGTGGAGGTTGAAAATAGCGGTATTCGGGCAGGCTCTCACCGCTCAACGCCAGCATCACGGCGTAGTAGATGCCGTAGACAGCGAAGCTCAAACCCAGGTACGGGAGCAGCAGCGAGCGGCGCAGGCGGCCCGCCACCGAATGGACCAGACCCCAGGGCTTCGGACCCACGACCAAGCGCGCCAGAAAGAGCGAAGGCACAATGGCAATCAGGGAGAGGAACGTCAGGGCGAACAGCGCCGGGTGCTCCATAATGACGGAGCGGTTCGTAGCTACATCCTGGAGGGAAAGTCCCGAACCCATAATCGTCGCAGCCAGGGCGACTGAAATGATCAGGTTGAGGCCAATAAATACGGCGACGCCGAGCAGACCTTCCAGCAGGGGTGAGAACCAGCGGGATTTCGGGTCGGCGTGGGAGAGACGGTGGTAGGCAAAACCTGCAACAGGCGCAGGAGCAGCGGGGGTTCCGGCGGCTACCTGCGGGGGTGCGGGAGGCGGTGTAGTGTTCATTCTTTAATCCTAGCCTCCGCGGGCTCGATGGTGACCGGGCATACGGAAACCTTCAAGTACTGATTGATACGGAATGTTCCAAAACCATTGAAAAAGCCGTGAATAAGGCTAAAAACCCACCATCCACGGGGTTCATTTTCTGAACCTATGCCATAATTTGAAGCGATAATACGCTCATATACATAGTCGCTGATGACCGCTCTTCCGGGGTGTTTTTTCAGCACCAGAAAGGCTACTTTCTTATGGCACTCGTCTTCAATCCGCCGCCCAACTGGCCCGCTCCTCCTGCCGGATGGGCCCCCACTCCTACGTGGCGCCCCGACCCCGCGTGGGGTCCCGTTCCTGAAGGTTGGCAGCTGTGGGTCGAAGAGCCCGAGCCCGAACCCATCCAGGTTGAAGAGGCTACTATTGAGCCGCTGGTTCCCGAGGAGCCCGCTGCTGAGGCAGCTCCCGCTGAGCCCGTAGTCGCTGAGCCCGCTGTTGAGGCTGAGCAGCCCGCCGAAGCTGCAGCACCGCTGACCGTTGAGGACGTTGACCTGGAGCAGCTCGCCGCTGAGCTCGAAGGTGAGCAGGTCGTCGAGGTTCCGGAGGTGGCAGCACCCCAGGCTGAGGCATCCCACGTTGAGGCACAGCAGGTAGAGGCACCCCACGTTGAGGCGTCCCAGGCTGAGTCCGCTGAGGAGTCCTCCGAGCCCAAGCCGATGCGTCACCTGACTCAGGTTCCGCTGACCGGCACCGCTCTGCCCGAGCAGGTTCTCGCATCCCAGTCTTCCGCAGTTGAAGAGCCTGCAGCTGAAGAAGCTCCCGTTGCTGAGCCCGCTGCTGAGGCTCCCGTAGCGCCGGTTGTCGAGCCTGTTGTTGCTGAGCCGGTTGCTTCCGAGCAGCCCGTTGAGGCGCACGTTGTTGAGGCTCCGGTTGCTGAGCCCGCACTGTCCGAGCCCGCCGCTTCTGAACCGGTCGTTTCCGAACCTGTTGCAGAGCCCGTTGTTGTTGAGCCCGTCGCCGAAGTTGCCCCCGAGGCACCGGCGGCAGCTGAACCGGTTGCTGAACCGGTTGCTGAATCGGTTGCTGAGGCTCCCGCCTCCACCGAAGAGACTGCCCACACTATCGAGAGCTCCCCGCTCGTTGAGTTCCACACCCCGGAAACCGAGCGCACCGTCAACCTGTCCGAGCGTACCGTGAACCTCTCGGAACAGCCCGGTCAGAACATGCAGCCCGGCCAGAACGCGCAGGGCGGCCAGAACGCGGCGTTCATCCCGGCAGGTCAGGCACCGAACGGCTTCCAGCCGAAACAGGCTGATGGTTTCCAGGCTGATGGTTTCCAGGGCCAGAACTTCCAGGGTGGCCAGTACCAGGGCCAGGGTTTCCAGGGTCAGGGCTTCCAGGACGGCCAGAACGTCCAGGGCGGCCAGTACCAGAACAACCCCTACCAGGGTCAGCCGTACAACGCTCAGCCCTACGCAGGTCAGGTGTCCGATCAGGACCAGGCAACCGTAGCACTGAGCAACCCCTACGTCACCGAGCCCGCAGGTCAGGGCGAGGACGACTCCGAGAAGAAGGGTCTGTTCTCCGGCACCAAGATTTGGGGTGTTATCGGTGGTGCGCTGGCTCTGCTGATTGTTATCATCCTGGCGATTGTCATGCTGATTCCGCGTGGCGGCTCGAACCCCGCCTCCGATTCTGCGGCGGCATCGAGCGCGGCGGCTACTTCCGCTGAGGCGTCCTCCGCGGCGGCATCCTCTGAGGCTTCTTCCGCAGCGCCCGCATCTGAGAGCGCGGCAGCAGGTACTTCCGCTTCTTCCGCAGCACCCATCGCTGCTGCTGAAGCGAAGATGCCCGAGGGTGAGTTCAAGGAATACAAGAAGACCGTCGCCGATAATAAGGACACCATCGACATTGAGAAGATCAAGGGCGATGTGTCCGCAGGCCTGCTCTACTACGAGTTCAAGCCCGCAGACGGTGTGGTTAACGCCTTCATCACCAGCCGTGACGACAAGGGCAACATCACCGCAGGTCTGAGCGTTCTCGACTCCACCCGCGACGGCAAGGAGCTCAAGGGCACCGCATGGATTGACGCGAGCGGCCACTCCACCCCCACCCGCAAGCTGGATCTGACCGGTAAGGGCGAGTGGACCATCCGCGTCTACGATGCAGACTCCGCACCCCACTACAAGAAGGGTGAGAAGTTCCAGAGCACCATGAACTACTACGCTTTCACCTACGAAGGCACCGAGGCAACCATGGAGTTCCAGACCAGCGGCCCGACCACCCGCGGCTTCACCGTTCTGAACGCGACCAAGAACGACCCGTTCTTCTCCTCGACCATGCCGACCGTGAAGAGCAACATACAGTGGGTTCAGAGCAACAAGAGCTACCTGCAGGTTCGTACCGACTCCAACATCACCTGGAGCATCGGCACTAACTAACAGCTTGGCTGACTAGGTCAGCAGGTTGTGCATAAAGTTATCCCCCGCATCCGTGATGGGTGCGGGGGATACTTTTATGCCCGGTGAGGCCTGTGCACCTGCTGGAGGCGCCCGCCGCCTTAACGGGAGTACTTCGCCTCCGCCAGCTCGTCACCTGCGGCGCGTGCCGCACGCTCCACCAGCTGACGATTCGCCAGGTACACAAAGAACGTCACCAGAATAAACAGGTACATCAGCTGGTACGGCATGGTGCCAGCCATCAGGCCCAGGGAGCCTTCCGGCACCATCAGAATCTGATCCGCGTTGAAGTGCGGGGAGAACGCCAGCACAATCCAGAACGGTGAAATGTACATGCCCACCAGCGCCGCGGTCGCCAAGATAACAGCCAGCGTGAAGACGAAGGAACTGACCCGCTGGTACATGAGCGGGAAGATTTCCATGACCACGGCGGCGAGCATCAGCGGGTACCAGGTGTTGTGGTGCGACCAGCTAATCGGCGAAATCTGCAGCATCATGAACGCGGTCAGCGCCAGCTGCGCCATGAGTGCGCGGGCACGAATCAGCGGAACCAACAGAACCGCCGTGACCAGCACAATCAGCAGAGTCAACGCCACCTGCACCACCGACAGGGCGGTAGCCGTCAGGTGATGCTGCAGGCCCGCGTGGGTCAGCGTACCCATAATCGACACGTTATCGAAGTAGCTGAACCAGCCCACACGCGAAGTGTCACGCACCGCGTGGAACCAGAACGTCAGCGACTCCTCACGGATCACCAGGAAGCCGATACCCACGGTCGCAGCGAAGCTGGCACCCAGGGTCGCAATGCCCTTCCAGTCCTTACGCATGAGCAGCAGCAGACCGAACGCGAGCGGGGTCAGCTTAATACCCGCCGCAATACCCAGCAGCACACCGCGCGGAACGCGGGTTGCCGGGCGCATAAAATCGGCGAGAATCAGCATCAGAATGATGGCGTTAATCTGCCCAAAATGCGTGGTCAAACGCCACGGGCCGCACATCCAAATCAGCGCCGCAATCAGCGACACCATACCCCAATGGCCCAGGTGCTTCTGCAACGGCAGACGCCACGAGCGGCTACGGGCGTAGGAGTACAGCAGGTACGCGCACCAGTAGCAGAGCGCGCAAATAATGGCGGTAATCAGCAGCATGCTCTGCGGCTCGGTGAGGAACGCGAGCGGGTAGAAGAGCAGCGCCGCAAACGGCGGGTAGGTGAACGGCAGGCCGCGCGTGCGGAAAGTGTACAGCTGGTAGCCGTCCGGGCCATCCGCCAGGGAGACAGCACCCAGGCGGTACACGTAAATATCGTCAGCCGCCGCGTGCGTCACGTAGTCGAAGGCGTAGAGGGCAACCAGGATGAACAGCAGGTGCGCCCAGAGAGCACCGCTGCGCATACCGGGGATGCGGTCAAAGAAACCTGGACGCGCAGGTTTTGTGGGCTCTGCGGCAGGCTCCGCGCTTTCTACAGCGCTTTCAGCAGCCGGTTCTGCAACCGGTGCAGGTTCAGCAGTAGAGCCAGCCGAAGCCCATGGGATTATAGGCGCTACCGCCTCGGCGTTCTTCTCACGATTCTTGTCGTGGCTCACGCGGTTGCCTCACGGGAAGCGGCGGCGCGCACAGACTCGGCGCTCTCGGTCACCAGTGCACGGGCGCCCCACCAGCCCAGAGGCGCGTCGCTACGCACGGAACCGTACTGCACGGGCTCAACCTTCGCGCCACGCACCGGCGCGCTCAGGGCGGCAACCGACCAGAGCGTCATCGTCACCCATAGGCAGAACGCGGGAATAGCCGAAACCGCCAACGCGCCCGGGGCCAGCTGTTCCAAACCATCAGCGCTACCGTGGAACCAGGACGCAATCCTAATCGGCGACAGGTACAGGCCCAGCACGGCAACCACCGCGAACACGGTCGCTGTCACCCGCAGCCACGCCGGCTGAACCGCAAAATAGGTGGGGAACGCATCCATGATGAACACGGCAGCCAGCAGGGGCAGCAGCACGTTGTGGTGCGACCAGCTAATCGGCGACAGCGCCACCATCAGGGAGGCGGTCACCGCCACCTGCGCCAGCGCGGCACCGCGGCGTTCCAGCTGGTACAGCAGCGCGGCGGTCAGCACAATCGTGACCAGCGCCAGGGCGTAGTAGACGGGCTTCGCGGCGCTCTCAGAAAGACCGAAGTGTAGCAGCCAACCCTGAATCGAGACGTTATCCACAAAGTTCAGGCCACCCACACGGGAGGGGTTCGTCAGCGCGGAGAACCAGAACTCCGGCGCGTCCTTAGGCATCAGAATGAAACCCAGCGCAATGGTGCCGAAGAACGTCGCGCCCAGGGTCGCAATGCCCTTCCAGTCGCGACGGACCAGCAGAATCAGACCAAACACGAGCGGGGTCAGCTTCACGCCGCCCGCAATACCAATCAGCACGCCGCGCGGCACGCGGGTCGCCGGACGCACAAAATCGGCAAGAATCAGCGCCGTAATGAACGGGTTAATCTGAATCAGGTCCAGGGTGCGCTGCCACGGGCCCGCCGCCACCACCAGAATGGTCAGCATCGCAATCGTGCCGGCACGACCAAAGTACTGCTGCAGGGGCAGTTCGCGGCCGCGCGCATTCACGTAGTTGTAAATGATCGTGGAAATCCACCACGCCACCACAGCCGAACCGATGACCATAATGACTTTGCCGACTTCCAGCGGAATAAAAGCGAACGGCAAGAACAGCATCGCCGCGAACGGCGGGTACGTGAACGGCGGCTTGATGACGCCGTGATCGTTCAGGGTCGGGGAGTATAGGTCCTGGGTAAAGCCCTCGTTATCGAAAATGGTCATTGCGCCCAGACGGTAGATGGAAAAGTCCATACCGGAGAAGGGGTTGGTGAGCATTTTGATGACGTATCCACCGCCAACAATGAGGATGAGTGCCACAATAGCGATTTTTCCCCAGATGGGGGTGGTGGAGTCAGTCCTTGTCACGAGGTGCTTGTCCTTACCTTGGTGCCGGCGGATGCGCGCGTAGGGTGGGCGGGCATCTGATTTTGGAATCCTAATAGTTTATCGCGCGCACCTGTGAAAGGTGCATTGGGGAGCAGGTTCACAGGGGGAGAACCGCTCGAGCGCGCAGGCACAACTATCACGATATGAGCCGCCTTCATATGCACGTCATGTCTTCAAAATTGGTACTATCCGGGCAATATAATGGGCTTATTGGCACCCACCCCACCGCAGGGGTACCGGGTGCCGACCCGCACACCGACGTCCACGAACAACCAGCAGTGAAAGCAGTGATCACGTGAGTGAACATCTCGGCACCCCACCCGAAGGTGAGAACACGAGCGGCAAGCCCGCAGGCGCAAACGTCTCCGGAGGCGGCTCCTCCGGCCTGAGCATTGGCGCGCGCCCGGCTGATGTGCCCGGCGCAAACCTCACCCCCGAAGAGATTGCACGCCGCGCATCCGGTCGCGGTACGTGGCATCGTCGCGCCTCCAAGCCCGTCTCCCACTGGATGTTTACCCTTGTCGGCGTACTTCTGCTGCACAGGTTTATCCCGAATAGCGGCTGGCTGATGGTGCACATTGTCACCCTCGGCCTGATTACGAACTCGATTCTGATTTGGTCGCAGCACTTCACCGAAGCGCTCATGAAGATCAAAATCCCGGACGAGCACCGCGGCACCCAGGTGCGCCGCATCTTCATTCTGAACGCCGGTATTCTCGTGCTCATGATCGGCATGGTCGGTCAGCTGAGCGTGCCCGGTCTCTACGCCGCCACCGTGGTTGGTGCGCTCATTGTGGGCTCCATGGTCGCCTGGCACGGTATTTCCCTGCTGAAGCAGGTGCGTCAGGCTCTACCGTCGCGGTTCGGTGTGACGATTCGCTTCTACATTGTTGCGGCGCTGCTGCTGCCCCTCGGTGCGGCGTTTGGCGGCATGATTGCCTACCCGAACCTGTCCGGCACCCTGCATTCGCAGTTCCTGCTCGCGCACGAGGCAGTGAACGTGCTCGGCTTCGTCGGTATTACCGCGGTGGGTACGCTGGTGACGTTCTGGCCGACCATGCTGCGCACGAAGATGGTTGATAAGGCACTTACTCACAGTCTGCACGCCCTGTACCTGATGTGCGGTGGCTTGGCGTTGACCGTTGTCGGCGCGATTTTAGGGATGCGTCCGCTCGCCGCAGCCGGCCTGGTCGTCTACCTGGTTGCCCTGCTGATTGTCGCCTGGGTGATGGTGCGTACCCTGCGCACCAAGCGCCCGAACGAGTACCCGCCCATGAGCGTGGGTATGGGCTTCCTCTGGCTGATTGTTGGTGTAGCAGCGACCGCCTACCTGGTGGCGACCGTCCCCTTCGCGCAGCTGGACATGCGCGCCGTGACCCCCATCTTTGTGGTCGGCTTCCTGCTGCAGCTGCTGCTCGGCGCGATGAGCTACCTGCTCCCCCAGCGTATGGGCGGTGGCCCTGCGGTGGTTCGCGCCTCCAACAAGGAGTTCAGCCGTTTTGCTGCTGCCCGCGTGACCGCCGTGAACCTGGCGCTGCTCATCTTCATGATGCCCAGCTCCATGGTGGGCCAGTCCATTAAGATTGCCGTCGCTATCGTGGGTGCGTTGGCGCTCATGGCGTTCATTCCGCTGATGGTGCGCGGCGTGAAGGCGTCCGTGAATACCCGCAAGGAAATGATGGCAGCACGCGCCCGCGGCGAGAAGCCCGTCTTCAACCAGGAGGCACTCACCCCCGAACCCGTCCCGCACGCCAAGCAGAGCTTCCAGGCGGCACTCGCGGTGGCTATGGCGTTCCTGCTAGGCTTCGCCGTGAACCCGTCCGCGCTGAACCTGCCGTCGTTCTCTTCGGCGGGCTCCGTGGCTGCGACCGGTCAGACCACCACCGTGCAGGTGAAGGCGACCAGCAACTACCGCTTCACCCCCGCAGAGGTGGAGGTGCCCGCCGGTAACCGCCTGGTCGTCGAGGTCACCAACGACGACCAGAGCATGACCCACGACCTGACCTTCGACAACGGCGCAACCACCGGCACCATCAACCCCGGCGAAACGAAAACCGTCGACGCCGGCATCATCAGCGCCGACCAGGAAGCCTACTGCTCCGTAGCGGGCCACCGCTCCCTGGGCATGGTGTTTAAGGTGAAGGCGACCGGCGCCTCCGCAAACCAGGTGGCGCAGGGCGGCCACAACCACGGTTCTGCGGGCACCCACAACCACGCGGCGTCGGGTAGCACCCCGACCCTCATGACCGTTGCGAACAGCAGGATTGACATGTCCGCAGCGCCCGGCAGCGGCTACAAGTACCGCGACCCGAACATCCCGGCGCCGAACACCGCCACGCAGGTGAACGGCAAGACCGTCCGCAAGGTCACCCTGGAAGTTGAGGAAGTCGACCGCGAGGTGGCGCCCGGCGTGACCGTTCACATGTGGACGTTCAACGGGCAGAACATGGCACCGATTCTGCGCGGCAAGGTCGGCGACATTTTTGAAATTACACTCATCAATAACGGCACGATGGGCCACTCGCTGGACTTCCACGCGGGCATGGTCTCCCCCGATAACACGATGAAGACCATCGCCCCCGGTGAGCGTCTCGTCTACCGTTTTGAGGCGAAGGCCGCCGGCATCTGGCTGTACCACTGCGGCACCGCCCCGCTGAGCCTGCACATGACCCAAGGCATGTACGGTGCGGTCATCATTGACCCGGCGGACCTTGACCCGGTCGATCACGAGTACGTGATGGTTCAGGGCGAGGCGTACCTGCACGACACCGGCAAGACCGCATCCGACGGTAACAAGCTGGCGGAGAACTCGCCGGAGCTGATCGCGGCAGGCACCCCCACGCTGACCATGTTTAACGGCCACGCAACCCAGTACAAGGCGAAGCCGCTGCAGGTGAAGAAGGGCGAGCGTATCCGTGTTTGGGTGATGGCTGCGGGCCCGAACCACGGCACGAGCTTCCACGTGGTCGGTTCGCAATTCGACACCGTCTACAAGGAGGGCGGCTACCTGATGCGCCGCGGCGCGGTGGCGTTCGGTAGCCGTGACGGCCACAGCCAGGCACTCGATTTGGCGCCCGCTCAGGGTGGCTTCGTGGAGATGCAGTTCTTGGAGTCTGGCACGTACACGTTCGTGAATCACTCCTTCTCGGAGATGGAACGCGGTGCCGCCGGCAAGATCGTGGTCACTGACCGCTAGTAGTCAATGATCGCTAGTAGTGGCTGCCCGCTAAACCCTCACGCTAGGCGCTTCTAGCGCCCTGTGAGAGGTCGACCCTGCCCGGTGCATCCTGTGAATGGATGCGCCGGGCGGGGTCTTTCTGCACTGTCTTTCTGCACTGTCTTTCTGCGCCGCCTTTCGGCACCGTCTTTCTGCCCCGCACAAGCCCCTACAGAGCCAGCCCAGAGCCCCTGCACACGCCCCGGCAGGAGCCTGCACGCACCACGGCGAACTATGCTTTTACCCTCATGGGCGAACTTTTCTTAGCCAGGAGCGGGCATGGTGCGCTAGTCTATAGGAATGGCAGATAGCACTTCGGGCGCCCCTTCCGAGCGTAACGCTACGAGCGCCTCCAACCACATTTCCGTTCCGGCGGATCAACAAATTTCTCCTCGGCAGCGTAAAGCTTTCCCGCTTCGCTTTCTCGCCGGGGTTCTTGCGCATTGGCAGATTATTGCCTCTGCGGTCCTTCTGGGTGGCGGTGTTGCCGGCCTGGCAGCCACCTATGACGACTACTGCGGCATGACGGAGCTTTCGTATGCTCCGGCGGCTCTCCGATCCGATTTTGAGGAGGGCTCTAAGGTGGCGGGTTTCCGCCCCGGCGTACTGGCGGCGCAGATTGAGACCGAGAGCCACTGGCGTGTGGGCGTTGAGTCCCACCAGGGCGCTAAGGGTATTGCACAGTTCACTGATGACGCGTGGAGCGGCGGCCACTACAGCTTCGGCAATGGCGGTAATGTTCTGAACCCGCACGATGCGATTGCGGCGCAGGCACGCTACTTGGCTGAGTTGCGTACTCGTTTGGCGAAGTACGCTTCCAATGAGGATGAGCTGCAGGATGTGGTTCTCGCCGGTTATAACGCGGGTCCGGGTTCTGTGGAGAAGTACGGCGGTGTTCCCCCGTATGAGGAGACTCAGAATTATGTGAAGTCGATTCGCGAGCTGGCGAATTCGAAGTATAAGCTGACCTGCTCCCCCGAGTACCAGTTCAAGCAGGCGAAGTTGAGCTTCGTTAATGGTGTGACTCCGGCGATGGCTGGTGTTCATGCGGACGGTACAGCTCTGTCCCCGGAGGAGTCGGCATCGGCTGCGGCGGAGGCTTCTGCGAGTGCTTCGGCTCGTGCATCTGCGAGCGGTTCTGCAGGTTCTTCGGTGAAGCCTTCGACAACGAGTTCCGGCCGCTAGATTTAGCTTTATTGAGTATTCCACCAGGCTATATAGCCGTCTGGGAATATTCCGTTTTATCTATAGTGAGCGGCTGATACCGGCCAACTTCGCCCCTTTTTCTATTTCGGGGGGGCCTTATCCCGCCCGCCACTACCCTACTATTCACTCTTATATTTACTCTTAACAGCGCGAGGCGCCGACCCCCATTCTCAGGGGTTCGGCGCCTCGCACTTTTTAGAGCTGGAGCGTGCCTAGTTGAAGATGGCGCGCACGACCGAGTAGCCGGAGACCGGGTACACGGCGTTCACGGTTGCGGGCTTCTCGCTCTCGTCCGCGATCTCAATGGACTCGGTGCCGCGCAGCAGCTCCTCGAGCAGGATGCGCAGTTCCAGGCGTGCCAGGGGCGCGCCGGGGCAGACGTGGATGCCGTCGCCGTACACGAGGTTGCGGGACTGGTCGCGGTGCGGGTTGTAGGTGAGGGCGTCTTCGAAGGCGTCCTCGTCGCGGTTGGCGCTTGCCCAGTTGATGGTCACGCGGGAGCCGGCGGGCAGGGTGCGGCCGCCGAGTTCGGTGTCCTGGGCGGTGATGCGGCGGTTGGTGACGAGGGTGTCTTCGAGTCGCATGATTTCTTCGACGGCGAGGGCGATTTCGCTGCGGTCGTCGAGTGCATTGCCGTCGGCGAGGGATGCGCGCAGGCGGTCCTGTTCGGCGCGGTTGCGTGCCAGGAAGTTGACGAATACGCCCACGGTTGCGGAGACGGTGGACAGCTCGCCCACGGTCCAGTTGCGGATGAGGCTGACGATTTCTTCGTCGGTCATGGTGCGGGGTTCTTCGCCGGGCAGCTGCACGGTGTCGGTAAGCAGTTCGGCGGTGACGTCCTTGGGGTTGCCGGCGGCAGCGTCCTCGCGGCGTTCGTCGAGCAGCTGACGGATGTAGCCGTCGAATTCGAGGGCGACCTTAGCGATTTCTTCGCGGTCGCGGCGCAGGGTGGCGACGCGGTTCTTTTCGATCCATTCGGTGAGGGGCTGTTCGAGGCATGCGGGCCAGCCCATGAAGGCGTTCTGCACGCGCATTGCGTATGCCTGACCGAAGCCCTGCATGACGTCTACTTCTTCGCCGCGGGGCAGTTCTGCGATGAGGGTCTTCACGGCGTCGCGGATGACGGGTGCGAACTTTTCGAGGCGTTCGGGGGTGAAGTACTTGTCGTTGACCGCGCGGAAGGTGGTGTGTTCGGGGGCGTCCATGCCGTTGGGGACGGCGATGTGGCGGGTGGAGACGACGTTGGAGTAGATTTCGGGGTGGTCGAGTACGTGCTGTATGTCGGCGTTTTTGAAGACGGAGTAGCCCATGAATTCGTCGTGGGCGACGGGGCAACGGCGGCGCATTGCGTCGTAGGCAGCTACCTGGTTCTTCTGGACCTCTTCGCTTCGGAGGTCCCAGTCGTTGTGTACGTTCTCAGTCATTGTTCACCCGTGTTCGTTATAGAGTTGTGGCGTGCTGGATGCGGGCGTCCGGGCGATGCGTATGTGCAGGGTCGGGCGTGCATTTCAGCACGTGAATCCATTAGTTCTTCTTTGACCGTATCATTTATGGGTTGGTGGCGCAGGGTAGGGGTTCCTTGCTTCTCCTTCAACGAACAGTGCGGTGGGGCGAGGGGCGGCGGGTCACGAGACGCACGAGGCGGGCGGCACCTCCACCGGGGAGGG
>OCPN01000388.1_pt1 | contig 13947 bp, 6 predicted proteins | sample 1476971 | NCBI WGS metagenome assembly OCPN01 (sample SAMEA2580251, study PRJEB22360) | human gut metagenome | biome: human gut; feature: human-associated habitat; material: faeces | place: Denmark | collected 2008/2010
ACCGTAGTCAGGGGGTCATGGGAAGGCCCACCGCCCCCGCCAGTACCAGTGCACTGCAGTTGCGAGCCGCGTGCAGGAATGAGGGCTTAGAGTTCGGAAGCGAGGACATAAGACATCCTTAAAATCGTTTCTCCCAGAAGGCTGTAGGGGGCTCGCTGGCGGTTATAAAAATCGCTATCGAACCTGTTCTTCCCCAAGGAGAAAGTGGTTGAGTACCCCCGTCGGTTTCGGGAGTATTATCACCCTATCAAAGGGTTGAACAGCTGTCAGGAAACACTCAAGGAACGCTTTAAGGTTCTGGAAAATCTCACACAGTGAGTAGCTGTTAAACGCTGAACCCCGTGCACCCAAACAGAAAACCTGTCTAGGAACACGGGGTTATGTAGCGCGGAACTAGTCCGTCTTACATAGCGCGGTTCTACCCGGCACCGTTCTACTTGGCGCGGTTCTGGAAATTGAACAGCATCTGCTCCAATTGACCACGATTCACCAGGTCCGTCGCATTAAAAGAGCCGAAATCCGGATTAATGACATACTGCTGAGTGGACCACAGAATCTCACGGTAGAACGCAGAATTCGGCTTCACGTCGGTAAAGGAAGACACGCCCGATACCGCAGGGGAACCCGCTGCACGGTAGGTGAATGCCGCAACTGTAGCGTTCGAGATGCTTGCCTCCGCGTGGAACTTACCATCCGACCAGCCGAAGGTAATACCCTTCTGGCGAGCCCAAATGTAGGCGGCGTAGTTCGGGTCGGTGGTCTTCACATCCGGCCAGGGGGAGGTCTTAGGGAGGTTCACCTTGGGGCTACCAGCCTGAGCGTACAGCGCCGCCGTCAACTCGCCGCGAGTAGCACGCTGCTTCTGCTCCTGGTAGGTGAGCTTCGAAATCAGGCTCTTGTACTCTCCCTTAGGTACGGTAGCATCCGCGAAGTCCTGAACACCCTCAAACTTCAGATCCTGACGGCCCATAAGAACACCGCGGTGCTCCGGCGCCAAACCCACAATCGGGGTGATGAGGGGCCTGTCCTTCTTGGTGAGGTCGTAGTCGTAGTCGCTCCACGCCTCAATGACGTACTGCTTAGACGGATCCAGGGTGTTTGCGGGGAGCTTGATAGTGCGGTAAAGAGTGCCTCCCTCCAGGCGGGTTACGCCATCGGGACCTTCATAGTAGGACTTCATATCGCTCATCGCCAGGACGGGGGTGCCGGTGCCCTTCTCGCGAATCACGTACATGGCACCCTCACGGCCGGGCAGCTCCTCACCAACGAAACCCTCACCCTGAATCAGCAGTTCCTGATCCTTCGTGGTGTCCTTCAGGGCATCATACTTCCACTTAGGTGCCATGACTTCAGGATGGTAGGCGCGGGTGTACATCGGGTGGTGGGCGATAACGTTCTTGCGAGCCCAAATATCCTCAATGCTCGACTGGGGCTGGCCCTTAGCCTCGGTCAAAATACCCGTCTCGTAACGCACCTCATCCAGGGTGATACCCGGGAAATAATCAATGGGAGTGTAGAAGCTCTCCAGAGCCTTAGCCTTGATGGTCAGCTTCGCCTCAAAAGTGCCATCATCGGCAATGGTGAAGTCCTTACCCTCTTCAAAACGGAGCATCGACGTGGAAGGCTCAGCGTTACCGGGGCGGTCCTTCGTAGCAGCAATGTAGAAGACAACGGTGCCGTGCTGCTCACGCCATTCCTTGGTGAAACCGGTACCCTTCAGAGTCACGGTGCCACCCTCGCCGGTGTACAGAATGCCGTCATAATCAGCGGAGTACGTCGGCTGTGCCGCGGCGTCCTGAGCTACCGGCTTGGGGGTCACAGCATTTGCCGCCGGTGCATTAGCAACAGGTGCCGCATCCTGGGCGAGTGCCGGAGTCATCGGCAGAACCATAGCTCCAGCCAGCACCAGTGCGCCGCAACCCTGCGCCGCACGGAGGAAAGAAGACTTAGAGTTCGGAAGCGAGGACATACATCATCCTTACGGGTCGTACCCACCGGGATGATGCAGTTTCATAGGGTTTCGGGGTGAGAAATCTCCGTCGAATCTGCGCCAACCCAATGAGAAAAGTGGTCGAATATCCCCGTCGGTTTCGGGGACATTTTCACCCTATCAAAGGGTTGGACAGATGTCAGGAAACGCTCAAGAAAAACTTGAAGGTTCTGAGGGTTTTCACAGGTTGACCAGCCACTAAGAACTGAGAACCCAGCACGCTAAACTCAGCACGCTAAACCCCAAAAACAGAGCCCCGCGCTCCTGGGCAGAAAACCTGCTCGGGAACACGGGGGTGTTCAGCTGGCTATGTTTAGCGAGACTGGAAAGCAGCCAGGACAGTCTCCAGATGACCGCGAGTCAGCAGCTGCTGAGGAATGAAATACTGACCACCGTACACCGTAGTCAAATTCTGGCTAGCCCACAGAATCTCACGGTAGAACGCAGAACCAGGCTTAACATCCACGTAGGGGGAATTACCCGTCACCGCAGGAGAACCAGCCGCGCGGTAAGTGAACGCTGCAACGGTAGCGTTCGAGATGCCAGCGTCCGCGTGGAACTTGCCGTCCGACCAGCCGTAGCTGATACCCTTCTCACGAACCCAAATGTACGCAGCGTAGTTCGGGTCGTCAGTCTTCACATCCGGCCAGGGGGAGGTCTCGGGCAGCTTCACCTCGGGCGCGCCGGCCTGAAGGTACAGAGCCACCGCCAGCTCACCGCGGGTAGCGCGCTCCTTACGCTGCTCATCGGTCAAGCTAGGCTTCTTATCCTCAACAGCGTCGGAGCCCTTGAACTTCAGGTCCTGAGAAGCCAGCAGAGTACCGCGGCCCTCGGGTGCCTTACCCACAACGGGGGCGACGAACTCGCCGTTCTCGTAACCGTTGTTACCCCAAACCTCTACGACATACTTCTTCGCGGGATCCAGAGTGTTCGCCGGAACCTTTACGCTACCGGACAGCTCACCATTCACAAACTCAAAGGCGCGGTCGTGATGGTTGTACTCAATGAGGTCGCTCGTCGCCAGAACCGGGGTGTTCGAACCCTTCTCACGGATTACGTACTGAACACCCTTAGGGGAAGCAATCTCACCGTAGAAGCCGGTACCCGAGAAGTAAATATCCTGATCCGCGGTGGTGTCGCCCAGAGCCTTGTACTTCACCTCGGGGGCAAACGGGCTGGGGCGGAACGCCTGAGTATGCACCGCAATACGGCGCACCACGTTCTTGCCAGCCCACAGATCTTCAACGGTCAGCGGGGGCTGACCCTGCTTCTCAGCAACCAGGTCAACCTCGTAACGCACCTCGTAACGCGGGATACCGGGGAAGTAGTTGCGAGGCTCGTAGTAGCGCTGAAGCACGTCCGGCTTGACCGTCAGCTGAGCATCCAGGGTGCCATCCTCGGCAATGGTGAAGTCCTTACCCTCCTCAAAACGGAGCGGCGTATCATCAGCGGGCAGAAGGTCACCATCGGGAACACCCTGAGAAGCGGCCAGGTAAACCGCTACATTGCCGTGCTTTTCACGCCACTCCTTGGTGAAACCCGAACCCTTCACGTGGACGGTGCCGCCCTCAAAGGTGTACAGTAGCGGATTCTTGCCGTCGTACAGAACGTCGAATGTCGGAGCGTCCTCCTGGACAGCCTTAGCGCCCGGAACATCCGCAGCCTGCGAACCATCGGAACCGTTAAAGTTCAGCGTCTGAGAAGCGAGCAGGGTGCCATGACCCTCGGGTGCCTTACCCACGACGGGGGTAATGAACTCGTCGCCCTCGTAGCCGTTGTTGCCCCACACCTCGACAACGTACTGCTTTGCCTTATTCAGGGTGTTCGCCGGAATATTGACGGTACCGGTCACATAGCCGCCCTGGTAAGCAAAAGCCAGTTCCTCGTGGTTATATTCGATGATGTCGCTAACCGCCAGAACCCGCGCCCTCAGGGTCTTCTCACGCACAACAATCTGAACACCCTTCGGGGAGTTAATATCGCCATTGAAACCCCAACCTGAGAAGTTCAGAACCTGATCGTTACCGGTATCCTTCAGAGCGTTGTAGCGCCAGTGCGGGGCGAAAGCATCAGTCTTCTGGGCGACAGCGGCCTTCGGAGCAGGGTCAGCCGGCAGAGAACCAGCCGCCGCAACTGCAGGAGCATCTGCGGCAACATTCTGGGCAAGCGCCGGAGCCATCGGCAAAACCATCGCGCCAGCCAACGCCAATGCACCGCAACCCCGTGCTGCACGGAAGAAGGACGAAGCCTTGAAATTCGGAAGAGCGGACATAATCATTCCTTATCGGTCGAACCCATCGCGCCAATGCAGTTTCTAAAAGGGAGTGAGAAATCTTCGTCGAATCTGCGCCAACCCAATGAGAAGTGGTCGAATATCCCCGTCAATTTCGGGGACAATTTCACCCTATCAAAGGGGCGAATAGAAGTCAGGAAACACTCAAGAGAGACTTGAAGGTTCTGAGGGTTTTCCCAGGTTGACCAGCCGTTAAAAACTGAACCCAGCATGCTGAACCCCGCGCACAGTCCTCAAAACAACAGTCTTCAAAAACACAAGCGGCCCCGCACTCCATTCAAGGAGTACGGGGCCACCAAACACACACTAACCAAGCGCTAAAACTAGGCAGTGTAAAAACTACGAAGTGCGGAAGTACAGGTACATCATCATCGCAACACGACCGCGAGACGTCTGAGCCGTCGGCTCAAAAGCATTACCCTCAGACACCGTCGACACGCCACGGCGCGAAGCCCACACAATCTGACGGTAGAACGGAGTCGCAGAGGAAACATCGCTAAACGGGGAAGAACCCGACATCTGAATCTTCTGCGCACCATCAGCACGGTACAGAAGAGCCGCAGCAGAAGCATTCGACAGGCGCGCCTCCGCATGGAACTTACCATCAACCCAACCGGAGGTAATACGCTCCTGACGCGCCCACAGGTACGCATCATAATTCGGGTCAGACTCATCAACATCCGAATACGGCGAATGCTCCGGACGAGTCACCGACGGTGAACCCGCCAGCTTATAGAACATGCTAATCAGCTCGCCACGAGTCATCGGATCCTCAGCACCAAAGTGACCCTCAGAAACCGACTCCATCGTCTGAGTACGAACAGCCCAGCGGATACCCGCATAGTACGCAGAATCCTCAGTGGCATCATCAAAAATAGTGTTCGCATCCGGCGCGGTCACAGACGGACGCAGAATCTTCGGACCCTGAGTCGAAGAACTCGACACCAGAGGAGAGGAGGTAACAGGCGCCGAAGCAGCTACCGGCGCAGCAGTATCCGCCGAAGAAAGACGCGCCTCCGACGAATCATAGAAAGAGAAAAGAGGAGAGAACGGCAGATACAAAACACCCGCCAGCGCTACAGCGCCAACAGCCAGCTCAATGCGGCGGCGCTTACGCTTCTTAGAATCAGCCTGAGAAGAAGCCTCGGGGGTGCCCTCCGGTGCCAGCAGAGGCGCAGAAGAATTATGGGCAGTATCAGTCGACTGCTTAGAATCCTGGGACATAAATCCTCAATGTGGTTGATGTATCGGTGTGTGATAGGCTCCCTAGCACAACAAGCGCCCAACCGGAAACGGGCGCGCACCAAGGGGGCGCAACAGTCCTAAGCATAAACCACAGCTTGAAAAATATTAATTTACACTCCACGGAACAATTGTGAAAAAGGGGAGTGGAACACCCCAAAAATCCCCCCAATAGCGGGTACCGCATGAGGCGCGCCCCACATGCGGTACAGCCCACATTAGCGTGTTAACCGGCAAAAATACCCCGAAAAACCGCGGAACAACAGCCAAGTAACTGCCCTGCTCACACCCCTGAAAGAGCCTAATAACCACCATGCAGAGGGCGCAGAAAAGCCGGGCCAGCGGGACGAAACCAATGTTTCATCACCGCCAGCCCGGCTCAATCGTTGCGGGTTAGACGCTAATCCCAACGAACTAACAGGACCCTAGCGAACCTTGTAGTTCATCAAGAAACCAGCCAGCTCACCACGGCTCACCAGCGCAGACGGGTGGTACTCAGAACCCGGGAAAACCTGCAGCTTCTGCTGCTTAGCCCAGGTAATCTCGCGGTAGAACGCAGAACCGACCTTCACGTCGGTGTACGGTGCCTCAGTCACAGCAACCGGCTTCTTGCCATCAAAACGGTACAGGAACGCTGCAACGGTAGCGTTAGACACGGACGCATTCGCGTGGAACTTACCATCGGACCAGCCGAACGTAATGCCCTTCTGACGAGCCCAAATGTAGGCGACGTAGTTCGGGTCATCAGCCTTCACATCCGCGTACGGGCTAGTAGCCGGCAGATCAACCTTCGGGGAACCAGCCAGGCGGTACAGCGCAACGGTCAGGTCGCCGCGGGTCGCGTCATCATTAACGCCAAACCAATCCTTCTCGCGAGAATCGATCAGCTTCTGATCAGCAGCCCACAGAACAGCCTTGTGGTTCGCGTGAGCAGTCGGAACGTCAGCGAAACGCTCACGGACCTTCTTGTTCGCAGACTCACCAGTCAGAGTCAGGTAATCAGCAGCGATGCGCTCGCGCTGACCATCCGCATAGTTAATGGTTACGAAAATAGCGTAGCGGCTATCCTCATCCAGCTTGGTGCCGTCAACATTAACGGTGGTCTCAAATGCGCCAGTTGCCACACGGTCAGCGTTCAGAGTGATGCTATCCAGAGCCTCACCGGTCGGGTTGCCGTCAGCCTCAGCCTCAGAGAACAGAACGTTCACGGTAGCGCCAGCCGGAACCTTGAAATCCTTACCCTTCACACGGATAGTGGTCGAAGAGCTCAGATCAACCTTGTCAGTGCTCAGGGACACCGAAGGCGAAGCAGTCTTAACGTTCTCGCCGTTCACCGGAACAAACGCCTGAGTGCTCAGCGCCTGGTTGTTCGCCTCATCGTTATCTTCCGGGACGTTGAACTCGAAAGTCTGCACAACGTAGGAGCTGCCGGACTTCAGGGTGCCTGCCGGGATGTCCAGAACGGTCGAGAAACGGCCGTTGGTGTAGCCCATGTACTGGCCGAAGAAAGCAGAGTAAGAGGTGAACTTAGCCTCCGACTGAGCCAGCGCGGGGCCGGTTGCCTTACCGGTCGCCGGATCAACCGCACGAACCGCCACAATTAGCGACTCGCTACCGTTGTACGAAATGTTCTGGAAACCGGCACCGTTCACGGTGACCTTAGTGTTCTCAGAAGCATTCACCGACGAAGCGTCGTACGACAGGGTCGGGGAATCAACGGTGGGAACATCCGCAACCTTCAGTTCAGTACGAACCTCATCCGCGGGAATCCAGCCGTCTTCAGCGTCATCGCGGTAACCGAGCACAACATCGAAGGACGAGCCATTGGCCTCCAGATAGTTAGCGTCGATCGAAGCGGTCAGGTTCACGGTGCCGTCAGCCGCAAAGGCGGAGGCGGGAACATCCTGAACGTAGAAGGGGTAATCACGCGGGTGGTGCGGCGGGAAAGCAACACTTTCACCCTTCGGAACAACGTACAGGCGGAACGACTTGCCCTTGACGAAGTCCTTAGAGAAACCGGAGCCGCTAACCGTCACGTTGCCGCCCTTGAGAATATCAAAAGTGCCGGAGGTAACCTGCAGACGCTGAGCACCCTGAACCTCGCCCTGCGCAACAGCCTGAGCCGCTACCGGAGCAGCAGGCGCCGCAAACGCGGGGGAGAGGGGCAAGAGCATGGCGCCAGCCAGGGTGATGGCGCAGCCGCTCTTGGCCATGTTTTTGGGTAGCGCAAAGCGCATGTGGTTGGGAAGTGAGGACATTGTAATCCAATCAGTTTTTATCGGTGTCACGCATCGAGTGTGGTGCGCATAAACACCGTAGCAAATAGTTAAGACGTGCTGGAACCTGAAAGGTCATCAGCGCGAAAAATGTCTGTGTGTTTTATCGCATGTCTTAAGATGAAGTATAGCTTTAAAAAGTATGTGCATGACGTGGAAAATATGCCTAAATATTGTGCTGATAAGCACAAACACTGGTCACTGTACAAAAAAGAAAGCACAAAAAACCCACCGCATTCGAAAAATTCGCACCTATGCAACCTCTGCAGGTTGAGAATATTCACAATGCGGTGGGCAAGGCAACATAAAAGTCACCCACAATAAAAGTGGCACATAAACAGAGCCATAAAGTCGCCTATTTGACGAAAGCTACCCAAAATAGCTAACACCACGGCGAGACACTATGTGAGACGGCTGCCGCCGTGCTCCATGCGGTACAGCATCGTAGCGAGTTCCGTGTGCCCAATAAACGACGGCACATACGCCTCATAGGTAGACTGTTCGCTGATATAACCCCAAATGCGCTGATCAATCGCCCACTGGGACTCCTTACGGAACGAGTAATGCCAGCCAAGAACAGTATTCCACCCGCCTTCAGAAAAACCACCCGGCAGACTACTCTTCTTTGACGCCGAAGAAACAGGACGAGGCTTTGCCGCAGGAACCTTACCCTGCGCCCTCTGATACCTATACAGGAACGCCACCGCCGAAGAATTGTAAACCTTCGCATCCGGGTGGAAATTGCCATCCGCCCAACCGAACGTAATGCTTTGCTGACGAGCCCACACAATCGCGGCATAGTCCGGGTCGCTAGGCTGAACATCCGGATACGGGCTGGCCTCCGGAAGCTCAACCTTCGGCGAACCCGCCAACATATAGAGAGCCACCGTCAGATCACGGCGCGTTATATTCTCAGAAGAATAGGACTCTGATTTGGGAAGCTGCTGAGCCTTGTACCACCTCTTCGCAGCCTCACCCTCCTCAAACGCGTTCACCACCAAACCAAGGTCAGTAGAAACAACCTGCTGCACAGAATCCGCGGCACCACCCTGACCGGGAAGAACCTTCTCCACCACTAACTTGTAACCGCCCTGATAATTGAGCGCCTCACCGGGAACAGCGAGGGTCGCCTCCGTGTAACCGCTCTGGATACGGTCAGCCGCAATATCCTGCTCCAGCGCCTTCTGACCCGTCAGATTGCCAGAAGCATCCGTAGCCTGCAGCGAGAAACGGTAATGACCCTCGGTGAGGTTCGGCAGATTCACGGCACGCACCTGCAACGTGTTCTTCTCCCAATAGGGGCTCACCTGCGGTGAATCAGAATAATATTGGTCCCTCTGCTGCGGCTCAACACGCAGAACCGGGGCGGCATCCTTCACCTCGGTGTTCGAGTTGGGTGAGCGCACCGGAATAAACGGGGCAACATCCGTCAGGAGGCTACCGGGGACCTTCTCCTCATCTGGATTCGGGAAGAAGCCGCTGTAGACGCCAATCATGTACGACTTGCCCGGCTGCAGAGTGCCCGCAGGAATTGTCACATCCGCAGAGAAATAGTTGTTGAGGAAACTCCAGCAATAGTATTCGCCGCAATCCGTATAACGAACTGCATGCGTGAAAACGGGTTTGCCCACCATCTTTCCCGTTGCAGGGTCAACCTCATACAGCATCAGATACGCCGGGGCGCTCCCCGGCTCAAGAAGCTGCTTAGAGAGAATATGGTAGCCCTCAATCTTCAGCTGCGTATCAACCCAGGGGTTATCAATCGCCGGCATGCTGTACACATAAGTAGTCTGACCCGGCTCAGGGTCCTGAGTCAGGCTGAGCGGAGTGTGGGCAGTAAGACGGGGATCCTCATACTCCTCGGCGTTCGGCTCGCGCTCGCCCGCCGGGTAGTAGGTCAACACCACGTCAAGGGCAGGCGAAGGGATCGCCCGGATGGTCTGCTTCTTGACCTCGAAGGTGAAGGTGAGGCTTCCGTCCGGGTTGTCGTGGACGATACCGTCTTCTCGAAGATGATCGACCTTGCCACGGTACAGGGGATTTTGGGTTGCCTCACTGGTACGGGACCACCCGTAATCGGTACCACGGTTCACGAGGCCGAACTGGAAGAGCTTGTACTTCTTACGGAACTCGGGGCTCAACGGGGAGGTCGTCACGGACACCGTGCCTCCCTGAGAAATGTTGAGGGTGCCGGTAGTGACCTTCAAATCAATCTTGTCAGCATCGCTAATACCGGTTGCGGCATCCGCCTCAGCGGCGCCGGGGACGGCAGCTACGGGGGTTGCCTGCAACGATGCGGCAGGGGAGACGGGGCTCGCCGGATCCGCTTGAGCAGGCTCCACCTGTGCGGGTTTCGTCTGTGCCGCATCAGCATGCGCAGCAGGGGTGACCGCCAGAGCCGGGGTCATGCCCAGCAGCAGGGAGAGGCTAATTGCCTTCTTACCCCGGGTATTTTGGAGGCGGTTTTTCTGGGCAGGCGTCTTAGCGCCCTGAGCTGTGGTTGGTCGGAAGAAAGAAGACACGGTTATCCCATCTAATGTTCTGCACTGTGCTTTCTATACCGGGCTCTCTACACGGTGGTTTTTGCACACCGGGTTTTCTGCACAGTGGTTTTCTGTACGGTGATTGAAGTGAGTGAGGGAAAAGCTGAGTGAAAGGGGAGAAATGAACGGTGAAAATGAACGAAAAGTTGAGTAAAAGGGGGGGCACCAGGGGCCTTAGCGAAAGTGTTGGCGGGCTGAAAAGCCGGGCGAATTAGCCCGAAATTTTCAGCCCGCCATCACACCGATTGTAAAGCAACACAACAACATGCTGTGTTGCCGCAGGAGGCGACTCTCAAATAGCTACTTCACGGCAACTACTTGAGACGACTGCCGCCGTGCGTCATACGGTAGAGCATCAGTGAGAACTGCCAAGAGGAAACAGTATCCAAGCTGAAATTCTCACCGTGGCCTCGATAATATTCTGCGTATCCCCAGATAATCTGCTGGGTAGCCCACAACGATTCCCGCCAGAATGCAGTATCCATACGCTCATACTCGGGCCAGTGCACGCGCGAACGTGAATCCGGTGTGGGAGACTCCTCCGGTACATTACTGCTATCTGACGTATCGCTCTTCGGTACAGGCGAAGACGGCAAACTGCTCGACTCCGGCGAAGACGCAGGGGTTAGCGCTCGTTGGTACCTGTACAGGAACGCCACCGTCGAGGCAATCGAAAGGTTCGCCTCCGGGTGGAACTTACCATCGACCCAACCGAACGTAATACCCTTCTGACGAGCCCAACTGTACGCGGCATAGTCTGGATCATCCGGGGCTACATCCGCATAAGGGCTGGTTGCAGGCAGCTCAACATGAGGTGCGCCCGCAAGACGGTACAGCGCCACCGTGACATCGCGGCGACTCAGCACAGCCTTATGATCATCCAGAAGAACCTGCTGCTTAACCCACTCAACAGCCGCTTCCCGCTCCGCAGTGTAGCTTACAAAGAGCTCAAGGCCCTCAGAAGTGACCTGCTCGACCGCATCCGCGGCACCATCCTTGCCAGGGATTACCTTCTCCACAAAAACCCTGTAAGACCCCTCATAATTCAGCGCGCTACCGGGAATATTCAGCTTCTCATCCGTAGAACCACTCAGAAGGTGTTCAGCAGGGATAACCTGTTCCAGAGCCTTCTCACCGGTCAGCTCGCCAAAAATATCCGTCGCTTGAACCGAGAAACGGTAATAGCCCTCGGCAAGCTTCGGAAGATTCGAGACGCGCGCGGTGAGAGTATTCATCTCCTGGTACGGGCTGATGCGCTTATTCAGAATGTACAAGTCCGGCCGCGCTACAGGCTGGTCAGGGTTAGGCTGCGTAGACCGGACGGGAAGGAACTCAGCGACACTGGTCAGCAGGCTACCGCTGTACTCCTCTTCGCCAGGACGAGGCAGATTAGAACCGTAGATACCAATCATGTAGAGCCTGCCCGGCTTCAACGTACCCGCCGGAATCGTCATCTCCGTGCTGAAGTAACGATTATGGAATCCGCCGCAAAGTTGTCCGCAACTTGTCAGCGGAATCATGTCGGAGAAAACAGGGCGTCCCATAATCTTTCCGGTGGCCGGGTCAGCCTCGTAGAGGGTGAGGTGCGCAACCGATTCATGACCACCTACCGCATGAGGATCGAGGATATGGTAGCCCTCAACTGTCAGAGTGGTATCCTGCCACGGCTTATCGATCGCCGAAATGCTGTAGCGGTACGTTGGCTGAACAGGCTCAGGGTCACGCACTACCGGCAGAGAAGCTCGTGCCGTAAGACGGCGGTCTGTCGACTCCCAACGCAAATCCGGCTCAGCTTCATCAGACGGGTAGAACGTCAACACGACATCGAAGAGAGTGCCCTCGGGTACATCAAAGATTTGCTTGCGAACATCAAAGGTGAACGTAATGCTTCCATCAGGGTTTTCATGAACCTTCCCCTGATTTCGAAGGGTAGCGACTCTCTTACCGTACTGGGCTTCAGGTAGCTTACTGCCGTAGCTTGACCACTCGTAGTCCTTCCCTCGCTCCACAATGCCGAACTCGAAGAGCGTGTACTTCTTGCGGAACTCAGCACTCAGCGGTGCAGTCGTCACAGAGACAGTGCCGCCCTCAGAAATATTGAGGGTACCTGAAGTGACCCTCAAACGCACTTCATCAGATGCGGGAGGATTTATCGGGGTCGGAGGAGCAGCCAGCTGCACGGGCGCAGTGACCGTAAAAATGTGACTACCCTTCTGATAAAGAGAATCTGAGAAAGCTACCCTCAGCTCTGCCTCAGAACCAAGGTACACATTCTGCAACTCCTTGATGACTGCAGAGTCAATTTCAAGTTCTACGGTGCGGGTACCGTCAGGGTTACGGACAACAATAATGTCATAATCAAAGTAAGGAATGTCAGTAATTCCGACGATAGTCTTTCGAGCGGTTTTACTATAAATGTCGACGGATTTGACGTAATACCCCAAATCAACTTCCGGAGAAATGTTAGAAATAGTAACTTTATATTTCCCTGCATGGTACGGATCAAGCGTCTGAGGAGACAGTGAAACCTTGGGAAGGGTATTGCGGTACGTATTGCTCTGGTAAGGCATTTTCGCGGGGTTCTTACCCACAGGAATGAAGGGGAAATCGCGCGCTACAGCGTTAATGCCGAAGGGAGAAGAATCAACCCCAGAGGGATAAGATCCAACCACGCTCAGATAATACCCCTTACCAGGCTTTAAAAAACCGGCAGGAATCGTAATCTTACGCTGAAAACGACCGTTAGGAATCAGACCATGAAAAACCCGCTTCAAGTACGGAGAATCTGCAGGAACTAAATCCTCGAAATCTAAATAACGATGATAACTTTCAGGATTATTCGGGTCGATTTCCACAAGGGTGAAACGCAGCTTATTCATCCCGTCAAAACCCGAACCCGTCATATTGATTTCAATCGGTTTTCCGGAATTAATCTGCTCCTCAGAAATAGAATCCACATCATAGGTAATAGAAGGCAAAGCAGACTGCGGGAAATTACTCGTCACGGCGAGTGCTGTGCGAATACGGTCCTCAGTGCTCCACTGATAGGGGTGTGCGTCATCCAGCGGACGGTAGGTCAAGATAACTTCGTACTCCATGCCTGCAGGTATACCGTTGGAGGATACTTCCAAGTCGGCGCTGAAAGTTCCGTCTGCTGAAAGCCTCGGAACATCAAAGCGCGGCCCCTGGTATGTGGGCTCCTGGTAAGGACCGACATAGGTAGAGGAACCCTTGGGCGCAATAATGAGGCTACGCAGCTCATGGTGTGCCAAGAATTCGGGAGTGAATCCAGTACCCTCAACATGCACCGTGCCACCAGTCTCAATTTTTAACGTGCCACTGGTGACACGCAAAGTCGGTAGCGAACTGGTCTGCTCGCCCTGGGCTACAGGATTCTGCTGGTTTTCTGTCTGGCGCTGGTTCAAAGCTGCAGCGGGAGAGGCGGGGGTCGCCTGTTCCGGGTCTGCCTGAGCGGGGGCAACCTGAGTCGGCCGGTCAGATGCCGCCTGGGCCGGTGTTGCGAGCGCCGCCGGAGTAATACCCGCAAGCGGGCTCAAACCCAGCAACAGTGACAGGCTGAGCGCGCGGGCGCTCGCCGGGTGG
>OCPN01000389.1_pt1 | contig 13945 bp, 13 predicted proteins | sample 1476971 | NCBI WGS metagenome assembly OCPN01 (sample SAMEA2580251, study PRJEB22360) | human gut metagenome | biome: human gut; feature: human-associated habitat; material: faeces | place: Denmark | collected 2008/2010
CGTCGAGAGCACCGAGAACCTCTCCCCCGCCGACGAGGCTCCCTTCGATCAGGAGCCGGCAGAGTACGCAGAGCCCGGCCTGGTCACCGTGGAGACCCTGCCCGGCGAGTACGAGGCAGAAGAGACCGAGCAGGCTCGTGTCTACACCGACGAGTCCATCGGTGCCGAGCAGCCCGAGTACGAGACCATTGAGGCTTCCGCAGAGTACGCTGAGGAGCCGGTCGCCGCTGAGACTGCGGCTGAGCAGCCCGTCGAGGTTGAGCAGGAAGCAGCAGAATACGAAGAGCAGCACGTGGAGCCCATCCGCAACGCTGGCGCAGCTCCCGACCTGCAGGCAGAGCACGAAGAGGCAGCCCGCCGCGAGCAGGAAGAAGCCGCACGCCGCGAGGCAGAGCAGCCCAAGAAGAAGGGCTTCTTCTCCCGCTTCTTCGGCCTCTAAACCGAATACGCAGCATTCCTCAGGCGCGGTATCCTCGTGGTACCGCGCCTGCGGCGTCCCTAGCGTATGCTGCACCCCGTATCGGGTACAGTAGTGTGCGCGCATCGAAACCTGTGTGGGTACCCAGCCGGCGCATCCCGATGAATAGCTTAGAAGAACGTAACCGAAGAATCAGGTCAGACGAAACCATGTCAGAAACGCAGAAGCACACCACCCGTAACGGGTTTATCACCATCATCGGCACCTACATCATTTGGGGTCTGCTCCCCCTGTATTTTGTGCTGATGGCGCCGGCAGGCCCGATTGAGATTGTGGTGGCGCGAGTGGTCTTCTCCCTCATTTTCTGCGCCCTGCTACTACCGATTGTGCGGGCAACCGCGGACTTCCGCCGCGCACTCAAGGACCGCCGCATCATGCTGGTGCTGACGGCGGCATCGTTCCTCATCTGCGCGAACTGGCTTATCTACGTGATGGCAACAACCAGCGGTCACACGATTGATGCGTCCCTGGGATATTTCATTAACCCGCTGGTCTCCGTGGTGCTGGGCGTGATTTTCCTGCAGGAGCGCCTGCGCGCCGCGCAGTGGGTATCCGTCGCAATTTCATGTATCGCGGTGCTGATGATGAGCCTCATCTACGGTCAGGTGCCCTGGACGGGTCTGGGCCTGGCGTTCTCCTTCGGCATCTACGGCCTGCTCAAGGCACGCGTAGCCCACGACGTGAGCCCCATCGTTTCACTCTCTCTCGAAACTCTGATTCTGGCGCCCTTCGGCATTGCCACCCTCTTTGTGCTCAATGCTCAGGGACAAATGACCCTCTTCAGCGAAGGTGCCGGGCACTTCTGGCTCCTCGCCTCCACCGGCGTGGTCACCGTTGTGCCGCTCATGCTCTTTGCGGCGGCCACCAAGGCTCTACCGCTGTCAGTCATTGGCATGGTGCAGTACCTAGGCCCGACCATCCAGTTTGTTCTGGCGCTGACCGTTCTGCACGAGCAGATGAGCGCCGATAAGGTGCTGGGTCTGAGCCTCATCTGGATTGCGCTCATCATTTTCACCGTGGATGCGCTACGCGCCTCCCGCTCCTACCGCGCCTCCGCGCTGTCCGACCCGGAAACCGGCATGATCCCGCTCGTAAAAGCTGAAGACGTACAGAGCAAGTAGCTCTCCCCAACCCGGATAAAACACAGCCCCGCACAAAACACAGTGATGCCCCGCCAGCTAACGCCAGCGGGGCATCACTTTATGTCGCGTTCACACTCTAAAGCTCAGAACCCTGAGCTTCAGCAGCATCGTCGAGAGCATCCAAATCCGGATGACGGTGCAGGTTCAGCAGAGCCAAACCCAGGCCACCCCAAATGATCAGGACTGCCACAACGAGCATCACAATTGCGGAGATAGACATGAGGGCTCCTAACGGGTAATGGTCGAATCAACGTGGCCGTGCTCCACCTGACCGGAAATCACCGGAGGTGCCGGCGGCTCTTCAGCCGCACGAGACTTCTTCGACCAGGGCAGAAGAGAAACAACGATCGCACCAACCAGAAGCAGTGCGCTCATACCCCAACCGAAAATCGCCAGCAGATCCGCAGGGTAACCCTCATACGGGGTCACAATCAGCTTGATAACACTCTGAATCAGAGAGTAACCCAGAACCAGCGGGGTCACGACAGCCAGCAGACCCATCCAGATCTTGCCGACCTTGATGGAGGAGTAGCGGTTCAGGTGCTCAGCCAGAGCGGGCAGAGCACGCACCACGTATGCAACCACGATAATGGCGCACAGGCCGGCTGCCAGAATGCCGAAGAGGTTCACGAAGTTATCGAGAATATCCAGCACGTACAGGCCGGTGGTGGTCGGCATCAGCAGCAGCGAAATCAGAGCCATCGGAACAATCACCAGAATGGTAGACGCCAGACGGGAGGTCGCGAACTTATCCTGAATACCGGCGATAATCACCTCAAGAATCGAAATGAGGGAGGTGAAACCAGCAAAGAGCAGGGAGCCGAAGAAGAGGATACCGATCAGCACGCCGCCGGGTGCCTGAGAAATAATGGTCGGGAACGCGATGAACGCCAGACCAATACCGCTGGTCGCAACCTCGCTCACCTGGGTGCCAGCAGCCTGAGCCATGAAGCCCAGAGCCGCGAACACACCAATACCAGCAAGAAGTTCGAAACCGGAGTTCGCGAAACCAACCACAGCACCGGAACCGGTCAGGTCAGTCTTAGGCTTCAGGTAGGAAGAGTAGGTGACCATAATGCCGAAGCCAATGGACAGCGAGAAGAAAATCTGGCCGTACGCAGCAACCCACACGTCCGGGTTAGCCAGCGAATCCCAGCTGGGGGTGAACAGAGCGTTCAGACCGTCCACAGCGCCGGGCAGGGTCAGCGAGTAAATCACCAAACCAACGAACATGACCAGCAGCAGCGGGATGAAGATAATGTTGGCTGCGCCCACGCCCTTCTGAACGCCCAGAGCCATCACAGCGAGCAGAACGCCCCACACCAGAACCATGGGAATCAGGATGTTCATGTTGAAGTCCAGGGAGACGCCGGGATCCTTTGCGACCTTCAAGAACTCGCCCTGGAAGAACGCCTTCGGGTTATCGCCCCACTCATTCGTGAAGGAGAAAACCATGTAACGCAGAGCCCACGCCACAATAGCGGCGTAGTAGATAGCGATGACGAAGTTAATACCCATGTGCCACCAGCCGATGAACTCAGTCTTACGGTTCAGACGGCGGAAAGCCAGCGGGGACGACGCACGCGCACGGTGACCGATTGCGTAGTCAAAGAACAGGAAGGTCAGACCGGCGGTCAGCAGGGCGACAATGTAGGGAATCATGAAGGCGCCGCCGCCGTTATCAAATGCGATGTAGGGGAAACGCCAAATATTGCCCAGACCAACAGCAGAACCGATGGCGGCAAAGATAAAGACGCGACGGCTAGAGAAGCCTTCGCGCTTCGTGGGCGCCTTAGGGGTAGATGCTCCCATAGTTGTAAACCTCGAATGTGTGGGGACGCGGATGGTTGGTGCGAGAATAACCCGTCGGGGTGTTTGGGCTCTGCTCGCGTCCAGAAATAGTAAACGGCTCTCCAACACGGGGTGGGCGTGGGAGCCGTCAAACGTCTGAAGAGTGGATGTGCGCCTCAGGCATGCCTATAAGGATTACCTTAAAGGCATATAGCGGTCAAGGAGACCCCAGCATACGGAACCATGCGGGACAGGGCACTCGCTCACACCCACCCTGAAAAACGGCGTTGACTAGCCATAATGCATAAAAACCCCCGCTGAATCCAGTCAGATTCAGCGGGGGTTTGAAGTATGAGACGCATCAGCGCTTACGCCAGCGCACACGCTACGTGGTGAGGTATTTTAGCCCTCGCGGTGAACCACAGCGTGAGCGAAGGACTCCAGCGCAGCCTTCGCGGTGGACTCGGGCAACGGAGCAATCGCGGCGATTGCGCGGTCCGCCCAGTCGTAGGCGATCTGCCATGCTTCCTGGGTGACCGGGTGGGCGGCGAGCGCCTCCACAGCGGCTTCCAGTGCCTCGTCGGAGCTGAGGTCGGCATCCAGCAGTGCACGAACCTTGATAGCAGATTCGTCGCCGGCGGCTACCGCGCGGTCCAGCAGGATGGTCGGCAGGGTGGGCACGCCCTCGCGCAGGTCGGTGCCGCGGGTCTTACCGCTGGTCTTGCCGTCGCTCACAATGTCAATCACGTCGTCAGCGAGCTGGAATGCCACGCCGACCAGCTCGCCGTACGCCTTGACCATGGAGATAACGTCTTCGGAAGCGCCCGAAAGCAGGGAGCCGTACTCGCCGGCTGCGGCAATCAGGGAGCCGGTCTTACCCTCAATGACGGCGATGTAGTGGTCGAGCAGGTCCTGGCCCTCGCGGGGGCCGGTGGTCTCAAAGAGCTGACCGAGCACCAGACGCTCGAAGGTCTGGGACTGAATCTTCATGGGGCGGGTACCCAGCTCGGACACCAGCAGGGATGCGCGTGAGAAGATCAGGTCGCCGGTGAGAATCGCGACGGAGTTGCCCCAAATCATCTGGGCGCTGTCCACGCCGCGGCGCTTGGGTGCATCGTCCATGACGTCGTCGTGGTAGAGGGTTGCCAGGTGGGTTAGCTCAACGACCACGGCGGCTTCAATAACCTCGTCGTTGATTTCGCCGTCGACAGCCGCCGAGAGCAGCGCCAGCAGGGGACGCACACGCTTGCCGCCCGCGGAGAGCAGGTGACGGGATGCGACATCCGCAAGGTGGTCGGTCTGGGCGATCGCCTCGGCCAGGCGCTCCTCAATACGCGCGAGGGAGGAAAGAATCTGCGGACCCAGCTTGGGGTCTGCGGCAATGAGTTCGAAGCCTGCGGGAAGTTTCAGGTCGAGGTCTCCCAGCAGGTCGGTTGCGGCAATGGGCTGCTCTGCGTTGCTCACGGTGTCTTCTATCTTCTTGGTGTTGGTGTCTTCGGTGGTGTGTGAACGCGGTGTCTATGCGTTGTGTGCTTCAGGCTTGAAACCGCGGTGAATGGCGACGATGCCGCCGGTGAGGTTGCGGTACTGTACGGAGGTGAAGCCCGCCTCCTTGAACTTCTGCGCCAGTTCCTGCTGGTTGGGCCAGGTGATGATGGACTCGGCGAGGTATTCGTAGGATTCGGGGTTGGAGGAGATTGCGCGGGCAATCGGCGGGATCGCCTTCATGATGTAGTTCTTGTAGACCGCGCCGAAGGGGGCGAAGGTCGGGGTGGAGAACTCGAGGATGACGATGCGTCCGCCGGGCTTGAGCACGCGGTAGATTTCGCTCAGTGCCTTGGGGTAGTTGGCGACGTTGCGCAGACCGTAGGACATGGTCACTGCGTCGAAGGTTTCGTCGTCGAAGGGTAGGGCGGTGACGTCTGCCTGCACGAAGGTCATGTCGGGGCGACGGCGGCGGCCCACGTCGAGCATGCCTTCGGAGAGGTCTGCTGCGATGACATCCACGCCGGCATCGGCGAAGGGTTCGGAGGAGACGCCGGTACCTGCGGCTACGTCCAGCACTTTCTGACCGGGGTGCGCGTCTACGGCTGCGACTGCCTGCTTGCGCCAGTAGATGTGCTGGCCGAGGGAGAGGATGCCGTTCATGAGGTCGTAGCGTTCGGCTACGGTATCGAACATGGCGGCGATGTCGCTGGTTTTCTTGTCTAGGGTTGCGCGGGTTGCGCGGGTGTTCTTCTCTGCGTTCACGCTCTCAATTGTGGCATGGAGGTTACTAGATTCGATAGTTGGGTAAACCGTAGTAGTGTCGCACGGTGCGTTAAGGTGCGTTCTGAAGTGGTTTTCGAGTCGCTAATTCGGGGTTTTATTCAGTTTTTGGGAGTTTGAATTATCCATATTCAGCAAAAATTTATGAATATTTATGTATATGCTTGCATTTTTTAACATAGGCGCGCACAATAGACCATAGATTTCATAGAGCACACCCCACACAGGAGCATCCCAATGAACACCGCATCCCTCAAGAAGGCATCCCTCAAGCCCCTCGCACTACTGGCAGTACTGCCCCTAGCGCTGACCGGCTGCGTCTCCACCGCCAACGAGAACACCGACCCTAACGGCGAGGTCAGCCTCGTCAAGTCCGGCACCCTCAGCGTCTGCACCAACACCCCCTACAAGCCCTTCGAATACGAAGAAAACGGCACCATCGTCGGCCTGGACGCAGACATCGCCAACGCTATCGCCTCCGACCTGGGCGTGAAGGCTCAGCTGACCTCCATCAGCTTCGAGGGTCTGGACTCCGGTACCGGTCTTGCCACCGGTCAGTGCGATATCGCCCTTGCCGGTATCGGCGTGACCGATGAACGTAAGAGCAAGATGGAATTCACCACCGTCTACTTCGACGACAACCTGGCAATCCTGGTCCCCAAGGGTTCCTCCATCACCTCCGCCGCAGACCTGAAGGGCGTGAGCGTTGGTGCGCAGCAGGCAACCAGCGGTGAAACCTACGCCAAGGAAAACGGTGCAGAGGTCATCCAGTACGAAGACACCTCCCTCATGTTCTCCGCTCTGAAGACCGGTCAGGTCAAGGCAGTCGCAGCGAACCTCTCCGTGGTGTCCGAGGCGCTGACCAACGACCCGGACTCCTTCAAGATTGCCTACCAGGATTCCGAGAACACCGAGCAGATTGCCGCAGCAGTTTCCTCCAACAACAAGGCACTGCTGACCAAGGCAAACGCCACCATCGCCAAGCTCAAGGAAAACGGCGAACTCGACAAGATTAAGGCAAAGTGGGTTGGTGCCACTTCCTCCACCTCCGCGAGCGCCTCTTCCTCCGCTTCCTAAGCATCTAGCCGGTTAGTCTCTCCCCCAATTCAGGAGTACCCTTATTACTTTTGGGTTGGGGGATTCTCCGGCCTTCACCCTTGTGAGCGTGTAGAACGCTCTTGACCGAACAGCACACGGATAAACAGCACACGGATAAGAAAACGCATGTCCTCTAAACTCTCACCCCGTCAGAAGCAGAAGCTCTTCCGCTACGCACAGTACGCCCTTCTGGCAGTTATCGCCCTGGCAGCCATTCTTCTGGCTGACTGGAAGACCCTCAGCCAGCAGGTATTCAACCTGGACGTTGCGGCTCAGCAGTTCCCTGACGTCATCACCGTGGCGTTGAAGAACACCCTGCTGTACACCACCTTGGGCTTCATCGTGGGCCTCTCCGGCGGTCTGCTGCTGGCGCTCATGCGTATTTCCTCTATCGCTCCCTACCGTTGGATTGCGACCCTGTACGTGGAGCTTTTCCGCGGCATCCCGGCACTGCTGGTCTTCTTCGCGTTCGGTTACGGTATTCCCCTGGCGTTCAAGATCCGCTTCGTGGATAACCTGATTCCGGTGACCCTGTCCCTGGGTATGGTTTCGGCTGCTTACATTAGTGAGGTTCTGCGTGCGGGCCTGCAGGCGATCCCGAAGGGCCAGATGGAGGCGGCACGCTCCCTGGGCATGTCCCACACTCGCGCGATGATTTCGATCATTATTCCCCAGGCGTTCCGCGTGGTTCTGCCCCCGCTGACCAACGAGGTTATCCTGCTGACCAAGGACTCCTCCCTCGTGTACCTGCTGGGTGTGACGGTTTCTCAGTACGAGCTGGCGAAGTTCGGCCGTGAGGGCCTGACCGCCGCTAACGCGGGCCTAACTCCCCTGGTGGTTGCGGGTCTGTGCTACCTGATTATCACTGTTCCGCTGGGCCAGCTCTCCGCATACTTTGAGCGCCGCACCCAGCTTGCGGGCCGCAAGTAAGCGCAACGACAGATACGGATTACGGAAGATACTATGACTGTTTCAACTTCATCCATGGCCGCCTCCTCGGTGCGCATTTCTAACCTGCACAAGTCCTACGGCAAGGTTCAGGTTCTCAAGGGCATTGACATGCAGGTCAAGCCGGGTGAGGTCGTGTGCCTTATCGGCCCTTCGGGTTCCGGTAAGTCCACCCTGCTGCGTTGCGTGAACCTGCTGGAGGAGCCGAATGACGGCACCATCATGGTGGGCGATACCGAGGTCACCGACCCGGACGTAGACATTAACCGCGTGCGTACCCACATGGGTATGGTGTTCCAGCAGTTCAACCTGTTCGGCCACCTGAACATTCTGGATAACTGCACGATCGCTCAGATTAAGGTTCTGGGCCGTTCCAAGGCTGAGGCGGAGGCGGTTGCCCTCGAGCAGCTCGCCAAGGTTGGTCTGGAAGGCAAGGAAGACCGCTTCCCGGCTCAGCTGTCCGGTGGTCAGCAGCAGCGTGTGGCTATTGCGCGTGCGCTGTCTATGAACCCGGACCTGATGCTCTTCGATGAGCCGACCAGTGCACTCGACCCGGAGATGGTCGGCGAGGTTCTGAGCATTATGCGCAACCTTGCTGACGAGGGCATGACCATGATCGTGGTAACTCACGAGATGGCGTTCGCCCGCGAGGTCGCCGATAAGGTCGTCTTCATGGCCGATGGCGTGGTCGTGGAGGAGGGTCCCGCCGATCAGGTGATTGGCAACCCCCAGCACGAACGTACTCAGGCTTTCTTGGCGCGCGTGCTCGATCCGACCCACGCCGTAGTAGACTAGTACTAGCTCTTGAAAAACGTAGCGGGCGGTGCTGTACGAAACATTCTGTTTCGCGCAGCACCGCCCGCTTTTTAATGCTCTAGTTCGCCGCTATTTCGGTTCTAGAAGATACGGCGCGCCACCTTGTCAAAGAGACGGTCCGGCAGCACGGTATGCAGGAGCACGGAGGGCTTAGCACCGAAACCTACCAGGTAGCGGGTCTTGGGGCGGCGCGCCTCCAGGGCTCGCAGAATGGTCCTAGAGATAACCTTGGGTTCCGAGAGGTTGGAGGACGGCGAGTAGAGCTTACGCATATTTGCCGCAACCCGCTGCGCCTGAGCCGCGTAGACACCGTTTCGGGAGGATTCCTCCAGGTGGTCTGCCGCGATGAGTCCCCAGGGGGTTTTGATGCCGCCGGGCTCGATAATGACCACGTCAATACCGAACTCTTCAACTTCCATGCGCAGTGCATCGCTGAACGCCTCAAGGGCGTACTTGGTGGCGTGGTACCAGGCACCCAGGGGCGAGGTAATACGCCCCGCCATCGAGGAGATATTCAGGATGCGCCCACTGCCCTGTGCGCGCATATGCGGCAGCACCAGCTGGGTGAGGCGCGCCAGGCCAAAGAGGTTCACCTCGAACTGGCGGCGCGCCTCGTCGATGGGGACGTCTTCAATAGCACCGTAGGATCCGTAGCCTGCATTGTTGATGAGCACGTCAATGCGGCCTTCTGCATCAATGATCTGCTGTACGGCGGCTTCCATGGACGCCTCATCGGTAACATCCATGCTGAGCGCTTTCACACCCTCGGAGGCGAGCTCTTCAATCTTCTCAACGCGGCGGGCGGCACCGTAGACGGTGTAGCCGTAGCGCACCAGTAGCGGTGCCACGTCGTAGCCGATACCGGAGCTGGCGCCGGTGAGAAGAACGACGGGGCGTTGCAGGGACTTGGGCATGGTGTATCCTTTCGGGTTGCTCCCTGTGATGATAGCGGGAGTGTACTTCTCAGGGTACGCCCGCGCGGGACGAACCAGCGTGCAGAAAGCTCAGGGCGTAGCGTGAGGGCATTCTCGCCGGTATATATGAGGGCAGGAGGACAGAGAAAAAGCTCGCCGCGGCATCCTGTGCAGATGCGGCGGCGAGCTAAGGTTTTGGGGTCAGGGGTTTAGAGGCCGGGGTTTAGACCTCTTCGACGTCAATATTGACCTTGGGTTCGGGGTGCGATTCGCCGGTCAGCATGGTCACCAGCAGGGTGGAGTCCTTCACGGCACGCAGGGAGTGCAACAGCTTGGCGGTCCCGTGAATCGGCTTGCCGGGCACCAGGGTAATATCGCGGTCCTTCACGTGGAAAATCACCTCGCCCTTGAGCACCTGCACGAAGATGGGGTGCACGCTGTGGTGCTCGTGCCAAGACTGGCCTGCAGCCAGTTCCATGAGGGTCAGGTTGCCGCCGTCGGCATCAACGATCTTGCGGGCCTGGGGCTTATCTTCAAAGGGGGTCAGCGCTTCGGTGAGCTGGGGGAATACGAGGACGCGGCCTTCATGGGTACCTGCCATGGTACGCACCTTTCTCTTTAGGGGTGAGTGAAAGGGGGCGCGCACCCCCTCCCTATTATTGGTATTTAAAATACTAAATTATTTATATTGTATTCCCCTCCCCGCAACAGGACAATACCTCAACTCACACCGAGCTAAAACATCCCGCGCAAGGAGGGGGACAACATCTACTGATAACTCCACACCTTCGAATAGGCGGAGCGATTACTATTACGCGGACGCAACAGGTTCACCATCAACGCCGTCGTACCAAAGCTCACCGCAATAATCATGCAGGTCGCCGCGGTAAACGCACCACCGGGAATCGGCGCAAAAATCGCAATCAGATACAGGATAACCGCGCAGAACGACAGGAACAGCGTCGCAATCGTCATCAACGGCACCAGCACCAAACCGCCACGCGCCGGCACCGCAAAATCTGCCGGACGCACATAACGCAACACACCCATACCCACAACCGTCCAGATGGCGGTGACCAGAATAGCGGTCACCACATCCGCCGGGCGGTGCCAACCATTAATAATCGTGGAGGCACCCGTCAGGCAGGTAGCCAATGCCGCGCAGAGAGCCACCGTGGGCCGCAAGAAACGAGGCGCCGCCAAAAAGAGCGCCGCGCCAGCCGCCGCCGCAAAGGTCGTATGGCCGCTGGGCGCCGAGTTGCTCAGCGCTTCCTGAACACCCAGGTCGGGCTTCACAATCAGGTAGTGCTTGAGCAGGTACGTGCTCGTCACCGCCGCAGCCCCAACTAGCACGCCAATCAGCGAGGGCAGGAACCGGTGCTTCCAAATCAGCACCGCAATCAGACCCAGCACCGCAATCACGCCGACAATCGTGGGCAAAGAATCCAGCGCAGTCAGGGTCGGACCGCGGTAACTCTTGAACTGATGCGCATACTCGGTGTACGCCTGCTCATCAACCTGCTGGCCGGTCGCCGTGTAAATGAAGAACACAAACGCCCCGTAGAGAGACAGACCCAAGAACAGCAACGCCATCACGTGACGCATCAAAATACCGGTACTCGGAAGATGATGCCCCTGCTCTTCGCCGGGACGATTCACCGGGCGGCCCGAAGCATCCACGGGAACCTGACCGGTCTGAACATAGGTGCCATTCGGGTAGGCGGCGGCAGGATACGCCTCGGGAGGATAAGCCACCGGCTGCGGAGGTGCCTGCGGAGGCATCGCACGCGTGGGAAGAGGCTGTTGAGCGCCCATCTGAGGCGCACCCATTGGGGAAGCACCCATCTGATTGTTCAGCGGGAAACTCACCGGAGGCTTCGGCGGATCGAGGCGGCGCGTAGCCTGCATCGGTTCATCCGCGCTGTAGTTCCCCTGAGAGGCGCGTTCCTGCGGCGAGGGAATCGTCTCAGGAATCTTAATGGGGGCACGGTAGGCACGTGGCAGAGGGCGGGTCGCGCCAATAACCTCTGAGGTGTCGGGGTGCGAAGAAATAACTTCGGTATTCGCAGATTCAGCGTTCGCGGAAGCCGCGTTTACGGAACCCACGTTTGCAGAACCTACAGGCGCAGCTTCGTGAGCTGGCGATGAACCGTAATCCGTCAAAACTTTCGTACGGTCATCACTGTGCGCAGTAGCAGGGGTAGCCGTTTCGTGGGAGGCGAGCACCTGGGTAGCGTCCTGATAATCAGAGAGCACCGCAGTCTCATCAGAGGAAAACACCGTAGTGGGCGCGTTGTCAGCAGCAGCCGCATGCACGTCAGCGGGGTGAAGCACACTGGTAGCATCGAGGTTTTCGGAGCTCTCCCAACCGGAGTTTCCTGAACCCGATGTATTTGCCGGTGTTTTCTTCTTCATAACCCTTCGTACCTTCTTGCCCTCATGTCTGTTAGCCATACCCGAGCCCGCCGATGTCCGCTCGTCAAAGCGGCAGCCCCCAAGCTACCGCATCGCGCGCAACATCGTTCGAGTCATCGGGCGAATAACTACCTACTATCCCAGGTTAAGCTATGAAAAACTAAAGTTTTTTCGACCACAACCTGAGAGTTTCCAGAGAATGCGAAACGGGTTGCGAGCGCACCCGCATCAGAGCGGAATGCTATGGTGAGCTCATAGCGCATCAAAGAAGGGCAGATACCTTGAATACCAGCATGAGCGTGCCGCCTCTCGGCTACGGTTTTCGCCTCACAAACACTCCCCTGCCGCCCCTGCAGGAGGTTCTGGAGAACCTTTTCACGGTCGAAATTCCGATGACCGTGACCTTCCGCGGGGTCAATAGCCGCCAGAGCGCGCTGATTTGCGGCCCGCACGGCTGGGGCGAGTTCGCACCCTTCCTCGAGTACGGTGCCCAGGAGTCTGCCGCGTGGCTCGCCTGCGCGCTGGAGGCGGCGTGGCTACCCGCCCCTGAACCGGTGCGTACGCGCATCCCGCTGAACGCGACCCTGCCCGCGGTGCCCGCCGAGCGTGTGCCGGAGGTGCTCGCCAAGTACGAGGGCGAGATTCAGGAACTCAAAATCAAGGTGGCTGAGAAGGGTCAGAGCCTCGCCGATGACGTTGCCCGCGTGGCGGCGGCGCGAAAAGCGCTCCCGAATGCGCGTCTGAAGGTGGACGCGAACATGGGCTACACCCTCGCCGGTGCCCTTGAGGCACTGCGTAAGCTCTGCGAGTACGGCATTATTTACGCTGAGCAGCCGGTGGCAACCATTGAGGATATGGCGGCGCTCCGCTTGCTATCGCCAAGGAGGGTCTGCCCGCCCGCATTGCCGCGGACGAGTCGATTCGTAAGGCGGAGGATCCGTTGAAGGTGGCTCGCGCCAACGCCGCAGATCTGATGGTTATTAAGGCAGCACCCCTGGGAGGTGTACGCCGTGCGCTCGCACTGGTGGAGCAGGCGCAGCTTCCGGCGGTGGTGTCTTCTGCGCTGGAGTCTTCGGTGGGCATTGCCACCGGCGCCTCGCTAGCGGCTTTCCTGCCGACTTTGAAATACGGGTGCGGTCTGGGCACGGTCTCCCTCATGGCTGAAGACGTCACCGACGAGCCGCTCATCGCCCGCGACGGGTTCATGGACCTGCGCACCATCACCCCCAGTCCGCAGCGCCTGGCGCGTCTTGCCACCGATGAGCAGACCCGCCAATGGTGGGTGGAGCGCGTCACCGCCTGCTACCGGGTGCTGGAACGCGCCTGCGGACTGTGAAGACTGTAGTTGTCAAGGTCGCACCTGTGAAGGGTAACCATAACTGAAGGAAAATGCCCTCGGCATTAGAATGGTACGGTGACTGAAAACCGCTCAACCCCCGCCATGCTCACCGCAGTATCCGTGCTCGATTCGCTGATTCGTGCCGGTATGCGGCATGTTGTCGTGTCTCCGGGATCCCGTAGCGCACCTCTTGCGTACGCTATTGCCGCAGCCGCTGAAGCCGGCGCCCTCATTGCGCACGTGCGCGTGGACGAGCGAAGTGCAGCCTTTACCGCCCTGGGTATTGCCAAGGCATCCGGCCAGCCCGTGGGTCTGGTGTGCACCTCCGGTACGGCACTGGGCGAGTACGTGCCCGCCGTTATGGAGGCGTATCACGCCGGTGTGCCCCTGGCGGTGCTGAGCGCTGACCGCCCGGAGCGTCTGCGCGGTAGCGGCGTGAATCAGACGACCCGCCAGGCGAGTTTCTTCTATCCTTTTGTGCGTGCTGAAGCTGATCTGACTTCCTACCCCGAGCAGGTGGAGGGCGAGCAGACTCAGGCTTTTGCGGCGTGCTTGAACGCGCTGACCGGTCGTAGCGCCGAGCATTGGCGCAAGCAGTCGGCGGAGCCGATTGGCCCGGTGCACCTGAACATTTGTTTCGATACGCCGCTGACCCCCTCTGGCCGTTTTGCGCAGATGTTGCCGCAGTGGGCGCAGAGCCTGCTGGAGGATTACGACCCGCAGGCTGAGGGTCGCG
>OCPN01000390.1_pt1 | contig 13932 bp, 11 predicted proteins | sample 1476971 | NCBI WGS metagenome assembly OCPN01 (sample SAMEA2580251, study PRJEB22360) | human gut metagenome | biome: human gut; feature: human-associated habitat; material: faeces | place: Denmark | collected 2008/2010
CTATATTCCTTGAACTTTACCTCACGTGTATTCCACAAACGATTATGGAATGAAATTACAGTACAAGCTCGAGGATTATTTGTGGATTGTATGACAGGAGATGTAAAATTACGTAGTTATAATAAATTCTTTAATCTCAACGAACGACCAGAAACTGAGTTAAATAATTTAGCTAACACTCTCTCCTTCCCAGTAGAAATTCGAACTAAAGAAAATGGATACCTCGCTATTCTTGGTGTCATTAATGATGAGTTAGTCTTTGCTTCTAAATCTACTACAGAAGGTATGCACGTAGATTTATTTAAAAATTTATTCCAAAAATTACCTACAAGCCTACAAGAAGAAATCAAAGAATTATTAAAACGTAATTGCTGTTCTATGATGTTTGAAGTCATTAGCCAAGAAGATACACATATTATAAAATATGACCAAGATCATCTTTATGTACTTGATATGATTCAAAATACGTTAGATGTAAATGGTAAACATATTGATGTATCTTTCTCTAGGGAGAAGCTAGCAGAACTAGACTCCATCCTTAAGAAATATGATACACAGTTGATATCTATTGTAAAAACAATTCAACAAGTTAATACTATGGACGAACTGACAAACATTATAAATAAAGAACTCAACTCACATCATGAATCTGAAGGCTTTGTATTAGTCGATAGCAATGGCTTTATGACAAAATTTAAAGGGCCTTATTATAATACTTGGAAGCACCGGCGAAATCGGATTCTAGAACCATATCAACAAAATGGTAAAATTCCTTATGAAAACTGTAAAAACGAAGATGATAGAAAATTTGCAGATTTCTTGAGTACACTAGAATATGATGTAGTTTGTAAATCCACCTTACTAAATATTAAAGAGATGATGGAAAATAAGGGTTTACTATAATAAAATAATCATATCTTTTCCAGAAATATCCTGTAATAAAACCAAAAGAGGTTGCAACAGAATGTGATTTAATCGCATTCTAGTTACAACCTCTTTTTCTATTATATTTTTCTTACACTAAATACTAAAACTCAATTACACCAGTGGTAGTAATTCTAATTTCTGGAATTACTGTTAATGCAAGGAAACTCAAATTGATAAATGGATCTAACTCCTTAGGCACACCCATACCGTAGGCAATGTCTTTCATCTTAGCTACTTTAGCATCTACTTCCTCGTGTGGTCGATTTGTAATTAACCCCATTACTTCAAGGGCTAATTCTTCTACTACATTACCTTCACTTGTAATGACATAGCCCCCACCAATTTCATGAATCCGTTCAATGGCTACCATCATATCTGCATCATTATCGCCTACAACGATTAAATTATGGGAATCATGTGCAAAGGATGTTGCAATGGCACCGTTTTTAAGATTAAAACCTTTCAGAACACCTACACCATTTCTGCCTGATGCCTTATAACGCTCAATACAAGTAATTTTATTGTACTCTGCATTTGGTTTAAATAGACCGCTTTCTACAGGAACGTCCTCAACCGTTTTTTGTGTAACGATTTGGCCTGGCACAATATTAATAATAGCTTGAGGACCTTCTACATTAATGTCCAGTTTCTCTTTTGTGAAAGTCCCTATATTAATAGTGTGTAATAATTCCCTAGGAACTTCTTTCTCTTTCCTAACAAGAACTCGTTCAATAGGTTTTCCCTTATAGAACACTTCATGTATTGCTACGCTATTAGCATCATCGAGAACTACAAGATTTGCCTTATAGCTTGGGGCAATAGCACCTAAGCCTTTCAAATGATAGCAAAGCGCCGTATTGGTAGAAGCCATTTTATAAGCTTTCACAGGAGCTAAGCCAAGTTCAATAGATCTGCGAATATTATAACTGATATGACCTTCAGAGCGGATATCCTCAATATGTTTATCATCTGTACAGAAACCATAGTATTCTGTATTAGCTTTGTTATGAACAATACCTTGTACAATAGCCTCTAAATTATGAGCCGCACTCCCCTCGCGAATCCATACATAGATACCACTTCTAACTTGCTCTTTAGCCTCTTCGTAGGAAATACATTCGTGGTTTGTAGTAATACCGGCTAGACGATAGCTTGCCAATTGCTTTGGTGAAAGCCCAATAATATGACCATCCATAATCATATCTTTAAAGTAATCTAATTTTTTTACCATGTATGGATCTCTATCAATAACACTAAAAGAGTCCATAACCTCCCCTAAGCCTAAAATGCGAGGATTACTTTGCAGTTTATGTAACATATCACCATCTAAAATAGCGCCATTGTCCTCACCAGGTACAGCAGGCACACAGGATGGAGCCATAACATATACATCACCTTGAGCAGAAGCCGTTTCATTAATCATGTATTCAACGCCCGCAATACCTGCTACATTGCCTGCTTCATGAGGGTCGACCACAAAGCCTAAGGTTCCAACTTGAGATGCTTCAAACACCAGTTCCTTTGGATTCACCAAAGTAGACTCTAAATGGAGATGACTGTCGATAAAACCGGGCACAATATATTTACCGCTATAGTCATATTCAGTTTCACCACTATAAGTACCTACACCGATAATCGTATCATCGTGAATGGCAATATCAGCCACATCCCACTCTTCGGTAAAAACATTTAAAACAGAGGCCCCTTTTAACACAACAGGAGCTTTCTCAAGGCCTTGAGCCTCTCTAGATACTTTTGTATTAAACATTATCATATAAGGAACCTCCTACATAAAGATTTCTTTCAAAATAAAAATAAGTGCTAAGAAATACATAACAACAGAAATATCACGATATTTACCAATAAGGACTTTAATTACTACGTAACTAACAAGCCCCCATTCAATACCAACACCAATAGAGTAAGCAAATGGCATCATAATGATTGTCAAAAATGCTGGCAATCCTTCCGAAATGTCTCCAAAGTTAATATCCTTCACGGAGGACATCATAAATAATCCCACTACAATCAATACAGGAGCGGTAGCCGCCACAGGAATGACCATAAGCAATGGTGCCAAGAATAGAGATGCAATAAATAAACCGGCAATAGTTAGGGCCGTTAAACCTGTACGACCACCTTCTGCGATGCCTGCTGCAGACTCTACGGCCACAATGTGTGGAGATGTGCCTACCGCACTGCCTACAATCGTACCTATAGCAGCCACTTTCATACAAGAACTTTGAACAGCCATTTGTTGATCTTGTGGTACCTCCGCTTGATTTGTTAATCCAATCAATACACCTACTACATTAAATAGATTTACAAATAAGAATGTAAAAACAACAAATAACATATCTACCGATAGTATTTCACTCATATCATAGTGGAACCAAATTGGCGCTAAAGATGGTGGCATGGAAAATACTGTAGCTGGTAATTTAGTGATACCACAGAAAAAGCCTACTATAGCGGCGATAATAACGGCAAGGAAGATACCGCCTTTAACATTTCGACCTGTAAAAACAGCTATTAAAATCACTCCTAAAATAGCTACTAAGCTAGACGGTGATTGTAAATCCCCTATGCTGATAAGCGTTGCAGGATTACTGACTACTAGGCCTGCACTACTTAAGCCGATAAGAGCAATAAATAGACCAATGCCCGCTGTTACAGCTAGTTTAATGGTATGCGGTATAGCGTTAAATAAATATTCTTTTAATGGTGTTACTGCAATGAACAAAAAAACTAACCCCGCTACAAGCTGCGCCGTCAAAGCAAAAGCAAAACTATGCCCCATTTGAACTACAATGGTGTACGCAAAAAATGCATTAATACCCATCCCAGATAAACCGGCAAAAGGCATATTACTATAAAGTGCTAATAATAATGTCATGATAATGGCGCTCACAGCAGTTGCTGTAAATACAGCACCTACATCCATTCCTGCAGCACCTAAAATGGCTGGATTAACAGCTAATACATAGGATACACATAAAAATGTAGTAGCTCCAGCAAATAACTCTCTCGATACAGATGATCCACGTTCAGTAATTTTAAATAACTTGTCTAATGTACTACGTTGCACTTGTGCTGACATAAAAAATCCTCCTCTCATACTTATGTGAATAATCTCTCCTTACTAATATATTTCCACATAAATGTATAAATCTCCTGTTGATGTACTAAATATTAGACATGAAATAGACTATAGATATAGATATAGATATAGATATAGATATAGATATAGGTATAGGTATAGGTATATATACAAATATTGATATAGATTTAGATATGGATTTGAATATAGATTGTATGTATAGATTAAAATGTTAGTACAAATAAAAAGACCAACTTATGATATACATAAATTGGTCCTTCATTATGATGTAACTGTCTATTTTAAAGATACTACCAGTTAAAACTATTTATTTTTAACTGGTAGTATCTCATATATAGCATATTATATTTATTATTTCGAAATTATGTTATTGTCGTACATAAGTAGCAATATAGTATTCTAAACCTAAATATACTAAAAACATATGAGAAAATTATTTACTAAGTTTCTCTAAAAACGATGTTCCAATGCCCCATTGTTTCAGTTCAAAGTTTTCTAATATGGTTTCCCCAATATCTGCAAAGCTTTTTCTATCGCCTAGGTCTATAGACCCATTCATTCGTGGACTATATCCAAGAATAGGTACTAATTCACGGGTATGATCTGTCCCCTTCCAGGTTGGATCATTACCATGGTCCGCAGTGATAAGCAATAAATCATCATCATTGAGCATTGGTATTAGCCCACCAAGTTGGTAATCAAAATCTTCAATAGCTCGTTTATAGCCTTCTACATTTCTGCGATGACCGTAAAGGCTATCAAACTCAACAAGATTAACCATCATAAGACCGTAATCAAATGTAGCCCCTAATAGATAGGGAACCATATTCATGCCATGGGCATTAGATTTTGTAGGATAACTTTCATCCCAACCAACATGGGCATAAATATCTCCAATTTTACCGACTGCTACAGTTGGAACATCCGCATCTTGTAACTCTTGTTGTACCATCTTTTTCTCTGGCATGCGACTATAGTCATGACGGTTAGATGTGCGTACAAAACTACCAAGTTCACCTACAAATGGACGTGCGATAATACGGCCTACATAGTAATCTCCAACGCAAACCTTATCACGGGTAATTTGGCATATACGATATAGCTCATCTAAAGGAATCACATCCTCATGAGCTGCAATTTGAAATACCGAATCTGCTGACGTATATACGATGGGCTTACCTGTTTTAATATGTTCGGCCCCTAGTCGTTCAATAATTTCTGTACCAGATGCAACTTCATTACCTAAATAACCATAGCCCGTTTCCTTTGTGAAAGTATCCATTAATTCTTTTGGAAAACCTTCGTAAAAGGTTGGGAATGGAACGGTAACAGGATGCCCCATCATTTCCCAATGGCCACTCGTTGTATCTTTACCAGTGCTGAGCTCTGCCATGCGGCCAAAAGCACCGTTAATGCTTTCACCGGTATCTGCAATATCGGCAATAAGTCCGAGTCCTAAGGATTTCAAATTTGGGCAATGAATTCTACCTACTGTTGATTCAATATGACCTAATGTATTAGAGCCTTCATCACCAAATTTTGCAGCATCTGCGGCATGACCAATACCTACAGAGTCCATAACTAATAGGATAATTCGTTTAAACATATATCCTCCTATTACGTACTATTATTTGAGGTACGGCATTGCAAGCATAAGCGCTGCCAAAGATTTGCTATCCTTAATTTGCTCTGCTTTGATAGCCTCTAATAATTCAGGCAAAGTAAAATACTCAAGTTCTACATATTCGTCAGGATCCCAATTAGTTTCACCCATAGTGAGATCTTTTGCTAAGTATAAATGTAATACTTCATTACAGAAACCAGGACTTGTTGCAATAGTACCTAATGGAATCCACTCGTTAGCACGATATCCTGTCTCCTCTGCTAACTCACGTTTAGCACAAGTTAGAGGCTCTTCATTAGAATCCAATTTACCTGCTGGAATTTCAAGCAAAGGCTGTTGCAGAGCATAACGGAATTGGCGCTCCATTACGATTTTATTATCTTCCGTAACAACTACAATCGCAGTTGCCCCTGGATGATGAACTACCTCTCGCCACGCTTCATTACCATTAACATCAGCTATATCATAAGTAACTTTAATTAGTTTACCATCAAACTTCATCTCGCTAGATTTTTGTATTTCTTTGCTAATTGCCATATATAATTCCTCGTATATAAAATGATTGTTACCTTATAAAACCTACTCTTCATTATAGCACAAATTATTTACACAAAAATAAGGTCCTACTAATCAGAACCCGACTAATAAGAACCTTATGTAATAAGATTATATAAATGTTACGCCACCTTTACATAGTTTTGTAGTACTGTATCTACAATACTACATTTTGCATCTAGCTCAGCTTTGAGTGCCCTTTCAGGATCGAGTTCTCTAGATACCACCATATCAACGATAGATTTCGAGAATCCAGATACGAGGATAATACCGCTCGGATGCACTTGTAGAGGAATTGTATTATGTGCGTAGACAGATACATTCCAAAAAATAAGCCGTGGCATAGTATACCCAAGGGTTTCAAACTTCCGGCGACACGTTTCAATAACAGTTATGTTATCGTCATGCTCTGTAGCCTGATCAAACTGCATATCAGAAATAATAAGGCACGATGAAGGTAACTCATCTTGACGCAGAGGATTTTTAACAGCTGTATCAAGAATTAAGTCAAAGGTTGCCTCTATATCCGTATTGCTGTAGTCATCAAAGCCATGCAATCGTCTTAGCTTATCTCTCAATGTTTGACACATCGAAATATCTACCATTTGAGGGCGATTGCTAAAGGTAATAAATCGATTTTTAAAGGATTCACTCTTGTTATGTTCTGCACAATACAACGCAATCGAATCTGCTACGTTTAAAGCTGTGACAGAACTATTACCTGTCAGCTGCTGACACATCGATCCAGACCCATCGCGTATAACTAAGATATCGTCATAATCCTTAGGCGCTTCTTGGGCATTCCATAACTGCTCTAATATTTCGTCATATGGATTTAGACTACTATCCCAGTAACTATCTACCTTTACATAGGCTTGTACAATATCGTACAAGAACATAGAGCTTGCATTAATCTTAACAGCATCGTCTCCCTTTTGTAATGATGTAAGATATGCCATGCGACGTTCTTCATCATGTTTTAAGAAAGCATTACGATATTTAAGATTCGCCTTAGATGGTACATGATTATAATTTATAACATTCCATTTGTTTAGAGATGCCTTTCTATCTACTACCGATAAATGTTCGCGTAACCTAGACAAGGTTTTACGATACTCGCGTGCACTTATCTGTAGTAAAGATTGTAAAATAACTGCCTCTGAACGTTTTTGCTTAGAGGATGTATTATTGGACGGCATCCATTTTGTTAACAAACTAATGGAGTCGCCAAGCCCACAGCCTATAATATCACGTTTGAACTGATAGGTAATGAATTCTCCTAGCCCATCATGCAATATGCTGCTCGTTGTATCAAAAAAGACGCGTAACACATCATCCCAACGACCATAGTTCCATAACTCGGTGCCTATGATGAATTGCAATGCCATCTCTGGATACAAGTCACCGATTTTAGTAAGCATCATGCGAAATATATCACGCTCGCCAAGACCTAGCTTTATATGGCGTACATACATAAGCCATTTCATAGTATAAAGAGGATCTTCCTCGTAAGATGTAATAAATAAACGCAATAAATCTACTGCATCCATAGTCCAATCTTCACCATAAAAATATCGATTATGTTTACCTTTACCATAGAAATCAACCGCAGCTTGGCGCAATGAAGGCACAGAGAAATTAAGGTCTACCAAAGCGCTACCACTCGTACGATATGCAGTTCCATCATTTGCAGTATAAGATTTTTCATTTTTTGTTAAGGCGTCCATAAATGTATTCATAGTTCATATCTTCTTGACATATAAAAAACCACTCCGAATTATCACAACGTAAATTTTGAAAGCAAAATAAACACGACAACCGTAAGCGGCTACAATACAAAGTTCAAGACAATTACTAACCTCACTGAGGCTAAGGTTACTAGACACGATACTCTAGACCAAAAGGTCTCCAAAATCACTTTTTCTGGTTATTTAATCTGAAGATTGCTGCTTGTGTCTAACCTTATGAATCGTTTATGAACGATAACTATTAAATTATACTAGATTCTATACTCATCTTAATCAAGCTTTTTATGTTATAGGATTGCTGTTAGAATCTAAGTCTTTCTGTTCTACATGTTGGTGATTCAACTCACCTGATGATGTAATTATAATACACGCATCCGTGTGTGTCAATCTCTGTTTTAATATTTTTAAGGTTATAGGACAAAACGTGTTGCAATTTTAATCCCATGAATTGCTAAAAGAACGATCATAATAATATAAATCACTTCAAACAATGGCATCTCCACATGTGGAATTGGTTTTTCTAACCGAGAATTCTTAGTCATCCTATTATATATATCAAATATACTTTTATTGGTAAGCATAACCTTGAGTATTTCTTTACATAAAAGCGGGGACGGTGAGTGCATATAGTACCAGCAGAACACAGCTTTTATTCTTCTTTCTATTGACATACTACGATGAATACGCAACATAGTACGTAATTGTGCATTAATTCCATCTTCATTTCGATTTTCTAGTAGGACATTCAAATTCTAAAGATTCATCTAAGTACGTAAATAATATATGTTTGTTAATTAATTTGATTAAAGAATTCTCAACCTTTATTAGTCACTCAAGCTTTGGTCGTATCGTACCATACTATTCTATGGTTGTTTCCGCTAAAAATACTTTATAACGAAGTTCCCAAGACATTACATTTTGAATTCAGAAACGAGCTTGATTCCGTATTTTTATTGTTAATAAAGCTTTTGCTAATTCATATAGTTCACTTCCGGCAAGACTTTTAGGACATATTGTTGTATGCCTCTTAACTTGCCGAAATGAATGAAAGATACACCTTTGTAGTTTGGTCTTAGGCAGGCAATGGCCATTATTCCCAAAATCTTACTGATTTTCTACGTGAACTACAGCCTTGTTCTGATATTTCACTCTTTGTATTTTTACCATATAACCATAAAAAATATTTGTAATTTAATTTCATCTTTTATAATTCTATTCGTAAAAGAAAATCTACACTACTTGCATATCCACCTTTGAGAACCCGTATTAGACCAATCATGTTTTCTACAACTAAAGCCATAATTACAACATCTAACATTATTCATAAAATACTCTTCTAAAAAATATATTTCTAGAAATATAAAACCTCATTTAGACCTGTAAATATAATGAATTTCAGTTTTTTGCAACATGTTTTGTTAACTATTTAAAGCTCACTAAAAAAGATAAAATGCCGACGGAACAAGGAAATACTAAGTTCCATCGGCATAAAAAACAACACATTTTATCCTATAACCCAAAAAATATTTAGATACAGCTTTAGTAACAATTATATCTTATAAAATACCCCTTTACTGACAATACAGCAAATGGACTAAGTATTAAAAATACAGCTTCGATTGTAATTTACGTTTTATCAAATGATATTACATATACGCTCATTAATATTCTTCAATAGTAAACATAAATAATTTAAGTTCCTTAATAATACGTTGAATAGTTTCTTTATCAATATTATCATCATAAAAATAAGATACGCCATCAGTATTAGCAATAACTATAACTTTATTATCATCAATAGAAAGTTTACTATTAGGGTTTTCATCAATCCATTCATCTACACTAAATATACTAATACACAATTCATTATATGATAAAATCTTATTTAAAACTTCACTATAACTTGAAAATTGTGATATAAGTTTACCTTCATATTTAACTCTAATCATAATCTCTCTACTTTATCTATTAAAAATCTATAAAGATCTTTTAATACGTTCCAACCCATCAATAGTAAAACCTAGTATACTTTTGACACCTTTTTTTGTTACTTTCATAAGTTCATCTTTATCAATATCTTTAATATATTCAACTGCACTATCAACAGTGTCAATATTAAATTTTTTCACAATATTTATATTTGTATCATTATCATCTGAATTAGTATGATCATTTATTATTGATGAATTATCAATCTTTTCTTCATGAGTTTCATTTAATAATATATCAATTGCTTTTTGATAACCTTTATCTGCAGCTTGATTCAACCAATATTTAGCATTATGTTCACGCTCTTCAATCGACCAACGTGAGCCTAACAAAATAATATCTTCTTTCTCAACTTCACCAAGGGAATTTAGGCCTAAGGAAAAATCAAATGTATCTTCAGTATCACCCTTGGTGTTACTATCATAATTTTCTATCTCATCTTCATAACTAAATCTTGGTTTAAATGCTAAAAGTTTCATTCCTTCAATAGCTTCATATAAATTAAAACAGATTTCAGGATTCGTTATTTCTGGAAAGTTCATTTCTTTATTAGTATTATATTGTTCGACAGAAGATACACCTTCATCGACTAAGTCATCCTCTTGTTCTAACTCTTCTGTTTTGTTCTTTGTTATATATTTAGCAACATCATTAAAATCAAACAAGCCTTCCTTTGTTAAAATGGAATTTAACTCACTATCCAAAAACATTGATAACCCATAAATTTTTTCATAGTGTAATTCAGGTAAGTTTCCACGTAATAAAGCTAAAAATACTGGTCGACATTCAACATCAAATAGTTGATAAAATAAATTAGTGTCTTCTACTAATTTTTGTAAAAAGTTAATGGCATCCGGACTGACTACATCAATATCAATATCATTTAATTCATCTAAATAGTCAGCAATATATACTCGTTCGTACCCTTTCTCTTTCAAATCATTTATTATAATTTTTCGATCTTTATCCTTTAACAAATAAGATATTTTATATGATGCTTCTAAATTCCCATTAAACATATCAAATACTTCACCCAAATATTGCTCAGGGATTTGGTGTTCATGCATATAAAATTCAGCTTTAGCAGAAGAGTTATTAACATCTAACAACTCATAAATTTCCATTAAATCAGCCTTGTCAGTAGGATCTATATCTTGAACATATTTATTTGTAAAAACATCAGGATAAAATGCCCATAAGTCATAAACAAGAGCTGGAAGCACTTCAGGAATTTTGTCTGTTGGAATTAATCCATCAATTAAATTCTTATAAATATCTTCAGATAGTTTAATATTTCTATCATTATTATAATTTACTTTTAAAATATCTTGCCATAGGATTGTACCTATATGTTCAATAATTTTACCTAGCCTATCACATAATTCATCTAATATAGTCGAATCACGATAAATTTTATCAGCTTGCTCATTCATATTATATTTAGTAATTGCATTACCAATACTATTAAACATACTATGAGCCAAACCTGTTGCCATATTAATAGCTCCTGCAGTAACTATTCCTTGCGTAGCGCCAGATACACCAAAACCACCACCAACGATGCGCCCACGAGCTTCTCTTCTAAAATTTCTTCGTTCAGTTTCAGATAAGTATTCAGTTTCTAAATTAAGATATAAATCCTCATAAGCACTCATTACATTTGACCAATTATCTATAAAGTTAGGTTTCTGTATATCATAATTAACATAATTATTCCTATTAATACTATAAACATTATAGTCCATAGCCTTCTCAACTGCTTTATCAACTGCCTGTGCAATATATTCATAACCTAAAGATCTAGTGTTTTCAAATGCTTTTTTTAAACTTCCATATAAAGAGTATTTCGTTTTAAAATCTTTCATAGCATATAATGAAAGTTTATGAAAATCTTTCCGTATCTCTCTAACCACTTCAATATCTTCACTAAAGATTAATTCTTGATTGCATAAATTAAATATTCTTCCCATAATTAAATATCCCTATCAAACAAAAAAACTATACTCAATTAATAGATCAATATATCCAACGCCATATTTCATGAATTTTAGATGAATTAATTATAGTACTCAATATTTAGACTGTCAATTAATCTTAATGATAATTACGAAATATAATATAAAAATATTCTAAACTGTAATATAAAATTGGAAAGTATGTAAATCCACTATTATATTAACTTCCTCTAAAAATACTTCTTGTGGTATTTTGTAGTGTAATATCTTACGTAGTAAGTTATTACACTAGTGAAGAATTTGGTGTAGTGCATGTTCTGAAATGCTTTCTATTCGTTTTCCTTTCGGAATAAAGCGACGAAGTAAACCGTTATGTCTTTCTTTAGAGCCTCATTCGCAAGCTAAATAGGACCTTGCAAAATAGATAGATAGTATCACCGCTTCAAGATCATTTATATCCGCAAATTATAAACCATTATCAGCGGTTATCATCTTATATAACAATCCTAACTCCACTTTGTTTCTAAATATACTTAACCACGTTTCTAATGTTTCTTTTACATTATGAGAACGGTTAGAGGGCCGAGTAAAGACATATAAAATCTATTTTTTGTTCTATTAAAGAGATTAATTCATCATCTGTTTTAACTTTTGATCCACGAACAGTGTCCATTTCGCAACGACCAAACTCTTCTCGAGTTTCAATCATAGCATCACGAAATTCTATTGATTGTTCTAGTTCACGTTTTTACTTACACGAAATGGCCTTTCTTTATGAGAGACGTGTTAATAGAGATAAATCAATATCTTTTACTACAAGTAGTCCTAGATGAAGATAGTTAGTTATATAAAGTTTTAGTACAAACCATTTCATTACGTGCAAATATATAATGACATTTAGCATATCATTAACAGCAGCAATAGACTAATGTTCTTTAAATACTTTTTCTTCAACCCAGAGTAAGAAAGACTTTATAGAGCCTAATTTCATTATATTAAACAGCTAAGACCTTGTTTTTCATATGTTAATTAATCTGAATCTGCTAAATATACAAGACATGCTTTACCTTATCGAATTTGGACAACTGAATCAAGTTTTAGTTCTGTATAAATAGTGGTTCTAGAGTTCCCTAATACGGTTGTAATTGCTGTAACAGAATCACCAGTAGCGCTTCTCTTTTCTACATAAAAGCGTTCTTCTAGGTTTAAGTGTTTGTTTGTATGTAATGTCATGTTATGATTACTATAGTCCGTAGTGATTACCTCGGTTAAATTATATTTGGTCACTTAATTCATAACACAAGATTCACTATAATTTTTTGTTGTTCAATTTCATTCTACAATTAAGTATTTCAAATGTTATAACACAACTGTGCAATAAAAACTTAAATATAAATTATGACCACTATATTATAGATTTTAGTTTTCTAGAAAAATTTTATTAATATAGCCTTCTCACTTTACATACTTTATCACTAGCTATATCATGTTGTAGCAAATTCAATATATTTGTTTTATTTAGTACAAAATTAGCTACTCTGATAAATATAGCCTAGTTCCAAATTAATAACAATGTATAATAAAAATATTATACTTTAATTATATTAACTTATCTATATAATCTGCCTTAAACTTATCCTCTATTATGATTATAGTATTACATTCATAACAGCGTCTTAATACTACACTGCATCTAGCTCTATATTGATTATATATAAGTTTCCTTTCTTCACCCCTATAGTAGCTGTTTTTATGATTCTTTTTTATGATTCACTCCCACACCAAGGACATATCAAAAGGCAATAAAAAGCCGCCCAACTTTAGTTGAGCGGCTTTCACCATTCTATTTAGAATCGTATATAATTTACATAGTCCCAGTGCTACCAATACCACCTGTACGAATGCCTGTAGCATCGTCATCGTTAGTGATAAGGTATTTTGAGAAGATGCCTTGAGCTACGCGTTCACCTTTTTCAAGGGAAACTGTTTCTTTACCATAATTGAGTAGAGCGA
>OCPN01000391.1_pt1 | contig 13870 bp, 10 predicted proteins | sample 1476971 | NCBI WGS metagenome assembly OCPN01 (sample SAMEA2580251, study PRJEB22360) | human gut metagenome | biome: human gut; feature: human-associated habitat; material: faeces | place: Denmark | collected 2008/2010
CGCCTGCCTGTCACGCAGGAGATCGCGGGTTCGATTCCCGTCGAGACCGTATTGCTTATCCAAAAGGGTAGGCATTTTTTTTATGCTTTTTTAATATTGCGTCTTTATTTTTATAAATATATAGACGTTATCATGAGTAAAACGATGTGCGTATTACAAATAGGTGACGTCGCAATATATTTTTAATATTTCTCTCTTTTTTTATACATCTTTTATATATCACTCTTAATTTTCAACGATTATCCTCTATCATCATTTTGTAACATTGTACCGTTTCTGTCTTCCTACGACTTTTGTCCAATATTCAAGGCGCTCAACTTATTTGTAATATAAAACGAGAGTGGTAAACTTTAAATTAATGTTATTCTATAATTTTAAATATGAAAATAGAATTAAGTGAATATTAATGTTAAATTATATAGTAGATAAACGTGCGTTAAGACGTAAGATAGCGCCATATAATACAGTTAATGTTTTACTCAAAATATAATAAACATTAAGGTTTAAACTACAATTTGAGAAATGAGGTTTATAGATATGGCTAGAAAAGTTGTTGTAGTTGATGATGAAAAGCCAATTGCGGATATTTTAGAATTTAATTTAAAAAAAGAAGGCTATGAAGTTCATTGCGCTTATGATGGTAATGATGCAGTCGATTTAATTTATGAAGAAGAGCCAGACATCGTATTGTTAGACATTATGTTACCAGGTCGTGATGGTATGGAAGTATGTCGTGAAGTACGTAAAAAATACGAAATGCCAATTATTATGTTAACAGCGAAAGACTCAGAAATTGATAAAGTATTGGGCCTTGAATTAGGTGCTGATGATTATGTGACGAAACCATTTAGTACACGTGAATTAATTGCACGTGTGAAAGCAAACTTAAGACGTCACTATTCTCAACCTGCGCAAGAATCTGAAGGTACAACGAATGAAATTGCGATTAAAGATATCGTGGTTTATCCCGATGCTTATTCAATTAAAAAACGTGGTGAGGATATTGAATTAACACATCGTGAATTTGAATTATTCCACTATCTTTCAAAACATATGGGTCAAGTTATGACACGTGAACACTTATTACAAACGGTTTGGGGCTACGATTATTTTGGAGACGTGCGTACAGTGGATGTAACCATTCGTCGTTTAAGAGAAAAAATTGAAGACGATCCATCTCATCCAGAATATATTGTGACACGTCGAGGCGTTGGATACTTCCTCCAACAACATGATTAGGAGTTGCAAACGATGAAGTGGCTGAAACAACTCCAATCCCTTCACACAAAACTCGTTATTGTTTATGTCTTACTGATTATTATTGGAATGCAGATTATTGGTCTGTATTTCACTAATAGTTTAGAAAAAGAATTAACAAATAATTTCATGAAGAATATTAAACAATATGCGACACAACTCGAAGTCAATATTGAGCGTATTTATAAAGATAATCCTTCAAATGCACAAAAGGAAGTTCAATCGCTACTGAATGAATACGCTAATCGACAAGAGATTGAAGAAATTCGCTTTATTGATAAAGATCAAATTATAATGGCTACAGCGAAGTTATCATCACATAGCTTAATTAATCAAAAAGTGAATGATAACTCTGTTCAAAAAGCAATCTCTCTTGGCGAAGCAAATAGTCATAACGTCTTAAAAGACTATGGTCATGGTAAAGAACGGATTTGGATTTACAACTTACCAGTTAAGAATAGCAATGATGTGATCGGTAATATTTACATAGAGTCAAATATTAATGATGTATATAACCAGCTTAACAATATTAACCAAATCTTTATTATTGGTACGGCTATTTCCTTATTTATCACGGTCATACTCGGTTTCTTTATTGCGCGAACGATTACGCGACCGATTACAGATATGCGTAACCAAACAGTTGAAATGTCGAAAGGGAACTATACACAGCGTGTTAAGATTTATGGCAATGACGAAATTGGTGAACTTGCGCTTGCGTTTAATAATCTTTCTAAACGTGTACAAGAAGCCCAAGCGAATACAGAAAGTGAAAAACGTCGACTCGATTCTGTCATCACACATATGAGTGATGGTATCATTGCGACGGATCGACGTGGTCGTATTCGTATTGTGAATGATATGGCGATTAAAATGTTAGGTATGGCGAAAGAAGATCTCATTGGTTATTACATGCTAAATGTTTTAAAAATAGAAGGCGATTTTTCATTAGAAGAAATTCAAGAGAATAATGATAGTATCTTAATTGATATGAACGAAGAAGAAGGTATTATTGCACGTGTCAACTTTAGCACGATTGTACAAGATACGGGATTTGTTAATGGTTATATCGCCGTATTACACGATGTTACAGAGCAACAACAAGTGGAACGTGAACGTCGCGAATTCGTTGCCAATGTATCACACGAATTACGTACGCCGTTAACATCAATGAACAGTTATATTGAAGCACTTGAAGAAGGCGCTTGGAAAGATGAAAATCTTGCGCCATCGTTCCTTTCAGTCACACGTGAAGAAACGGTACGTATGATTCGACTAGTAAATGACTTACTTCAATTATCTAAAATGGATAATGAGACAGAACAAATTACAAAAGAAATTGTCGACTTTAATATGTTTATTAATAAAATTATTAATCGACATGAAATGGCAGCGAAAGATACAACGTTTGTACGTGAAATTCCAAATGAAACGATTTTCACAGAAATAGATCCAGATAAGATGACACAAGTATTTGATAACGTCATTACGAATGCGATGAAATATTCTCGTGGAGATAAACGCGTCGAGTTCCACGTGAAACAAAATGCGCTTTATAATCGAATGACCATTCGTATTAAAGATAATGGAATTGGTATTCCAATTAATAAAGTGGATAAAATCTTTGATCGCTTCTACCGTGTAGATAAAGCACGTACACGTAAAATGGGCGGTACGGGTCTTGGACTGGCCATTTCAAAAGAAATTGTCGAAGCACATAATGGTCGTATCTGGGCAAACAGTGTTGAAGGACAAGGAACATCGATATTTATTACACTTCCATGTGAAGTGATAGACGACGGTGATTGGGATGAACAGTAAGGAACATATTAAATCAGTTATCCTTTTTCTTTTAGTCATGATGAGTATTGTCCTTACGTATATGATTTGGAACTTTACTCCAGATTTAAATAATTTAGACAGCGCGGATAGTAAAAAAAATAATACTAAAACCATTGGTAAACCTTTAGCTGCAAAGATGGACACAGTGATTTCACCTTATCAAGTTGTGTCAGTTAAAGGGGATAAAGTAAAAGGATTGACACCATCAAGATCTCAACTCGCTCAAGTTATTGATCCACTTAAAAATCATGAAGTGAGTAAAGTAGAATTGATGCAAAAAGGGTATAACTTGCAAACTCCGATATTAGACCATGATTTTGTCGTATTGGATTTTACGTATGATATGCCATTAACAACCTATTTAGGTCAAGTACTTAATAACTCAGCTAAAATTCCTAAACATTTTAGCTTTAATCGAATTTTAATTGATAAAAATCCTAAGGGTGATTTAGAATTATATGCGCTGAGTAAACATCATCAACAAGTCATGAAAGTGACGATAGATGCTAAGGCAACGCCATTTACTAAAACCATTCATCATTTAGAAAAAGATATGGAAACCTATTCGGAAGTGATTACGAATAAGACGACGATTGATAAATCAACGCATATTTTTGCGCCGAAACATCCAAAAGACCTACGCTCATATCGTATGGTATATGATACGATTTCAGTCGAAACGATGAACTCAATTTTATTTGATGATTCTGTCATTATTCGAAGCGGAAAAAGTGGTTCAACCACATATAATAATAATACCGGCGTCGCAAACTATAATGATGACAGTAAAAAGTACCATTATAAAAACTTATCGGAAGATGAATCTGGTTCGAAAGATATGGATACTTCCATCCCAAGTACATTCGAATATATTAATAATCATGGTGGTTTCTTTAACGATGATTTCCGTCTGTTCGATACGGATAATATGTCAGGAGAATTAACCTATCAATTATTCCTCAATGGACATCCTACATTTAATGACCAGCAGTTAAATGAAATTAACGTGACTTGGGGAGAAAAAGGAATTTATGACTATAAACGTGCTCTTCTACGTTCAAGTGTGCCTTTAGATGGTGCAACGACATCATTAGACAGTTTGGAAACTGTGCGTGCGTCACTTGCGAACAATCATAACATTGATTTTGAAAAAATATCGAATATGATCGTTGGCTATAAAGAAGATGATAAGCCAGATAAAGATGACATCGAAGTACAACGCAATAGTGAATTTATTCCAATGTGGTATGTTGAGTATGATGGTGAGTGGTATGTATATCAGGATGGGAGGCTTGAATAAATGAACTGGAAACTAACCAAAACATTGTTTATTTTCGTGTTTGTTCTAGTCAATATCTTTCTCATTCTGATTTATATTAATAAGGTGACTAAATCGCAAATTAATGAAACTGAAAGCGATAATGAAGTAAACTTCCAACAAGAAGAGATTAAAGTATCGACAGATGTATTAAATAAAGATGTAAGTGGTACGAAGATGCAAATGATTACTGCTACTTCTAAGAACTTTAAATCATATGCTGAAAATAAATCTTCATTAGAAACAAGTGATTCTGGTTTCACAGTAAGTGGTGACGTAGATAATACTGTAAATGTAAGTGATCGTAATCTTAGTGATTTAAAAGATTACATTATCAATCATATTTATAATGGTAAGGTCTATCAACTTGGCGATATTAATTCAAATGCTGTTACCTATGAACAAACATATGATGGGTACCCATTGCTTAATAACAATAAAGCACGCCTTCGCTTTAATATAGACGATGGTAAAGCGACAATGTATAAACAAACATTAATGAGTAAAATTGAACCTGCAAAAGGTGACAATAATCCTAAGAAGCAAGTCATTACACCGCGTAAAGCAATTGAAAGCTTGTATTTCAATCGTTACTTAAAAGCTGGCGATGAAGTATTAGATGCAAGATTAGGATATTACTCAGTAGTAAGAGAAACCAACGTTCAATTACTACAAGCAAACTGGGAAATCAAAGTGAAACATAAAGGTAAAGAAGAAACGAAAAAATATTATGTTGAAGCCACTTCAGTCAATCCAAAAGTGATTGATAACTAAAAAGTGAATCATTTTAAATAGAGCAAAATGGCGGTCAAATTTGCCCGTTGTTTTGCTCTTACATATTTAATATAAACAGAGAATTGGAATTTTTAGTTACAGGTTGGTATAGTATACTATAAAAGTACTTTTAGAGCGGAAAGTTTCGAACAGAGATACAAGTTCGAAACTATATTTTTTTAGAAAAAAGAGTAAATATAAAATAATTAGACTGAAGGCACTCTAAATAATTAAAACTTAAGATAATGAGAAAGGATGAACCATCTTGATTCGAATGAGCGTATTAGCAAGCGGTAGTACAGGAAACGCGACTTATGTAGAAAGTGAGAAAGGCAGTCTTTTAGTAGATGTCGGTCTTACGGGTAAAAAGATGGAAGATTTATTTAGTCAGATTGATAGGGATATGAAGAATCTGAATGGCATCCTAGTGACACATGAACATAGCGACCATATTAAAGGACTTGGCGTCATTGCACGTCGATATGGTTTACCAGTGTATGCGAATGAAAAAACTTGGAAAGCGATTGAAAAAAAAGATGATAAAATTCCGATGGATCAAAAATTTATTTTCAATCCCTATGAAACAAAATCTATTGCAGGTTTTGATATAGAATCGTTTAATGTCTCTCATGATGCGATTGATCCACAATTTTACATTTTCCATAATAACTATAAGAAATTTACGATGATTACAGATACCGGCTATGTGTCAGACCGAATGAAAGGTATGATTCAAGGTAGTGACGCATTTATGTTTGAAAGTAATCATGATGTGGATATGTTACGCATGTGTCGTTATCCTTGGAAGACGAAACAGCGTATTTTAAGTGATATGGGACATGTGTCAAATGAAGATGCAGGACATGCGATGGCGGATGTGATTACAGGTAATACGAAACGTATCTATCTTTCACATTTATCTCGTGATAATAATATGAAAGATTTAGCACGAATGAGCGTCGGACAAGTATTAAATGAACATGATATCGATACTGAAAAAGAAGTATTGTTATGTGACACAGATAAAGCACAAGCGACACCGATTTACACGTTATAAAATTGAAAAGAAGTATGAAGCTTAATGAAAATCTTAAGGGAATATGAGGTTTTTATTAAGCTCTTTTTTTGGAAAAATTAAAGATATGATCTAACAATTTGGACTATACATGAATATTCATTAAAAAGTGGATAATTAAAGTGATTTACTTAGAATCTGTGAATAAATATAAAAGACGGTCGTGAAGTTATCCCCAAATCTGAAGAAAGTTATCCACTATTGTGAATAATACACACAGAAATACTCACATTATACACAGACTTATCCACAAAAGTGATGGATGAATGAGATTTTTTGTAGATAAATCTTGAATTTTCCACAGAATTTATATACATTACTGTTATAATTAGAGGGAATTCTGTTAACAAGTTGATAACTTGTGGATAAGTCGAATAACTATTATCAACATGGAGGACTATAATGAAGATTACTATTTTAGCTGTCGGAAAATTAAAAGAAAAGTACTGGAAACAAGCGATTGCTGAATATGAAAAAAGACTCGGGGCATACTCTAAAATTGAGATGATTGAAGTGCCGGATGAAAAAGCACCTGAAACTATGAGCGACAAAGAGATTGAACATGTCAAAGCAAAAGAAGGACAACGATTATTAGCCAAAATTAAACCACAAGCCACCGTTATTACATTAGAAATACAAGGTAAGATGTTGTCATCAGAAGGTTTAGCTAAAGAACTACAACAACGTATGACACAAGGACAAAGCGACTTCGTCTTCGTCATTGGGGGATCGAACGGACTCCATCAAGACGTCTTAAATCGCAGCAACTACGCACTCTCATTCAGCAAAATGACCTTCCCACACCAAATGATGCGCGTCGTCTTAATCGAACAAGTGTATCGAGCATTTAAGATTATGAGAGGCGAAGCATATCATAAGTGATGCGGTTTTTTATTAATTTATTGACTAAAAATACAGTATGCAATATTAATTATTATCAAATTTTGATATATTTAAGGAAAGATTAAGTTTAGGGTGGAAAAATGAATGGCTTATCAAAGTGAATATGCATTAGAAAATGAAGTGCTACAACAACTTGAGAGTTTAGGGTACGAACGAGTAAACATACATAACGTTGAACAATTACATAATAATTTTCGTACTATAATTAATGAACGTCATAAGGATAAATTAAATGGGAAACCGCTGACGGATCGTGAGTTTGAACGTTTAATGACGGGAATTAACGGTAAATCTGTATTTGATAGTGCAATGCAATTACGCGATAGTTATGTACTTAAACGTGATGATGATACTGATTTATATCTGAACTTCATGAACTTAAAACAATGGTGTCAGAATAAATTCCAAGTAACTAATCAAATCAGTGTGAAAGATAAATATAAAAGTCGTTATGATGTAACGATTTTGATTAATGGTCTACCATTAGTTCAAATAGAATTAAAGCGTAGTGGGGTAGCGATTACGGAAGCATTTAATCAAATTGAGCGTTATCGTCGTCAAAACTATACGGGTTTATTCCGATACATACAATTATTTGTCGTTAGTAACAAAATGGAAACACGCTACTATGCCAATAGTGATCGTGAAATCTTTAAGGGACAAATGTTTTATTGGAGTAATGAACAAAATGAGCGTATTAACTATCTTAAAGACTTTATTGAAGATTTCTTAGAACCATGTCACATTGCTAAGATGATTAGTCGTTATATGGTCGTCAATGAAACAGATAAAATTCTAATGGCATTACGTCCTTATCAAGTCTATGCAGTGGAAGCTATTTTAAATCGTGCGTTAGAAACAAATAACAATGGTTACATTTGGCATACCACAGGTAGTGGTAAAACACTGACTTCATTTAAAGCGAGTCAATTATTATCGCAAGAAGAAAATATTAAAAAAGTGATTTTCTTGGTCGACCGTAAGGACTTAGATAATCAAACGTTAGCTGAATTTAATAAATTCCAAGAAGACTCGGTTGATTTTACGGATAATACGCGTAAATTATTGAAACAGTTAGCCGATCCAACTTTACCTTTAATTGTGACAACGATTCAAAAAATGGCGAATGCAGTGAAGTCCAATCATTCAGTAATGGAATCATATAAACAAGATAAAGTGATTTTTATTATTGATGAGTGTCATCGTACGCAATTCGGAGATATGCATCGTTTGATTAAACAACATTTTGAAAATGCACAGTATTTCGGATTTACGGGGACACCACGTTTTGAAGAAAATAAAAGTCAAGATGGGCGTGCTACAGCGGACATTTTTGATAAATGTTTACATCACTATCTCATTAAAGATGCTATTAGAGACCATAATGTGCTTGGATTTTCAGTTGAATATAATCAAACATTTAATTCACATGACGATTTAGACGAAGAATATATATCAAAAATTAATACGTCGGAAATTTGGATGGCAGATGAACGTATTGAAGCTGTTTGTCGTCATTTGATTTCAAATTATCATAAGAAAACAGATAACGGAAATTACACGTCTATGTTTGCGGTTCAAAGTATTCCAATGGCGATTAAATATTATGACACATTCCAAAGACTAAAAACCGAAGGTGTTCATGATTTAAATGTTGCCACCATTTTTACGTATCAGGCTAATGAAGATACACAAGAGAATGACAATCATGTTCATTCAAGAGAAGTACTCGATCGCATTATGAATGATTATAATCAAACATTTAAAACGAACTATAATATGGATAATTTCGAAGGCTATTTTTCTGACGTATCTAAGCGTATGAAAGAAGTGGTTCGTGATGACAAGATTGATATTCTTATCGTCGTTAATATGTTTTTGACTGGTTTTGATAGTAAGAAATTGAATACCCTTTACGTCGATAAAAACCTGAAACATCATGATTTAATTCAAGCTTATTCAAGAACCAATCGTGTTGAAAAGGAACGTAAGCCTTACGGTAATATTGTATGTTATCGTGATTTAAAAAAACAAACGGATGAAGCCATTGAAATTTTCTCACAAACTGACAACACAGATACAGTGTTAAGTTTATCTTACGAAGAATATTTAGAAAATTTCAAAGATATCTTACAAGACGTTTTTCAATTAGCACCAACACCTTTAGATGTCGATAAATTAGAGGCTGAGGATTTAAAAAAAGAATTTGTTATTTCGTTCCGTGAATTATCGAATACTTTAATTAAATTAAAAACCTTTGATGAATTTCAATTTACGAAAAACGAGCTGGGTATTGCAGAACAAACCTATGAAGATTATAAAGGTAAATATTTAAATATTTATGAAGAAGTCATACGCTGGAAAAAAGTAGATGATGAAGAGGCTGTTTCCGTTTTAAATGATATTGATTTCCAAGTTGAATTAATGCGTAATGATTTGATTAATGTGAAATATATTATGGATCTCATTGGTCAAATTAATCTATCTGATGCAAAAGCACGTGATGAAAAACGTCATCAAATTCATAAATTGTTAGATAAAGCCGATGATCAACAATTACGTTTGAAAGCTGATTTGATTCGTAGCTTCTTAGATAAAGTTGTGCCGTCACTAAAAGAAGATTCCGATATTAATGAAGCTTATTATGAATTTGAAGACAAAGAAAAAACCAAAGAAATTGATGCATTTGCAGAACAAAAAGCCTTTTCTGCTATGTTACTTAACGAAGCTGTTAATGAATATGAATATAGTGGTAATATCGATCGTAAATCTATCGGTCAAAATATTTCAGAGCCTTTTATGAAACGTAAGCGAAAAACCGATCAAATTATACAATTTATTGAAGATACTGTTGAAAAATATGGTATGATTGAATAATTTTTATAAAATCCTTGTATTTTTTCTTTACTACAAGGATTTTTTGTTATATACTCAATTTGTAGTAATAAAAAAATACAAAAAAGAAGGTGGATCAAATATCTCAATTATTTACGTTTCATAATGGTTCTTTAATCAATCGACTTGAGACCGTAGAAACTTCTCAGGGTATAACATTACCTATCTATGATCAACGTATGATGGAGTTTGATGATGGAGTGTTTCAACCGACAACACATCAACCTAAGCAGGTAACATTAAGCACAACACATCAAGCCAAGATGGTTCATACGGGTGATATCGTGATTAATATGATGACGAGTGAGTGTGTCATTGTGAGTCAACAACATCATGAAAGTATTCTCCCTTATAATTATACGCATATTGAGATTGATACAGCACATATCGATGCTAATTATTTTGTCTATTGGATGAATGCCTCATCGCAAGCAAAAAGTCAGTTAAATCAATTTAAGCAAGGGGGTTCCTTAGTTAAAAAATTAACGTTGAATCAACTTAAACAACTTAAGATGACGCTACCTCCATTAGAACAACAACAACGTATAGGAAAACTTGATGAACGACGTAGACACTTAAAATATTTACAAGCGAAACGCACTTACTTGATGGACCAATTTTTATCAGAATATTTATTTAAGGAGGACATTTAAATGTCAACAACGGAAAAACAAAGACAACAACAAGCCGAATTACAAAAGAAATTATGGAGTATTGCGAATGATTTACGTGGAAACATGGATGCAAGCGAGTTTAGAAATTATATTTTAGGCCTTATCTTTTACCGCTTCTTATCAGAAAAAACAGAAGAAGAAGTAGCTGAGTTATTAAAAGAAGACAATATTTCATATGCAGAAGCATGGGAAGATGAAGAATATCGCGAAGCGTTACAACAAGAGTTAATCAATTTAATTGGTTTTGTGATTGAACCACAAGATTTATTTAGTCACTTAATTCAGAAAATTGAAACTCAAACATTCGAAATCGAAGATTTGCATAAAGCGATTAATAAAATCGAAGAATCAACACGTGGTGAAGACAGCGAAGAAGACTTTGACCATTTATTCGCTGATATGGATTTAAACGCTACACGTTTAGGTAATACGAATGCAGCACGTACGAAACTTATTTCGAAAGTCATGGTTAATTTAGCTACACTTCCGTTTGTGCATAGTGATATTGAAATTGATATGTTAGGGGATGCTTATGAATATTTAATTGGCCAATTTGCAGCTAATGCAGGTAAAAAAGCGGGAGAATTCTATACACCTCAACAAGTGTCTAAAATTTTAGCTAAGATTGTGACAACGAATAAACCTAATTTAAAAAATGTTTATGACCCTACATGTGGTTCAGGTTCATTATTATTACGTGTTGGTCGTGAAGCCGATGTCCGCTTCTATTACGGTCAAGAATATAACAATACTACATTCAACTTAGCACGAATGAATATGTTACTGCATGATGTGAACTATACACGTTTCAAAATTGATAATGATGATACCTTAGAAAATCCTGCTTTTAGAGGAGAAAAATTTGATGCCGTTGTTGCCAATCCACCTTATAGTGCCAAATGGAGTGCGGACCCATCATTCTTAGATGACGAACGCTTCAGCGGCTATGGTAAATTGGCGCCTAAATCAAAAGCAGACTTCGCCTTCATTCAACATATGATTCATTACTTAGATGATAATGGCACAATGGCTGTGGTTTTACCGCATGGTGTGTTATTCCGTGGTGCAGCTGAAGGAACGATTCGTAAATATTTAATTGAAGAAAAAAATTATTTAGATGCGGTGATTGGATTACCAGCAAACCTATTCTTTGGGACAAGTATTCCAACCAGTATATTAGTATTCAAAAAATGTCGTGAAGATAGTGATAATGTATTATTCATTGACGCTTCTCAATCATTCGAAAAAGGTAAAAATCAAAATCTTCTCACGGATGAAGATGTTGATAAAATTGTCGAAACGTATCGTAATAGAGAAACTATTGATAAATTTAGCTATGTAGCAACTTTAGATGAAATCAAAGACAATGACTATAATTTAAATATACCAAGATATGTCGATACATTTGAAGAAGAAGAACCGATTGACTTAGATTTAGTCCAACAACAACTCACAGACATTGATAAAGAAATTACAGATGTTGAATCAGAGATTAACGACTACCTCAAAGAATTAGGAGTGTTAAAAAATGACTGAACAAACAAATACTCCAATATTAAGATTTAAGGGCTTCAATGATGAATGGAGTTTATCCACTATTGGAGCATTAGGGGATTTTTATTATGGAAAAAGTGCTCCTAAATGGTCTATAACAAAAGATGTAGGAATACCATGTATTCGATACGGCGAATTATACACTAAGTTTAACAATGTGGTTAATGAAATTTATTCGTATACGAGTATGCCAAAAGAAAAACTTAGATTCAGTAAAGGTGGAGAAATTTTAATTCCACGTGTGGGTGAAGATCCCTTGGACTTTGCAAAATGTGTTTACTTGCCTCAAAAAGATATAGCTATTGGAGAAATGATATCAGTATATAATACAAAGGAAAATCCACTATTCTTAACTTATTATTTCAATACTAAAATGAAATATGAATTCGCAAAAAGAGTGGAAGGCGCAAGTGTTTCTAATCTATATTATTCTTACTTAGAAGATATAAAATTAAAAATACCGGATATTAGAGAACAACAAAAGTTAGGTGTTTTCTTCAGCAAACTCGACCGCCAAATTGAGTTAGAAGAAGAGAAACTTGAACTTTTAGAGCAACAAAAGCGTGGGTATATGCAAAAGATTTTCACACAAGAGTTAAAGTTTAAAAATAGCCAACTAGAAAATATTAAATGGTCATATAAAACACTTGAAGAATTAAATAGTTTCTTTACTGATGGAAATTATGGAGAAAGTTATCCAAAATCTGAAGATATGAGTGATAAAAATGATGGTGTAGCCTTTTTAAGAGGTTCAAATTTGAAAAAAGGCAGAATAACGTTAGAAGATGCCAATTATATAAGTAAAAAGAAACATAGTGAACTAACAACAGGTCATCTATTTTTAGACGATATTGTTATAGCTGTAAGAGGTTCTTTAGGAGCAGTTGGGTATGTTAATGAAAACATGGTTGGTAATAATATAAATTCACAGTTGGCAATTATTAGAACTTCAAGTTCATTACTTTACGGTAAATATCTATTATATTATTTAATGAGTAATCAAGGTAAAAAAGAACTCTTGAGTAGAGTAACTGGTACGGCTTTAAAACAATTACCAATTAAACAAATTAAACAAATTAAAGTGCCTGTGCCAAAACTTTACGAACAACATAAAATAGCTAACTTTTTAAGTGAACTAGATAATTTAATTGATAATCAAACAGAGAAAATAGAATTATTAAAAGAGCGTAAGAAAGGCTTTTTACAGAAAATGTTTGTGTAGTGCTGATAATGACCTATTATGTTAATTGAAAATAGAAAAAAATAAATTGAGAGCATCCTTCACTTTGCGGTGAGGGATGCTCTATTTTAGTTGAAATTAATATAAGCTTTATTCTGATAGATAGTCATTAATAATTGTTTGCAAATCGTTATTAAGCACCGTTGTTACAGCGTCATCATTCATAAAATCCTCGTAGATTTTATCAAGAATTTATTTCTTTTACGGACATTCGAGTGAAGCTCATTTCAATTTTAGTAGAAGTAATTTAGGTTTGAACCTACCTAAATGAATATATGAGTTATTTTTATGCTACAAAATATATTCAGATTTCAATAATGACATAAAATAGGCATCTT
>OCPN01000393.1_pt1 | contig 13833 bp, 8 predicted proteins | sample 1476971 | NCBI WGS metagenome assembly OCPN01 (sample SAMEA2580251, study PRJEB22360) | human gut metagenome | biome: human gut; feature: human-associated habitat; material: faeces | place: Denmark | collected 2008/2010
TGTAAAAATTTTTCTCGTTTCATATTATTATTTCTCTCTATCGAATTGATGTTACAGGTTGATTGTAACACTCGGTGACAAATATTACAAGTATTTTACAGAATATTACTAAATATTTCTCACCTGTCCATTAGTATACCAAATTTATTTGATTTGTTCCCACTTAAATCACAAACTGTCCGATTTTCGTCATAATCGAAAGCCGAAGCAAACCATACTTATTTATTCGTAATTTTGTTAGAGAAAGGAGAGTGAGAAATAAAAAACATGATAACTTTATGCAAGTTATCATGTTTTCTTTTTAATCATTTATCAATGTCCTACATCTGAATATGATAGGAAAGTGATGTTAAAACTCTTAAGAAATATCCACATAGCGTCTTGCACCGCTATAGGTTACATAAGACAACCAGGTGTGGCCATCGGCTGTAAGGACCTTGTCATAGCGAACGGACATGCCTTTATCATAGTAGGCTAACTCTGGACTAGCAACACTTGGTTGAGCCTTGATAGAGCTAGGTTTGGTAAAGGTATAAGTACCAGTCGCAGCTAGGCTTGGACTTGTTGGTTGAGCAACTGCTGTTGCCTTACCATCAATGGCAATGTAACGACGGTTGCCTCCATGACTAACATAAGAGAGCCATGTGTGACCATCTGCAGTCACCAATCTGTCATAGTTAACGGACATACCAGCATCATAGTAAGCCAACTCTGGACTCGCTACACTTGGTTCTGCTTTAATGCTAGAGCGTTCCTTGAAAGTATAAGTACCAGATGATGGTGTGCTTGGTTGAACAGGTTGTTCTACAGGTTTAGTCACACTCGTTTGTGCGATAGCCACATAGAAACGATGTCCTGAATAGCTGAGATAAGAAAGCCATGTATAGCCGTCATTATTGACAACCTTGTCATAGTTGACTGACATGCCTGAATCGTAGTAGCTAACATCTGGGTTGGCTACCAAAGGTTGAGTCTTGATGCCAGTACGAGCGGTAAAGGTATATGAACCTGAAGCTGGAAGGTTGTGGCGAGTTGCATTTTGAACTGGAACAGTTGTGCTAGTGCCTCCGATACCTACCATTTTACCATCTTGGACATAGTAGAGATGGACAATGTATTCACCTGCTTCAGCCTTATGGTCACTAACATTGATACGAACCTTGTAGCTACCATCACTTTGTCTGTCGGCTTGGTGCCATACAAGATCATCTTGGCCGTCCTTAGCTGTCCAAACTGGAACACTTACGCCTTGGATAGCTTTATCACCACCAGAAACATTAGTGATATGAACATCAAAACCAAGGTTAGAGAGATTTTCAATATTGATAGTACCGCTTGGTTTGCTTTCTTGTTGAGCGAGTTTTGCCACGGCTACATAACGTCGGTTGCCATTGTAGCTGAGGTAAGAAAGCCATTCATAACCATCACCACTGACAATCTTGTCATAGTTGACTGACATACCAGCATCGTAGTAGGCCAACTCTGGACTTGCCACACGAGGTTCTGCCTTGATGCTAGAACGTTCTTTGAAGGTATAAGTTCCTGAATCAGGAAGGCTATAGCTAGTAGTTGTATGAGTTTCTTCAACCTTGGCAGGAACTGTGTAAGTTGTGCCACCCACACCAACTAATTTACCATTAGTTTCAACATAGTAAAGATGAACATTGTAGAGGCCACGTTCATTCTTGTGGTCAGTTAGACTGACGTTAACCTTGTAGTTACCATTGTTAAGACGAGTCGCATTGTACCAGATGATATCATCTTGACCATTCTTTTCAGACCAGATTGGAACAGATACCCCAAGGATACCGTTTTGATCTGATACATTACTAATAACCACACTAAAGTCACCATTATCATGGCTTTCAATAGCAATATCGCCTCTTGGTTTAGCTACAGCCTCTGCAACAGCACCTAGGTCGACATAACGACGAGTACCACTGTACGAAGTATAAGAAATCCAACGGTGGTTGTCAGCAAGCAAAGATCTATCGTAGTTGACTGACATACCAGGATCAAAATTGAACTCAGTCTTAGCAGTCAAGCTAGGTTGATTCTTCACATCTGCAGGTTTAGTGAAGTAATAAGTACCACGTTCAGGGATGGTTTCATATCTAGTCGCTTCAGTGTTGCTACTAGTATTTTCAGCCTTCAAAGCTGCGATATCAGCATAGTAGCGTTCATAGTCGTAACCAATGTAAGAAATCCATTGGTGATTGTCTCTCTTCAAGACCTTGTCATAGATAACATGGTCGCCTGCACTAAAGACGAAGGTAGGTTTGATATCCATGATTGGCGCAGTACGAATTTCTGTTGTGCGACGGAAATAATAGGTACCGTTTGATGGAATATCAAGAGAACCATCAGCAGTCACAGGACCATCTACACCTGGCTGACTAGCATTAGTTAAGACAGTACGAAGACTAGTATCGACAGCTTCACGGTCAGTACCTCTAACTTCTGCTACTTCTGAAGTTGCTGAACGGTCAGTTTCACTAGCTACTTCAGAGCTAGCTACTGATGACACTTCATAACGTGGGCTAGCCACCTCTGAGCTCGCAACAGAAGCAACAGCAGATGCAGAATGAGCAACCTCTGCCGGTACTTCCAAAGAAGCAGCCTCGCTAGCTACTACACTACTAGCTTCAGAAGAAGCAACTTCACTGCTAGCAAGCTTAGGTCTTGGTGCTTCAGATCTTGAAGCTGGTTGATTGAGGACATCGGTAACAGCTTCTGAAGTTGCCTGGTCGATTTGAAGTGGTTCAGAATTATTTACAAAAACTTCATAATCCTTGCTGGAATTTACGCTATTGGCTTGTTCCTGAGCCAAAGCATGTCCACCAAGCATCAAGCTCGCACCAATCAAGACTGATGCAGCTCCAAAAGAATATTTACGTATTGAGTAACGTTGACGTTCCTTAAAAACATATGCCTTTCTCATTTTGATCACTCTCACTTTCTAGGCTGTTTGATAAAAATTGGAACCGTTTTCATATTTCTATTATACCCCTTTGAAATATTTTTTACAATTATTTCAATATTATTACTAAACTTTTTAAAGAAAAAAAGATAGGATTTTCATCCTACCTTTTCAAGTTTCTTTTATTGTATCACATCTTAAAGCTGTTCTGCTACTGCTGAAAGAAGATCTTGGATACCATTGGCATCGCTACCACCGGCCATGGCCATATCTGGTTTACCACCACCACGACCTGATACGATTGGTGCGAGAACCTTGATGACATTACCTGCGTGAACATCTTTAGACTTGCTTGCTACAAGGACATTAACTTTTTCGCCAATGTGAGCTGCAAGGACAAGGACGTCAGAGTAGTCTGCTTGTTTCCATTGGTCAGCAAAGGTACGAAGGGCACCTGCATCAGAAACTTCTACTTGGCTAGCGATGTAACGAACACCGTTAGCTTCTTTAACGTCTTTGAAGACATCACCAGCTGCTGCAGCTGCTGCTTTTTCTTTAAGAGCAGCATTTTCTTTTTGAAGGGCATGCAACTGCTCTTGAAGGCTAGCAACCTTGTTAGGTACTTCTTTCAATTGTGGTGCCTTAAGTGTTGCTGCGATTGCTTTGAGAGCATCTTCTTCTTCACGGTAAGCAAGGTAAGCTTCACGTGATGTCACTGCCAAGATACGACGTGTTCCTGAACCGATACCTTCTTCTTTGACAATCTTGAACATACCGATTTCGGCAGTGTTGGCAACGTGCGTACCACCACAAAGCTCAACAGAGTAATCACCGATTGAAACGACACGAACATTCTTACCATATTTTTCACCAAAGAGGGCCATAGCTCCCATTGATTTAGCAGTGTCAATGTCTGTTTCAATAGTTGTTACTGGAGTGGCTTTCCAGATTTCCTCGTTGACTTGTTCTTCAATAGCACGCAATTCTTCTGGAGTTACAGCCTCAAAGTGAGTGAAGTCGAAACGCAAGAATTCTTGTTCATTAAGAGAACCCGCTTGAACAGCATGATCACCAACAATATTATGAAGGGCAGCATGCAAGAGGTGAGTCGCTGTGTGGTTCTTCATAACACGGTGACGACGTGTGTGATCAATTTCAAGTTTGTAGTTAGCACCTACAACAAGTTCACCTTCAACCTCAACAGTGTGAAGCGCTTGTCCATTTGGTGCACGTTGAACGTCAACAACACGCGCAACGACTGTACCAGCTGCATCTGAGATCGTACCGTGGTCTGCTACTTGTCCACCCATTTCAGCGTAGAATGGTGTTTGTTCAAAGACAAGGAGTGCTTGACCAGAGTTAACACTATCATGACGAGCATCATCAGCAACGATGACGCTCAAACGGCTTTCTGCTGTTTCCGCTTCATACAAGAACTCAGATGGTTCAGTGATGTTGGCGAGGGTTTCATTTTGCATACCCATAGAACCACCTTTAACCACGCTAGCACGCGCACGTTCTTGTTGTTCTTTCATGGCAGCTTTGAAACCTTCATGGTCAATCTTGAATCCTTCATCTTCAGCCAACTCTTCTGTCAATTCCACTGGGAATCCATAAGTATCGTAAAGTTTAAAGATATCTTTACCTTCAAGCGTATCTTTACCAGATTTCTTAAGGTTAGCAAGAAGCTCGTCAAGCATGCTTGAACCCGCATCGATAGTACGTGCAAAGGTTTCTTCTTCACGTTTAACAATTTTTTCGATAAAGTCTTTCTTCTCAAGAACTTCTGGGTAATAGCTTTCCATGATTTGACCAACAGTTGGAACAAGTTTGTACAAGAAAGCATCAGAAATGCCAAGACGACGGCCGTGCATTACGGCACGACGGAGAAGACGACGAAGGACATAACCACGACCTTCATTACCTGGAAGGGCACCATCACCAATGGCAAATGCCAATGAACGAATGTGGTCAGCGATGACCTTGAAGCTCATTGTGTCACCATCTGGATCATAAGTTTTACCAGACATTTTTTCGATTTCACGAATGATAGGCATGAAGAGGTCTGTTTCAAAGTTTGTTTTAGCCCCTTGCATCACGGCTACAAGACGTTCAAGACCTGCGCCCGTATCAATGTTTTTATTAGGAAGTTCTTTGTATTCTGAACGTGGAACAGCTGGGTCAGCATTGAATTGTGACAAAACGATGTTCCAAATTTCAATGTAACGGTCGTTTTCAATATCTTCTTCAAGCAAACGGATACCAATATTGTCAGGGTCAAAGTCTTCGCCACGGTCAAAGAAGATTTCAGTATCTGGTCCTGAAGGTCCAGCACCGATTTCCCAGAAGTTATCTTCAATTGGAATCAAATGACTTGGTTCAACACCGCAAGCAATCCAACGGTTGTATGAATCTTTATCATCTGGATAGTAAGTCATGTAAAGTTTGTCTTTTGGAAAATCAAACCACTCTGGGCTTGTCAAAAGCTCATAACCCCATTCGATAGCTTCATCACGGAAGTAATCACCAACTGAGAAGTTACCAAGCATTTCAAACATTGTGTGGTGACGAGCTGTCTTACCAACGTTTTCGATATCATTGGTACGGATAGCCTTTTGTGAGTTGGTGATACGTGGATTTTCAGGAATCACAGAGCCATCAAAGTATTTTTTCAAAGTGGCAACCCCTGAGTTAATCCAAAGAAGGGTTGGATCGTTAACTGGAACCAAGTTAGCTGATGGTTCAACAGCGTGACCTTTTGATTTCCAGAAATCAAGCCACATTTGACGAATTTGTGCTGAAGTAAGTTGTTTCATTGTTTCTCCTTAAATAAATGTTTCTTATTTTGAGCTATTCTCGAGCATTTCCACATAGTCAATAGCAACACACAGGGAAATGGCCAAATCGGCGTAAGTATTTTCATAAACAGTAACAGTATAGGTCGATGTCAGATGGAAGAGCTCCTTTTGAATCCTAGCAACTACCTGATTTTGACTATTAAGCAGTTGAAAATCCAAATCCCAAATATTACCCTCTATTCGCAAGCCAAGATTATCGACATCATACTTATCACGAAGAAGGGTTAATTTTTTTCGAATGTAAAAACTCGAACCATCTCGCAAGTCTACTGTAAACCTAGGCAAGAGACTAAGCGGCTCCTTGGTGATATGACTAATCTCACGACCATCCTCACCAAAAATTGTAAAGGTCTTTGGAATCTTGAAAAAGGATCCTTCAACCTGATAGGCAACTCTACCTTGATCATCCTTGATATCAAAGCGTTCGCCACCCAATCGAAACTTCTGTTTGACAAAATAGGTTTTCATACGCTACCTCCAATATTGTCATACATTTCATTCAGAAAATACCCAAAGAATAAAAGACAAGACCACTAAACGAAGGGCGACGTGAACCGCGGTACCACCTTCATTCAATGAACTTGTCATTCTTATTTGTCTTTAATTGTAAACTTTGAGTAGCAAGTAACCAGATTCGTCCATGGCTCGCAGCGACCGCCATTTTTCTGTATCAGAAGCGATGATTACCAATCTCAAAGGGAAGGCTAAAAATGTCATGATATTAGAACTTTCAGCCACTCTCCATTTTAACGTGTTTTAGGTCTTAGGTCAAGCTGATAATAGCATTATCAACTCTATCTTGTGATTTATTTGCTAGAGCTTGATGATGAACTTGATGAAGCCCCAGAACCAGTCACATACTGGTCAAGAATTGCGCTAAAGGCCTTGTCTACAACTTTAACATTATATTTCTTAAGGACCTTAGCAATCACTGAGTTAGTGAAGTTAGTATCAGATTTCTTACCATTGATGATGACCTTAGTCAAATCATCCTTATAGTTTTTCCAATCTGCATTTTTCTCAGATTTTGAAACAGTTTTGACGATGTAGTAAGTTGCAGCACCAGTTGAGCTGTTTGAAACAGTCACCACATCAGAGACGGCATTAGCATCTTGTTTGAAGGCTGCCGTCAAAACATCTGCTGGGAAGTCTTGAGAAGCTGAGTTAACTGTCTTAGAAGTCACTTCCAAGCTGTTATCTTTAGCTACTTGTGAGAAATCTGCTCCTTCTGCCTTAGCTTCAGAGTCTACTTTATCTGCCACTGCTTTATCAGTAGTTGAAACCACTTGCACCTCTGTATTTGGTGTGTAGTTATCATAGGCAGCCTTGTAATTTGCTTCCGTCAAATCTTTTTGTGCGGCTTGGTTAACAGCATACTCAACCAATTTTTGTGTACGGATTTGATTACGGTATGACTCTTCTGTTTGACCATAGGCTGCAAGTACTTGTGAGAATTGATCTCCGTATTGTTCTGAAGCTTGCTTATAAGCTTTGTCAACGTCTTCTTTGCTGACTTTGCTACCATATTCTTTTTCAAGAGCCTTTTGCAAAGTTGCACTCAAAACACTTTGTTGTGTTTGGCTGCTACCTTTAAGTGAATCAAAAACATCACCAACAGTAACAGTATCACCTTTCATAGATACCAAAGTTGTTTCTTCAGTTGTTTTGTTACCTAGAGAAACATACATAGCACCTGCACCAACGAGAGCTGAAACAGCTACAAGGGCAAGACCTCCAAGGAAGCGACCACCTGAGCTTGGTTTACCAGCATCACGTGTCTTTTTAGTTTTAGCACGTTTTGCTTTTTCTTTCGCTTTTTCACTGGCGAGGGCGATGCTTTCCTCTTCTTCTTTTTGGCGATCAAGATGCTCTTGTTCTGCGTCTTTGTCTGCTACAACCTCTTCAACAGTTTCTTCTGTTGACTCAAGGTTTTCATTTTCTTTAGCCATTCTATCTACTCCTTAAATTGTCAATATCTCTGCTATTATACCACACTTACTTAAATAATGCTTAATCTGGCAAGATAATATTTTCAGAATTTTTCCGAAGCATAAGAAGTCCGTCACTCATAGGGACCAAACTAGCAGTCAATCCAGGGTTTTCTAAGGTCGCATCAAAAAGACGATGCAAGCCACGGTAAATCGTACGCTGACCACGACGGACCTCCATGATGTCTTTGGCAATGTCCCCACCTTGGAAGATATCATCAAAGACGATGACACCACCTACCTTGAGACGTTTTAGGATTTCAGGCAGGAAGACGATATATTTAGACTTGGCTGAGTCCATAAAGACAAAATCATAATCAGTGTCCAAATCTTGCAAAACTTCTGCCGCATCTCCTTCGACCAAGGTAATTTGTTTGCGACTGTCATACTTGGCTAGATTTTCCTTGGCAAAGCCAATCATTTCTTCATTACGATCAACCGTCGTAATCTGAGCATCAGGTGCATATTCAGCCATAAGAAGGGCTGAAAAACCAATAGCTGTTCCTACCTCTAGGATTTTCTTAGGCTGCAAGGTCTGCAACAAAAATCGGAAATAAGCAACTACTTCGTGCTGGATAATTGGAATATTTTCCTTACGAGCAAAGGCCTCCAGTTCAGCCAAATGCCCTTTATTTTCCTGAAGATGCGTTCGCATGTAGTCCACGATATCCTTGTTGACTACAGGACGTCGCATGTTGTGATTTGCGTTTTTACTATATGATTTAACCATGTGTTTTATTATATAAAAAATCCCTAGCGAGTGCTAGAGATTTTTCTTATCTATAAATCAAATCGTCATCATTAGGCTACTTGACGTACCCCCCTCTTTTTCAAGAGGTAAGCAATGACCAAAGCCACCACGTAAAGAGCGATGAAAACAAGCAAGGTCATCTGGTATGATTTTGTCAATTCGTAGGTTACCGACAAGAGCATTGGCCCCACTAAGGCCGCCATCGCCCAGGCAGTCAAAATATAACCATGAAGGGTAGCCAACTCCTTTGCCCCAAAGATATCGCTAAGGTAGGGAGGAATCAAGGAGAATCCTGCCCCGTAGCAAGTCATCAGAACAGCCATCGCAACCACAAAGACAAGTGGCACTTGTAGGACAATTAGGAGGACGGCCATAACAATATTAACCACAAAGAGGAGAATAAAGGTCTTCGGACGCCCAATATAATCCGACAAGCCTGCCCACAGAAGGCGACCAAAACCATTAAAGATTCCCATAACACCGACAACAACTGCTGCTGATTCCGCTGACATCCCAACCATATCTTGAGCCATTGGAGAAATAGCAGAGACAAGGGCTAAGCCACATGAAATATTGATAAACAGAATAAGCCATAACCAGTAGAAAGTTGATGATTTCAGAGCCTCATTAGCCGTAACTCCTTTACTTAAATCAGCAGCCTGACGGTTTGGACTCTTGTCAGCCAACAGTTGTGCTTCCTCTACACTTGGTCGTTTAATGAATTGTGAGACAAAAAGCATAACAACAAAATAAACAACTCCCAAGATATAAAAGGTCTGCTCAACACCACGTGCCTGAATCAGATATTGGGCAATAGGACTGGTTAACAGCGAGGCAAAGCCAAAGCCCATAATGGCAAGACCAGTCGCAAGGCCACGCTTATCAGGAAACCACTTAATAATGGTTGAAACAGGCGTAATATACCCCACACCCAGTCCTAGACCACCAAGAATACCATAACCAAGATAAAGCATCCACAGCTCTCCATGAGCAATGGCAACTCCTGTCAGAATATTTCCCCCAGCATAGAGGACCGCCGACATACTTCCAGTCACTCTCGGACCACATTTTTCAACCAGACGCCCCATGAAAGCTGCAGAAAGCCCTAGACAAAAGATAGCCAATGAAAAGGCAAAAGAAACTGAAGATTGATCCCAGCCAGTCTGGGCCATAATAGGATTACGATAGATACTCCAAGCATAGGTAGACCCCAACATGAGATGGAGTAAGACACCACACGTTGCTACAAGATAACGATTGGTTGTTTTCACAAAAACCTACTTTCTATTTCTGAACATTGTTCACTTATAAAACACAAAACGTTAGGTTTTTAGTCTATCATGAATATAAACCATGGGCTATAAATATGCTCATCAACTCATTTCCAAATCAATTAGAACTTGTATTCTAGTAAACGTTCGTTTTTAGACATAAAAAGAATCATCCTGATTCAGAATGATTCTCTCTTATAGTGACTTATTTTTAAGAAAGGTGAACACCTTTTTCAACCAAGTCTTCCAATTCAACGAGACGGTCTTCAAAAACTTTGAAGGCAGCATCCAAGTAGTCGGTATTGGTCATATCAACACCAGCTTTCTTGATGACTTCCAAAGGATAGTCTGAGCTTCCCGCCTTAAGGTAAGTAAGGTAAGCTTCCTTATCTTCTTCAGTACCATGAACAATTTTTTCAGCCAAGTAGCTTGCTGCCGCAAACCCTGTAGCGTATTGGTAGACATAGTAATTCATGTAGAAATGCGGAATACGTTCCCACTCAAACTGAATTTCGTAGTTATCTTCAGCTTTGAGATTATAGTATTTCTCATTGAGATCTGCGTAAAGCTTATTCATGAAGTCGGCTGTCAAGATTTGACCAGATGCATCTGCTTCATGGATAGCATGTTCAAACTCTGCAAATTGTGTTTGACGGAAGACAGTTCCCTTGAAACCATCCAAATAGTGGTTAAGAATAGCAAAACGTGTCTTGTCATCTTTGACCTCTTTAAGAAGCGTTTCTGTCAAGATATTTTCATTGGTTGTAGACGCAATTTCCGCCAAGAAGATTGGGTAATCTCCGTAAACATATGGTTGAGTCTGACGTGTGAACGTTGAATGCAAACTATGACCAGTCTCGTGAACCAAGGTAAAGAGATTGTCCAAAGTATCTTGCCAGTTCAAAAGCATGAAAGCATTGGTATCATAGGCACCACCTGAGTAAGCACCTGAACGTTTTCCTTTGTTAGGGTGAACGTCAATCCAACGTTCCGTAAAGGCTGCATGAACCCCTTTACTATACTCTTCACCAAAGATTGCCAGGACTTCTTCTGCTTTCTTGAGGGATTCTTCATAAGTAAGAGCAGTTTCAGTCTCAGAAAGTGGTGTATAGACATCATACATCTTAAGCTCGTCAAGCCCCAAGACCTTCTTACGCAAATCAAGGTAACGATGCAAAAGTGGCAAATGCTTGTTCACTGATTCCAAGAGTGAATCATAAACACTTTCTGGAATAAAGTTAGCTGCAAGTGCTGCATGACGTGCTGAATTATAGTGACGAACTTTGGCTTGGTAATTGTGAACCTTGACAACGCCTTGGAGTGTTTGTGCATAAGTATGTTGGAACTGCTCGTAGGTCCCATACATCGCTTCATAAGCTCCCTTACGAATGTCACGGTCCTTAGATTCCATGAGGGTGATAAAGTTACCATGTGTCAACTCAACCACATCCCCTTGACCATCTGATACCCATGGGAAGAGGATATCAGCATTATCCAAGACATTGAAGGTATCCGTTGGACCGTTGAAGATATCACCTGCTGCTGCCAAGAGCTCCTCAGCTTCTTGAGAAAGAACGTGGTCCTTGTTTGCCAAAAGGCGTTCGAAATAGTGGTCATAAAGTCCAAGACCTGGCTCTTGTTCTTTAAACTCAGCTAATTTCTTATCATCCAAGGCCATAAATTCAGGCTCAAAGTATGCAAAGGCTTCACTCAACTGTGAGTAAAGGTTTGAGGCCTTAGCTTGGTACTCTTGGTAAAGCCCTACTGTTGTGTCTTGGTCATTTTTCATTGACGCATAGACATAGATTTTCTCCAAGCGACGCATAAGGCTCATATAAAGTTCTGTTGCCTCAAGCAAGTTCTTAGCAGAATCTAAGAGATGACCTGCATAAGCACTAGCCTTCTTCAAATCCTGAACAGTGCTTTCATATTCAGTCTCCCAATCTGCATCTGTCGCAAAAATGGTCGTCAAATCCCATGTGTATTTCTCTTCTAAATGAGCACGATTGTCTGACATAATATTCTCCTTAATTGTATCTATTCTTTACTATTTTAGCATAAAAGGTGGGAGGGTAGAGAGTTTGTCGATAAGAAAAATGCCTTTTTCGATAATATTGCATAAAAAGCTTTTCAAAACCTTCAAGTGACTGTCTAATTTGTACAAAACCCTGCTTAGATTCTGGAAATCTCACTTGTGGAAAAAAATCCTGATCAGACAGGCATAACAAATTCATTCCCTTAAGATAGGCTTTTTCCTGCCTTCTCATCCACCTTGGATTTTTCCCAATTAATTCTCGTTGAATCACATGTGAGACCTTCTTTCGCTGAGTTACTTGATAAGTCTCAACCTGCTCTGCTTGATAAGGAAAACGTAAAACTGTCATGAGATTTTCGGTTAACGGCCAAGCCTTAGTTAAATAATAGACTTTCCCAAAAATATCCTCATAGATGAGATACTTAAGTCTAATTTCCTCACGCTTCCAATCAAGCTCCCATAGGTGAAATCCTATCTTAGCCGTAAAATAGAGAAAGTCCCGCTGTAGGTCTGTTAAACGTCCATTCAACCAGAGTTCCTCACCCAAAAGCCAACGCACTTCGTAACCTGCTTGGTGATAGGCACATGTCCTCTCTCTCAAACGTTGCTGGGATAACCGAGAACACTGAACTTCTAGAGCCAGGGAATCGCCAACAAATAAATCTGCAATTTGCCCCATCTCAGACAAAACTTTTTCAATACTTACTTTTTCACCATGATTAACCAAAGATTTATACAAAGCTGCCTTAAGGGATAAATGTTGGGCCGATTCATTCTCCGAGAAGAACTGACAATCTTGCAAAGACTTATGAGCAAAATGTGGACACATTACCTGGCCATGTCTCAGAAGAACAACTCCCTGGCAACCAGGACAGCTATAGGATTCCTTACGTTGCAAACTGGTTTCTAGAGCTGAAATGAGCTTCCCCTCCTGATTTCTTGCAATTAACATGACTCTCTCCTTCGTGCACTCTCTTACTTATTCGTAAAAGAATTCACAAAATAAAAAAACATCTAGATTACTCTAGATGCGTCCCCCATTCAAACTGAAACTTGCTCCCTGCTGTATGGAAACTTAGGTTTATAGGTGTATTGCTTACCTTGGGATACAAGTGCCGCTCAGTCCATTTGATCTCTTTTCAAAAATCTCAATTCTTCAAGGAAAATCCCCCAATTTTCCTAGGAATCAGGATTTTGAAAACAGTTTCTATCCCACATAACCATTAAAAATAGCTAATGTAGCATAGACAGATGCTCTCACAAACATCTGGTCAAATTCCGTCACTGAAGCATCATCCCAATATGCTTATCACCCTTTTGTTCCGCAATCCCAATAAAAACTTAATCCTTGAGTTGATAATGAGATAAAACAATTTTTAGACTTTTACAAGTTAAAGTCTTTATTTACTAACATTGAACCACCATTTCCCTAGGTGCAGTTCAATACCAACAAACGCAAAATCGTGTTGGTTCAAAATGGTTTCTAGTTAAGAGTATCTTGTGATTGATAGTCAGTCAATCTGAAGAACTTTCCCTCTAGCTTCTTTACGTAGAACGTCATACTACTTACAAGATACTATTTCCTAGAAGAGTATTGGCTAAAACGCCACTCTCAAAACATACCACCTATCAGTCATTAGGTTTAGTCCACCTTCTGATAGGTATATTAGCAGTTACTGCTTTATTTTCTTTCCCTCTTCGCTTTTGACGATTAGTCTCTACCGATTCTGCTGTTTTTGAATCTGTCGTTTGCTCTACACGGATTAAAAATACCGCTAGCTCCCGCTACGATGATGCTGATGTTTTAAATCGATTAATCTAATTTTTTGCTGTTTAAATCTTCTCTTTTTTAAATCATCACAATGAAACATTGGAATTTGATAACTTAGAATTCCAGATTCTAAGCTAGTCCTTTTTGACTAGGGAGTCACCCTGCCAAAAAAACAAACTCTTCCTAACACAATCTATTATACTGTATTATAATTTTTTGTCAATTAATTTATTTCATAT
>OCPN01000394.1_pt1 | contig 13782 bp, 10 predicted proteins | sample 1476971 | NCBI WGS metagenome assembly OCPN01 (sample SAMEA2580251, study PRJEB22360) | human gut metagenome | biome: human gut; feature: human-associated habitat; material: faeces | place: Denmark | collected 2008/2010
AGAGCCAATTTTTCTTCTAAGTTCTCAGTTGGTTTAACTTCACTTTTAGGAACTAATACTGTAGTAGTTCCTGTCCAGTTAGCTACATCTCCAAAGTCCAACCATGAGATCTGGCTAGCCATAGATTTGGCATCAACATTTGTAGTAAAGCCTGGTTTTTCAACTTTTGGAGTTGAAGTTGCATCTTCAACGTCATCCCCGATCAAGCTTGGATCATTTGGGTCACCAAGAGCACGACGATTACGTTTTTTACCAGAAGTTTGGGCTGTCTCTTCTGTTGTTACAGTATTATTTGCTGTTACACCTTGTCCAGCTGAAAGAGTTGGTGCTTCTTTTTTATCTGCAGATGTTGAAGCAGCTGCCGCCTTGTTTTCTGGCGTAGTTGCTTCTAATTTTGGTGTTGCAGCGGTTGATGTTTCCGGTGCAGTTGAGGCAGCAGATGCTGCTGTGCTTGTGCTACTTGCTTCACTAGTTGAAGCAGGTGCTGTTGAAGTTGATGCTGCAGTAACAGCCGGCTTTGCTTCATACGTTGTGGCTGCTGTACTAGTTGTTTCAGCAGTTGATGCTGCTGAAGTAGCTGCTGAAGTTGCGGGCGCTTCTGACGCTGTTGCAACTGCTGCTACACTTTCACTTGTCGTATTTGTATTTTCTTCTGCGGCTGCACTTGCTGCTGTGCCAACCATGACAAGCGTTCCTAAAAGTACTGAGCAAACACCCACATTCAATTTACGAATTGAGAATCTGCTAATACGATCATTAAATAAGTCTTTTCCCATCTAATGGACCTCCATATTTATCTATAAATTAACATTCTTTTAAAATTTGTTTAGTTTTTCCAAACCTTATCTATTTTAACAAAAGCCGAACGAATTTCAAAACGTTTTGACTCAAAAATGAGTAAAAATTTTTAGCTATAATTGTTTTAATTCTGAAAGGATTTTACCAATAGACCAGGGCATCAAAAAAACTTGATTTATCACTAAATGGCAAGATCAAACTTCAATTGTGGCTTCACTGGATCATAATTGACCAACTCAAAATCTTCTGGTTTGATGTCAAAGAAATTGGTTCCATCTGGTACATTCAAAACTAAGCGCGGTTGGCAATTTGAAGGCTCACGACGAAGTAACTCTTCAGCCTGTTCAAATTGGTTGTCATAGATATGAAGGTTATTAATGAAGTAAAAGAACTTCCCAACCTTCCAGCCAAAGTGCTTGGCAATCATCATCTGAAGAGCCACATACTGCATGGCATTGATATGGTGAGCCACCAACATATCATTTGAACGCTGGGTCAGGGTCGCATCTAGATAGATCTCTCCATCCACGCGCCGCACGTCAAACATAGTCTGAAAAGCACAGGGCAAGAGTCCTTCGGTCTCCTCAAAGGCTTCATAATCCCAGAGGGAAATAATATTGCGGCGATTCCAAGGATTAGCCTCTAATTGTTTGAGGATCTTATTCGTAATGTCATGCTTTTTGACAACAGCTCCATAGCGCTGACCGATTGTCCGGCTATCTCCCACTTCCCAGTCATTCCAGTAGTGGACATTGTACTTGTCTTCTAAAAGATCCAAGCTATTTGACTGATCCTGGTAGATCCAGAGCATCTCTTTGATGGCTGATTTAATCGCGATGGGACGAAGGGTCGTGATAGGGAACTCACCTTTTGCGAGATCGAATTCCATAAAGGCTCCCGTGATGTACTTGGAGTTGGCCGTTCTACCGTCCTTGTACTTGGGACGGGCTTGCTCTGACCAGACCCCTTCTTCCATGATCTTTCGAATGTTTTCTTTAAAAATTGTATCTGCTTTTGTCATATACTCTCCTTGAATCCAGTATTGTCTTCATTATATCACAGGAGACAGAAAAAAAGGAGATCCCAGCACGAGCCAGATCTCCATTTCATCTTATTGTAATACAAGGGATGCAGCACCGATCACACCGGCGTCATTTCCCAAAGTAGCAAGCGCCAATTGAGTAGATTCACGCACTTGTGGGAATGAGTTTTCTTCAAAGACCTTGCGCACACCATCCAAGAGGAAGTCTCCAGCAGCGGAAACCCCACCACCGATAACGATCTTAGATGGGTTCAAGGTTGAACCGATGTTGGCAGCAGCAAGACCAAGGTAACGTGAGAAGTTCTTGTAGACGATCAAAGCAAGAGCATCGCCTTCTTTTGCCAGGTCAAAGACCGTTTTAGCCGTTACTTCTTCTCCGTTGTCGATCAAGACTTTCAATTGAGAGTCCCCTTCGTACTCATCAGCATAACGACGAGTCAAGTTGACGATCCCAGTTGCTGAGGCAACCGTTTCAAGACAGCCTTTTTTACCACAGGTACATTGGATTGGATCATCAAAGTCAACAGTGATGTGACCAAGCTCACCAGCAGCCCCACGCACACCGTGCAAGAGACGACCTTCAGCGACGATCCCACCGCCGACACCTGTACCAAGTGTCATGAATACGACATCTGGTTGGTTTTCACCAGCCCCTTTCCAACGTTCACCCAAAGCAGCAACGTTGGCATCATTATCGATAAAGAATGGAATATGAAGGGCACTTTCGATCTTTTCTTTGACTGGTTGAAGGGTCTTCCAGTTCAAGTTGTAGGCACCGATAACTGTACCTTTTTCACGGTCAACAACACCAGGTGAACCCATTCCAATTCCTTGGAACTCAGAAGCATCAAGCCCAAGCATTTTCAAACGATGCGCGATGGATTCGATCATATCATCTACGATATGGCTACCTTCATCCAAGATATTTGTTTTAATAGACCATTTTTCTTGAACTTCCCCATCCAAAGTAAGGATGGCAAACTTAATTGAAGTTCCCCCAAGGTCAATCCCAATAATTTTTTTAGACATCTGTAACTCCTTTCAAACTTGTAAACACTTACAGATCTATTATATCAGACTTTTTATCAAACGCAAAGGTTTGCACGTAACTTTTCTTAACTTTTTAACAAGAGACTAAAGGATTGAAATCCTAGAATGAGGAAAATCAAGCCAATAATATTTAATAGAAAGACGCTAATCGAGAGCGGACTAACGATTAAGAATAAGCCGATGAAGAGCTGTAGCAAGGCAAAGAAAATATAACGCTTGGACAGTTCCTCAACCTTTCTCGAGTAGAAATTAGCTTTTCGGAAGTTTAAAATCGAACGATAGATCAGCCAAATTCCTAAAGTGACTGGAAAGACAATCGGCAAGGTCTTGTAGCCATAGAGCAGTAAGTAGACCGCAAAAACCAAAGCGACCATACTGTGAAAGAGTTGTTGCTGCTGAACGATACCAGCTTGACGCAATCGGTAATAGCGTGAAAAACGCGAAAAGGAAATTAAAAAGAAGCCACAGGAAATCAACCAGCTAAATGAGCCGATGTGCTCAATTGGATTGATAAACAAGACGATACCGATAATGGTAAAAATAGTGGCTGAAATCCCAAGGGATATCCGGTTCAATTGATTCATAGGGCCTCCTTATTCATCTAATTCACTCAGGTATTCATAACGATCGTACTTCTCAAGCAATCGCTCATTTTCCTGATCCAATTCCTTTTGAAGGGCTGACAATTTGCCAAAGTCAGAGCCGTTTTCATTCATCTCCACTTCAATCTCTGCGATTCGACTTTCAATGGCTTCGATATCTGCTTCAATGCTCGCCCACTCTTGCTTCTCCATGTAGCTCATGCGCTTCTTCTCTTCTTTTGGCTTGACAGGTTTCTCTTTTTCAACCTTGTGACTGGCCGTTGTTTGAGCTGCTTCAAAGGCTTTTTCATCTAAATAATCCGTATAATTGCCAAAGAACTCACGAATTCCCCCGTTTTCAAAAGCCAGGATCTTGCTTGCGACTTTGTCTAGGAAATAGCGGTCGTGGCTAACGGTAATGACGGGACCTCCAAAGTTTTGAAGGAAGTTTTCCAAAACCGTCAAGGTTGCGATATCCAAGTCATTGGTTGGCTCATCGAGGAGAAGAACATTGGGCTTTTCAATCAAGAGTTTTAAGAGAAAGAGGCGCTTCTTCTCCCCACCGGAGAGTTTTTCGATCAAGGTTCCGTGCATAGAGCGTGGGAAGAGAAATTGCTCCAAGAGATCAGCAATCGAAGTCGTCCCAACGGTCGTCTTCACTTCTTCAGCAACTTCCTGGAGGAAATTAATCACGCGTTTGCTCTCATCCAAACCATCAATCTGTTGTGAGAAATAAGCCACCCGCACGGTTTCTCCGATAATGACTTGCCCAGACTGAGGCTGGAGTCGCTCAGCGATCAGATTAAGTAGGGTGGACTTGCCGACGCCATTATCCCCGACAATCCCAATGCGGTCTTTGTTTTGCACCAAGAGGTTAAAGTTCTTTAAAATCGGCTTGTTTTCAAAAGCAAAACTCACATCTTTAAACTCGATGACTTTCTTTCCGATTCGGCTGGTCTCAAAGTTCATCTCCAAATCCGTCTGGTTGCTTTGACCAGACAAGTCTTGCTTGAGATCATGGAATCGATTGATCCGTGCCTGTTGCTTGGTCGCACGCGCCTGAGGCTGACGCCGCATCCAGGTCAACTCTTGCTTATAGAGTTGCTGCTTCTTATGAAGAAGGGCGGCATCACGCTCGTCTTGCTCAGCCTTTAAGCGGACATAATCCTGGTAGTTGCCCTGATACTCGATCAAGCCACCTCGATCCAGCTCAAAGATCCGCGTCGAGATATTATCCAAGAAATAGCGATCGTGGGTAATGAAGAGCACGGTTTTCTTAGAGTTCTTCAAGAAATTGGTCAACCATTCGATGGTATCAATGTCCAGATGGTTGGTCGGCTCATCTAGTAAAAGCAGGTCGTGATGAGACAGCAAAACTTGGGCCAGTTGCACCCGACGACGCAAGCCCCCAGATAGATCCCCAACTTTGGCATTCAAGTCTTCAATCCCAAGTTTGGAAAGGACTGTCTTGACCTGACTCTCGATTTCCCAAGCATTGAGTGAATCCATCTCCGCCATGACCTTTTCAAGACGTGCTTGGTTCTCTTCTCGGTAATCCGCCATCAAGAATTCATAATCACGAATCAGCTGCATTTCACGCAAATCACTAGATAATACTGTATCCAGAACCGTCTTTTGATCATCAAAGTCTGGTTCCTGAGTCAAATAACCAATCGTATAATCACTCTTGGCAGAAAAAGGACTCACATCTCCATCAAAGCCAGAGCGACCTGACAACACATCTAACAGAGTGGTTTTTCCAGTCCCATTGACCCCGATCAATCCGATCCGATCCAAGTCGTGAATGATAAAGGAAATCTCACGAAAGACGGTCTTATCTCCGACAGATTTGGTTAATTTATCGACAATAAAATCGCTCATTTTTCCTCCTCTTTTGCTTGCTGGATATAGGCAATGATGGCTTCTTTTTCATTGGCCAGTTCCCCATCGACAATGGCATATTCGATCTTTGTCAAAATCTCTCCCAAGGCTGGACCTGGTTGAAAGCCGTAGTCTTTGATCAACATACCGCCATTGACCACCACTTCATGCTTATCATGAATGGTCAAGCTATCATAAACACGCTCGATGGCCAAATAATCCACACTCAAGGCATACGCTTCCCGGAGCTCTTCTGCAACTAGCAACAAATGCTTCTCATACTTGTAGCAGGCACGCTTGTCTAGGCTTCCATTTTCTCGGAGCTTTAGAATCTCTACGATCTGCTCCACCGTCTTGGCAAAGTCTCTAGAAGTCTTCCATTTCTTAAAGAATTTTGGAATATCTTGAATCTCTAGTGCTAAGACCAAAGCAGCCCAGGCTTGCTCAGAAGTTGAAAAGGTATATTCCAGCTCTATGTCAAACAACCGCTCGATCGCTACTTTGCGATCCTTCATCTCTGGCAGATAGTGATAGGCTCCACTGGCCAGCATAGCTTCCAAGCCCTGTCTCCAGTATGGGGAAAGCAAGAGCTTATCAAACTCGATGAAGGTGCGCTCTACGGAAATCTTCTCTAGTAATGGAGCACACTCCTTCATAGCATCAAAGGTTGCCTTTTCTAATTCAAATCCGAGACTGGCTTGAAAACGAAAACCTCGCATGATCCGGAGCGCATCTTCGTTAAACCGTTCGTGAGGAAGGCCAACGGCCCGAAGGACCTTATTTTCTAAATCTTCTAGTCCATGAAAGAGGTCAACAATTTCTCCTTTTTCATTTAAGGCAAAGGCATTAACCGTAAAATCACGACGCTTGAGGTCTTCTTCTAGCGAGCGCACAAAAGACACGGAGCTTGGACGGCGATAATCTACATAGACATCCTCTGTCCGGAAGGTCGTAATTTCATATTCTTGACCATTTTCAAGGACCAAGACGGTCCCATGTTCGATACCGACATCTACTGTGCGATCAAAAATCGCCTTGGTCTCTTCTGGGTATGAGGAAGAAGCGATATCGACATCGTGAATTGGACGATCCAAGAGGGCATCACGGACAGATCCCCCCACAAAATAGGCCTCAAAACCAGCTGCTTTAATCTTCTCTAATATTGGTAAAGCCTCCTGAAACTCAGAAGGCATCTTTTCTAATCTCATAGTAAGTGTTCCAAACCATAAACAAGCTCATGACGCTTGACAACTTCTTTAATCCCTAGATTTACTCCTGTCATGAAGGAAACACGATCATAGGAATCATGACGGAGAGTCAACCCTTCGCCTTGGCTACCAAAAATCACCTCTTGGTGAGCGACTAGGCCAGGCAATCGAACCGAATGGATGCGCATCCCTTCAAAATCTGCCCCTCTTGCTCCAGGCATCAACTCTTCTTCATCTGCTGCACCTTGCTGAATCTTCTCGCGCTTCTCCGAGATCAACTCAGCGGTCTTAATCGCTGTTCCACTCGGTGCATCTTTCTTCTTATCATGGTGCAGTTCGATGATTTCCACATTTGGGAAATACTTGGCAGCTTGCGCTGCAAATTGCATCAAGAGCACAGCTCCAATAGCAAAGTTCGGAGCAATCAAGCCCCCCAAATCCTTTTCACGCGAAAGCTCTGTCAAATCCTGAATCTGCTCAGGCGTAAAGCCAGTTGTCCCTACAACAGGCGCAAAGCCATTTTCAATTGCAAAGCGAGTATTCTCGTAAGCAACCTTTGGCATAGTAAAGTCCACCCAAACATCTGCTTCAAGACCTACGACATCTTCTTTGCGGTTAAAGACGGGGACCCCTGCAACCTCTGTCTCAACAGTAAATGGATCGATCAAGCCAGCTAGTTCTAGCTCAGGATCTTCAGAAACCATCTGGTAGGCTGCCTGCCCCATTTTCCCCTTGAAACCTGCAATAATGACTTTAATGGACATAGAATTCTCCTTAAACGATAGGGATATACCCAACTGCTAAGCTATGGTCACCTAAGTGCGTCCCAATCACGCCTCCAAAGGTGGCAAAAGGAATTTCTCCCTCTACCCCTTCAGCCACCAACATCTGACGAAGCGCTTCGGCTTTTTCAGGTACATTAGCATGGATGATAAAGACTTGGTAATGCCCTCCGGTGAGTCCTTCATCAACGATTTCCACCAAGCGTTTCATGGCTTTCTTTTCCGTACGGACTTTTTCAAAAACTTCGATGACACCTTGGTCATTAAAGTGAAGGATTGGCTTGATACTCAAGAGATTGCCAATGATGGCAGCGCCATTTGACAGGCGTCCCCCCTTGACCAAGTGATTCAAATCATCGACCATAATATAGGCAGTGGTCCCATCAATCTGGTGTTGGACATTGGCCACAATCTCATCAAACAAACGACCTTCACCAGCCCATTTCAAGCAGTCTTCTGTCATCATCCCTAGAGGAAAACTGGTGATTTTTGAATCCGGAAATTCGACGGTCAAGCCTTCGAATTCGTCCTTCAAATATTGGATATTTTGGTAGAAACCAGAAATACCAGATGACAAGAAAAGACCGATAGCATGCGTATAGCCCTTAGCTGTCAAACCAGATAAGACTTCTTCTAACTCTGCCACACTCGGCTGGCTAGTCTTTGGCAATTCCTTAGACGCAGCCATCTTTTGGTAGAACTCATCGTGTGTCAGGTTCTTCCCTTCAACATAAGACTCCCCATCGATATAGATCGGGATCTCTAAAATAAATAAGTCGTCGTGATGGAGCACGTCTTGCGTTAAATAGGCAGACGAATCCGTGATCACTGCTAATTTCATTGATTAAAACTCCAAATTAATACCCGGTAAATCGAGGGCAATTTCTGTGACTTCATAAGTCAAACGGTTGAGCATATTCAAGCAAGGGCGAGCCAATTCTTCCACTTCGTCTTTGCTGAATTCGCTTGGTTCATTGACATAACGACCAAACAAGTGGTTGATTTGAGTGATGGTTCCACTGATCACAAAACCGTCAAAAACGATCATGTAGCTCAAGATGACAATCAAGGAAGTCGTGTTTTGTTCTTGATCACGATTGATCAATTGAAAGTTTACATCTACTTTTGTTTCAGGGATGCCATTTTCTTTTTCCCACTCAAAATTACGAGCATCATAGTGGTATTGGCTGACAAATTCTTTTTCACGTTGAATATCCATTTTTATTCTCCTAAAAATATGCGATAGGCTTATTATATCATAATTCAGCTCAAGTTACCAACGCCGAATGAGGTGATTTTTTCACTTGTACAAAAAGAAAAGGTTGGGCATTCCCAACCTTTTAATCATATTTAGTTTTTAGGTTTGCGAAGCAATCCGAATAAGATACCACTTACGACTGCACCGATCAATACGAACAAGATGTATAGAAGTGGATTTGATGTAAGAGCGATAACGAAGATTCCTCCGTGAGGAGCCATGAGTTTCAAGCCTGCAAGACCAACAAGGGCACCTGTCAATGCTGAACCAGCAATGAAGCTAGGGATGGCACGAGCTGGGTCAGCTGCACCGAATGGAATGGCACCTTCTGTGATGAAGGAAAGACCCATAACGATGTTTGTCAAACCTGAATCGCGTTCTTCTTGTGTGAATTTATCTTTAAACAATACAGTTGCTACGAATACTGCCAATGGAGGAACCATACCAGCTGCCATAACAGCTGCCATAACAATAGAACCACCTGAAGCAACAGATTCAGCAAGTGTACCTGTAGCGAAGACATAAGCGGCTTTGTTAACTGGTCCACCCATATCGACAGCCATCATACCGCCGACGAGAAGTCCAAGAAGGACAGCTGAGCTACCTGACAAGCTTGAAAGGAAGTTGTTAAGACCAGTATTGATAGCAGCCATTGGAATATTGATGAGGAACATCAAGAATCCTGTCAAACCAACACCAAGTAATGGCAAGAGAAGGATAGAGCGGATACCATCGAGTGAACGTGGAAGACCTGCAAGGGCTTTGCGAAGTAAGAGAACAACTCCACCTGCAAGGAAACCACCTACCAAAGCTCCAAGGAAACCTGATGATACGGCTGCTGGTAATTCACCTTTAGCAGCACCGTAGGCGATATTTCCAAATGCTGAACCTGAGCTAGCAATAGATCCAGCAATAAATCCTGCTACAAAACCAGGTTTTTCAGCGATTGAGAATCCAATGTAACCTGCAAGTACAGGAAGCATGAAGCCAAAGGCTACTCCACCAATTGTTTTAAATTGTGCTGCTAATACATGATAAGAACCAAGACTAGACAATTGATCTTGAGGCACACCAAGAACTTGGTCGATCAAGAAGGCAAGGGCGATCAAGATACCACCACCGATAACGAATGGGAGCATTTGAGAAACCCCACTCATCAGGTGTTTGTAGAAAGCTCCACCCAAGCTCAATTTTTCTTGGCTAGCGCTAGCTTGTGCTGCATTTTCAGCGTGGAAGACATCTGCTTTTCCATCCAAGATGGTTTGGATCAATTCTTCTGTCTGACGGATACCGGCTGCGACTGGTTTAGAGATCAATTTTTTGCCATCGAAACGAGCGGTTTCAACTGCTTTATCAGCTGCAATGATGACCCCTTCAGCTTTTGCGATTTCTTCAGCTGTCAAGCGGTTACCGACACCAGATGCCCCGTTGGTTTCAACGCGGACTGTAACACCCATTTCTTCCCCTTTTTTGATGAGGGCTTCTTCTGCCATGTAAGTGTGGGCGATACCTGTTGTACATGCTGTAACGGCAACGATGAGAGGTTTGTCAGATGAAGCTGCTTCTTTGACCGCTTCTGCTTTTTTCGCTTCTTCAGCTGCAGCTTCTTGCTCTTCTGCATCAAAGGCTGCGATCACTTGATCAGGAGTGCTGGCTTGGCGAAGTTTGTCTGCAAAACCTGGTTTCATCAAGTACTTAGACAATTCAGCAAGGGCTGCCAAGTGAGTGTCGTTGGCTCCTTCTGGAGCTGCGATCATGAAGAACAAGTCTGTTGGTTGGCCATCAAGTGATGCATAGTCCACACCCTTGTTTGATTTTGCAAACAAAACTGTTGCTTCTTTGACTGCTTCGTTTTTGCTGTGGGGCATGGCAATTCCGTCACCCAAACCAGTTGAAGTTTGTGCTTCACGGTTCATGATTCCAGCCTTGAAAGTGTCAAAATCTGTCACCACACCATTGTCAACGAGCGATTGGACCATCTCATTGATCACGCCCTCTTTATCTGTTGCCTGAAGGTCAAACAACATCACGTTTTTATTTAAAACGTCTTGAATTTTCATAGTTTTTCTACCTCTACTTTTTCATAAGTTTCTTTTATATAGTCAGCTGTCGCCAAATCATCTGAGAAGGTGGTTGCTGTTCCACAAGCCACGCCCCATTTGAAGGCTTCGATGACGTCTCCCGTCGTTGCGAGCTTCCCAGTGAAGCCAGCAACCATGGAATCTCCAGCCCCGACAGAGTTCTTCACTTGACCCTTGATTGGTTTTGCGAAGTAAGTTCCGCTTGGACTGACGAGGAGAGCACCATCACCCGCCATGGAAATAATGACATTTTGTGCACCCTTGGCCAAGATTTCTTTAGCATAACGTTCAATTTCTGGCAATTCCGTCAAGGTAACGCCAAAGATATCTCCCAATTCATGGTTGTTTGGTTTGACCAATTGGGGATTGAACTCCAAGGAATCAATCAAGGTTTGTCCTTCAAAGTCACAAACCACTTGCGCACCTGTCGCACGTGTTGCTGCGATCAATTGTTTGTAAATGGCATTTCCAAGTGAAGATGGGGCAGATCCTGCAAAGACTACCACATCATCTGCTGTTAAGCTCGATAAGATGTTGAGCAATTCTTGCAACTGAGCTTCCGTTACTTCTGGACCATTCCCATTGATTTCTGTTTCCTCATCAGCCTTGATCTTGACATTGATCCGTGTATCTTGGTCCACTGTCACAAAGTTGGTGGAAATGTCTTCGCTGGTCAGTACGTCTTCAATGAAGCGTCCGGTGAAACCACCGATAAATCCAGTCGCTGTGTTCTCGATATCGAGACGCTTCAAAACACGACTGACATTGATCCCTTTACCACCGGCGAATTTATCTTCCGAAGCCATCCGATTGACCGCTCCGGTCTCTACATGATCGAGACGGACAATATAGTCAATTGCTGGATTCAGTGTAACTGTATAAATCAAACCTCTATAACCTCCGTTTTTTCTTTTAAAACCTTTAATCGTTGCGGTTCACTTTGATTGGTGATAATCATGGCTCGCTTAATAGGAGCCACTTTGACAAAGGATGTCACCCCAATTTTCGAATCATCCGCTAGGATGTAGGTTTTTTTCGCATTTTCGATAATCGCACGCTTGACAGATCCTTCTTCCAGGTCTGGAGTGCTGTAAAATTCATCATCGATTCCATTCATTCCAAGAAAGGCCTTGTCAAAATTCAACTGACCGATCTGATTGAGGGCGATCCCTCCGATACTAGCATCTGTAGAAGATTTTACCTTCCCACCGATGATGACCGTTGGAACATTTCGCTCGACCAACTTGGTCGCATGGTGAATCGAGTTGGTCACCACGGTTACTGTTGGATTGACAATTTCTTGTACTAAAAGTTCATTGGTCGTCCCGGCATCGATAAAGATCACATCATGATCTTTGATCAATTCCGCCGCTTTTACAGCGATCTTTGACTTAACTTGAATGTTTTTGATAGATTTTTCTTTATTGCTTTCTTCCTCTTGAAGAAAATGCAGGCTTTCCGCACCGCCGTGAACCCGGCGAAGTTTACTTTCAGCTTCTAATTCATCCAAGTCACGTCTAACCGTTGATTCAGACGTCCCTAGCTCTTGTACAAGGGTTTCTAAGGAAACAAATTTTTCCTTCAGTACCTTCTCGAGGATGAATTGTTTTCGTTCAGACTTAAGCATTTCTCCTCCTTTTGCAATCGATTACAAGGACTATTATACTCCATCTCCAAAAAATGTCAACACTTTTTATCAATTTCTATCATTTTCTTTCAAAAATTCTAAACGTGTACAAAAAAAGAGCAGGAAAGAACTCATTTTGTTAAAAGAGTTCTTTTCCCACCCTCATATATCTTCTTTGAAGATTTTAAGCAATAAAGTGTCTAAGTATCTATTCTATCTTCGGTATGTCTTAATCATTTTTTGAAGATTGTTTCTTTTTCTTGAAACCAAACAATCCAGCAAGTAACCCAACGGCAACACCTGTTGTTGCTACTGCATATTTGGAGGAATCAGATCCAGCCACAGCTTGGCTGTTTTCTTTTTTAGGTTTGATCTCTTCTACTTTGGCTTCTTGTTTTGGAGCTGGAGTAGCTGTTGGTGCTTGCACTTTCGGACTATTGGTAGTTGTTGGAAGAACTGTTGGTCTATCCGAGAAAGTTGTTGGATTGCTTGAGCGGATATCCATTGGCATATCTGCTGCTTCTAAAATAGCTGGATCCATTCGTGACGCTAGATCTTCATATTGGGAATTCAACAGTTCCACGACACTTTGATAAGATTGAAGAGTTGTGAATTCTGCTTCCAATTTTTCTTTTTTATTCTCTAAATTAGCCACAGCAGCTGATAAAACAGATTGGGCTTTGACCAATAATTCTGGAGCATTTTTAAAGTCAGAAAGACGTTTTTCAGCAGCAACCAGGCGCTCTTGCGCCGCCTTCAAGCCCTCATGCGCTTCTTGAACGACTTGGGCTTTTTCTGCTTCTTCAGCTTTTAAAAGATCTAATTTCTCACGCGCAGCCGCTAACAAATCCTTGGCTTTTTGAAGGGCTGCTTCTTTTGGCTGGATAGCTGCTTCAATCCGACCTCGAGATACATCAAGAGTCGCCTTCGCCTTTTCAAGCGCATGGTCCTTGCTAACGAGAAGAATCTTGTAATTTTGGATGGTTTTTTGGACATTGGCCATCTCTACTGCCACATTTGAATTGGCATGGCGGGCATCTTCTAACTTGCCTTGCAAGATAATGATTTGAGACTCTTGATTGGCCTTGTCTAACTTGAGATTAGCGACTTCATCAGATTTTGCTTTCACATCTGATCTTGTCGTCGTTGCGCCAGCTCCCTGACGCAATTGGTAAGCGAGTGCACTGGTTGACACTGCTGAATTGACTGGGCTGTGTAAGAAAGCTGCTTCTGACATGGCATTACTTGGGTCATAAGCGATTGATAAAGCTGTCGCTTTGTTGTCTACCATTTGGAGGTAGTGACCAACCTTAGCAAAGGCCTCAGCACCAATCTTCATATAGATATCATTGGCATCGATTTGAGTTTCGTCTGTTGGTAGACCATGTTGAGCCGCTACTTCTTGATAAGCCGCTTTTTCATTGTACCAAAAATCAACCGCACCAGCAGGTGAGAAGCCATAAGCGATGTTTTC
>OCPN01000402.1_pt1 | contig 13220 bp, 9 predicted proteins | sample 1476971 | NCBI WGS metagenome assembly OCPN01 (sample SAMEA2580251, study PRJEB22360) | human gut metagenome | biome: human gut; feature: human-associated habitat; material: faeces | place: Denmark | collected 2008/2010
CTTGGGGCCGGAGCCGACCAGTGCGGTGCCGGACTCAGCCTCTGCCGCGGCGGGTGCCGCCGGGGTTGCGGGTGCGTTGTCGCCGCCGGAGATGCTGATGATCGGGGTGCCCACCTCAACGGTTTCGCCTTCGGCAACGAGCAGCGCCTCGACGGTGCCGGCGAAGGGCGAGGGTAGTTCCACGACGCTCTTCGCGGTTTCAATTTCGACGAGGACGTCGTTGATGGCGACCTCGGTGCCGACTGCCACCTTCCAGCTGAGGATTTCTGCTTCGGTCAGGCCTTCGCCCACGTCAGGGAGCGGGAAAATCTGGGACATTTTTACCTCTCACTAGGGCATATACCCTATATGGAATATTCTGTGCGGGTTTGCAACCCGCCATAGCGCAACACGCTGATACGTCAGATCAGGGAATGCCTAGTAGTCAAAAGCGCGGTCAACCGCCTCAAGAATACGGTCAATATCGGGCACGTACTCTTCCTCAACGCGGGACACCGGGTACGGCATGTAGTAGCCGCCAACGCGAATCACCGGCGCCTGCAGGCTGTAGAAGCAACGCTCCGTAATCGCCGCAGCCAGCTCACCACCCATACCGCCGAAGGTCGGCGCCTCGTGCGCGACAATCAGGCGGCCAGTCTTTGCCACCGAAGCAGCAACGGTCGGCACGTCCAGCGGTGAAATCGAGCGCAGGTCAATGACCTCAATCGAGCGGCCATCCTCCACGGCAGCCTCTGCCGCAGCCCGAGCAACCGGCACCAGCGGACCGTACGCCACGATGGTCGCGTCCGTACCCTCACGCACCACCTGGGCGCTAAACGGATCAAAGGAAGTGTCGCTAAAGTCCACTTCACCCTTGAGCCAGTAGCGGCGCTTCGGCTCAAAAATAATGACCGGGTCGGGGCACTCAATCGCCTTTCGGGTCATCCAGTACGCCTCGTGCGGGGTCGAGGGGGTCACAATACGCAGACCCGCGGTGTGGGCGAACAGCGCCTCCGGGGACTCGGAGTGGTGCTCCACCGAACCAATCACGCCACCGTACGGAATGCGGATGGTCACCGGCACCGTGTACTGCTTATCGGTGCGGTTGTGGATCTTCGCCAGCTGGCTCGTGATTTGGTTGTAGGCGGGGAACACGAAGCCGTCGAACTGAATCTCCGGCACGGGTCGGTAGCCACGCAGCGCCATACCGATGGAGGTGCCGATAATGCCGGACTCACCCAGGGGCGCATCCATGACGCGGCGGTTGCCGAAGCGCGCCTGCAGGCCCTCGGTCACACGGTACACACCGCCGAGTTTGCCGATATCCTCACCGAGCATGACAACGGTGCGGTCGGCTTCCATGGCGTCTTCCAGGCCGCGGGTAATCGCCTTGGCGAGGGTCAAACGTTCAATTTTCTCGCTCATGCTTACTCCTCTTCAAAGCCTGCAACGTAGTTACGGTAGAACTCGCGGTCGTCTTCCACCTGCTGGTGTTCCTGCACGTAGACGCGGTCGAAGAAATACTCAAAGTCGGCAACCTCAGAGTTCAGCACTGCCTCACGCACGCCGTTCGCGACCTGCTGTGCAGATTCTGCAACCTCTTCAAAGAAGGCATCATCGGCGTAGCCCTGCTCGCGCAGGTACTTCTCGAGGCGCAACATGGGGTCGCGGCGCAGGGGACCTTCCAGGTCGGCATCGGTGCGGTACTTGGTGGGGTCGTCCGCGGTGGTGTGCGGGCCGAGGCGGTAGGTCTCAGCTTCAATCAGCACGGGGCCTTCACCGGCGCGGATCTTCTCCATGGCGTAGCGGGTTGCGGCGAGCACGGCGAGAACGTCGTTGCCGTCCACGCGGATGCCTTCGAAGCCGTAGCCTGCGGCGCGGGTGGACACCGGCACGCGGGACTGCACCTCAAAGGGCACGGAGATAGCCCAGCGGTTGTTCTGCACGAAGAAGAGCACCGGCGCGTTATAGGAGGCGGCGAAAACCATGGATTCGTGTGCGTCACCCTCGGTGGAGGAGCCATCACCGAAGTAGACCGCCACGGCGGGCTTCTGGGTATCCTCGGCGGGGTCGGTTGCCTGGCCCTGACCGGTGCGGCGGATGCCGGTTTCAGCCTCGATGTCGGCGTCGAAGTTCAGACCCATGGCGTAGCCGACGGCGTGCACGGTCTGGGCGGCAAGCACCTTGGTGTAGGTGTGGAAGTTGTGCGCCTTCATGTCCCAGCCGTGGGTGGTGGAACCGCGGAAGATGGTGATCAGGTCGCGGAAGTCCACGCCACGCGCCAGAGCGACGGCGTGCTCACGGTAGGAGGGGAAGATGTAGTCGTTGGGTGCGTAGGCGAGTGCGGAGCCAACCTGTGCGGCTTCCTGGCCTCGACTGGGCACCCAGAGGGCGAGCTGACCCTGGCGCTGCAGGGCAGTTGCCTCGTCGTCGAATCGGCGGGTGGTGTACATGAGGCGGTATGCCTCGCGCAGGGTGTCTGCGTTGACGTCTTCGATGTACCGGCTGTAGGTGGGGTGTTCGTGTACGGTGCCGTTTTCATCCATGAGCTGGATGCGTTCGGGCACTCCGGGGTACTTGTCGTTCTCGTGCATCTAACCTCCACACGTGACGAGGGCTTGGCCCTCAGCGGCTTGGGTTTTAGTCTCAACTTTCACCTGATGGTGCAGGGTTTGAGGTGTTCCGGCAAGCCTGTGAGGGTCTGGGCATATATAGTTACCAGTCTACTCTTTTCGGCTTTATCTCGCGGCAGTTACGCTGATAACGCAGTGTATTATGCCCTGTCATTCACTATTTGAACATCATTAAATTAAACCTCCCATATATTCTTTTTTGAGAATATATGGGAGGTTTAATTTAACTATTGAGAGCTTTTTCGGGTCATCATTTTTTCCGCGCGAGAACCATTTGAAAAGCCCAAACAAACCTCGACAAGGGAAAATAGTACATTGTTCAATTAGGGTCGAGCTGGTACCCCCACCCCTTCACAAGACGCTCTAGAGCCCCTTCGCGAAGACCTCACAGAGCGAGAGGAAACGGTCATTCGCCTCCACCTCGCCAATGCTCACGCGAACACCCTCGGCGCCGAACGCACGCACCGACAGGGCATGCTCAGACATCAGCTGCACAAACTCACCCGTGCGCTCCCCCAGGGGCAGCCACACGAAGTTCGCGTAAGTGCTCGGGAAATCGTAGCCCAGCTCGCGCAGTCGAGCGGTCACGCGCTCACGCTCAGCGACCAGGTGGCTCACGCGCTCCATCACCGAATCCTCATGCTCGATGGAGGCGATAGCCGCCGCCTCAGCCAGCGCCGTCACGGCGAAAGGGGGTGCCGCCACGCGCAGGGGCTGCGTAATCTGCGGGTGCGAAACCGAGTAGCCCACGCGCAGACCCGCCAGGCCCTGCGCCTTGGAGAAGGTGCGCAGAATGATGACGTTCTCGTAGTCACGGTAGATGTCCATGCCGTTCAGCGGGGCTTCTTCACCCTTCGGCACGGTGGAGGCGGCGCAGAACTCGAAGTACGCCTCATCAATGACCACGGGGATGTGGGCGGGCACCTTCTCCAGGAACGCACGGATTTGGCTTTCGGTGACGGCGGGGCCGGTCGGGTTGTTGGGGGTGCAGACCAGGATCAGGCGGGTGCGGTCGGTAATAGCTGTCGCCATGGCGTCCAGGTCGTGTGCGCCGTCGGGCAGGTTCGGCACCTGCACGCTACGAGCACCCATAATGCCGACGAGGATCGGGTATGCCTCGAAGGAGCGCCAGGCGTAGATGACTTCGTCCTGCACGCCGTCGGCGTTTACGCCGGCGAAGGTTTTGAGGATTTGGTTGAGCGCGCCGAGGCTTCCGGCACCGGTGACGATGTCGTCAGCGTCCACGCCGAGCCGTGCGGAGAGCTTGTGGCGCAGGGCGGTGGAGAGCGGGTCGGGGTAGCGGTGCGCGGTCGCAAATTCTGCGAGGACGCGCGCAACCTCGGGTACAGGACCCAGCGGGTTCTCGTTCGAGGAGAGCTTGTACTGGGTGAGGCCTTCAACGGGCGCGGGCGGCTTGCCTGCCGCGTAGCTGGGCAGGGTGCTAAAGACGGGGCGGACCGGGATGTTGGCGTGTTCAGCTGACTGGCTCATGGTTCCAGTATGTGCCTGCGGGCGGCTCGGAGGCTAACGCTTCTCATCTGGAGAGCAGGCAGCGGATACTAGCCGCGAGCGCTGCACTCAAAGAAGCGCTGTACGCAAAGGCTACATGTAAAGGCTGTACGCAAAGATGGAGGGGCGCCGCCGGGGTTGTTCCCGGCGCCGCCCCTCCTTTTCTCTTCTCTACTCTACTCGCCCCTCCACCCTCCACCGAGTCTTTGAGATACCGAGTCCTTGAGATTGGTGCTTTTAGACTCGGTGTTTAGACCATCAGGGGTTCCCGCTCCTCGATGGGAGTCAGGTCCTCGGGAGGGCCTGGGGCGCGGAACCCAGGGTCGATGTTCTCAGGCGGAGTTGGTGCGAGGAAGCCGGGGTCAATGCTCTTGGGCGGGAGCATGGGCGCAGGTTTCAGATCCGGCAGAGTCGGGATGAGCGACTCGCTACCGTCGTAGTCTCCACCTTGCCTATCGCCACCGACCACATGCGGCATAGCTGTTAGGTCACCAATCCGGGGTAGTGATTCAACCACGTCTGGGAGGCCCTGAATGAGGCGGGGTGCGAGGTTCCCAAGGGCGGGTTGTGCTTCCGGGCGCACAATGAATCCGGGGTCGATGTCCTCTGCCGGTGTCATGGGCATGCGGCTGACGGGCTGAGTGTCCTGCGGTGCGTTGACGATGAATCCACGGTTGGCAGGTGCCTCGGTATTGGAGCCCAGCAGCTTTGCGGCTGATAGCACGGGCTGCGCAGGTGCAAGGTTTGGTGCGGGCAAGGCTCTTGAATTCGGCATCTGCGGTACAGGGGTTTCGGGCCAGGCAGGCTTCGGGTTCTGAGGCTTTTCCTGCGGAGTCGGCTCAGGGTGAGGGAGGGTCTTTTTGACGCCCTCGATGACGGCGGGGATCTGCTTAGCAGCCGCCTGTACGGTTTCTCCAGCTTCTCGCCGAAGACCCTCGGCCCTCTGCTTGGCAATCTCCATGTCCTGTTGGACATCTGAGACGGTATCTTCGATACCACGCTTTGCTTGCCCCAGGCGCCCGCCTGTCAGCTGATCAATCCCCTCAACTATACCCAAGCCACCAGGGATAGTTCCTGATGCAAGGGCTGCAACAGCGTAGCCCTCGGTACGTTTGATAGTTATACCCACTCGTAGAGCGGGAGGCAGACCGTCCGGCAGGTTTGAGGCGGAGGTAACCTTCTGTTCCCCCAGCACATACTCTTTACCATCCATTGCGGTGCGCATACCGCCAGGCACCTTACTACTATGCCCTTCACGTTGTAGGGATTCGTGGTAATTTACAGCATGATGCTCATGGTTATCAACGGTGATTACCGTATCGCGTTCATCAGGATGCCATCCATCTTCTCGCCATGCAGAATCAGGAACCGGGTCTCCGTCACCCTCCACGTAGTCCACGGCAAAGTCACGTTGTTTGGCTGACATACCCCGTATCGGGGCGGCTTGAGCGTAGACACCCACAATATTGATTTCTTTGGCGACTTCAGCGCTATTCGCCATGTTGTGGGCAATCATGGCTCCCTGGCTGAAGCCCTCCATGTACACACGAGCACCCTTGGGAGCACCGGCATCGCGCAGGGCCTGCAAAATCATCATGTATGCAGAGTTCATCTGGTCTGGACCCGATGCTTCACGGAGAGCCCCCTCGCCATCTATGATGGATCCACCCCAAGATCCAAAGATAGTACCCGGAATGCTCACCACATACAGCGCGTGGGCAGGGTCGCCTTCATGTCCTGCTTCGTACATAACGGTGACGAGCACGGCACTACGTTCAGCGGTCAAAGGGTCCTGTCGGGAACGTTCAAGTTCAAGGTCCTGCGCCTGCGCCGCCGCCAGAAGACGTTCCGAGCTGGCACCTACAGAAAGCTGGCTTTTCTCGCCACGATGCGTAGCAATACCGTATTCCTCCGCAGAGGCTGTACGGACGTTGTAAACCACGTTTCCACCGATAGCTGTCTTGATGAGGTCAGACAGGCCACCACCCAGTGCCTTTCGAACAAGTCCTCGCGGAATGCCAAACATGTCTGCAACGCGGTCAAATGTTCGCTGACTCGCAATTTCGGGATTCCATTTGGCATCCATGTAGGCAGTGAAGCCGAAGAGAATACCCGCCACGAGAGGCGAATACGGCAGCGTCCGAGATGCTGAGAAGTACCCGAGCTCGGGAATGGTGAGCTTCAAGAGGTAGTTAGCTTCGCCGGGTTCTCCGGCGATGAGTCCGCGCAGGTGGTCTCGGGTGCTGCGTCCGTCGGGTAGCTTGCCGTCCTTTGCGATGCCCATGGAGTCGAACCATCCTGCGACGGTGTTTTCGGTCTGCAGGTAGGAGCTGTGGGCGGCGCGGACGGCGGCTGCGGTGGCGCCGAACTTTGCGGCACTCATACCGAGGTCTGCGGCAAGGACGGCGCAAATAGCGGCAGCCTGCTGGGCGCGTCCGTTGATGCCGAGGAAGAGCCGAGTCTCGGTGGCGATGCCGAGAATGGGCATGGTGCGGTCGGCGCAGGTGCGGCTGACGGTGTCGAGGCCGTCGGCGATGGCGGGCATTTCTTCAAGCTCAACGCTGATGGTGCCTGCGGTGGGCCCTGCGGAGTTGCTGAGGTCACCGATGGGCGCAACGGTGGGTCCGGTAATCATGGTGTCTCCTAGGGTGGGGTTAGTGGGTTCGGATGAGCGAGCTCAGCCCGTCGGGCAGGCTCACGTGCATGAGTGAATCCAGCGTTGACTGGGCTTTTTGCACGCCTGAGCGGGCGATGATTTCGCCGGGGTTGAGTTTTTCGAGGGCGTCGGCGGCACCGTCGGCGAGTTTGCCGAGTAGGTTATCTACGGCGGAGGCGGCGGCTTTGATTGCCTGAGCTTTGGTGGTGAGGTCGTTGGCGAGTTCTTCACCGGCGGCGGCGATCATGGCGGCGGTGCCTTCGGCTTGTTCGGCTTGGTGGCGGATTTTTTCGCGGTGTTCTTCGAGTTGTCGCCGGTAGGCGCGTCCGGCTTCGGATGCCCAGTGGTCGCCGTTGAGTTCGTTGGCGCGTTGGTGTGCGGTGCGGATTTCTTGGGCTTCGGTGCGCATCCTGTGGGCGAGTTCTGCCCCTTTGGCGCGGGCGAGGGTGGCAGCCGCCATGAGCTGTTCGGCGAGGGCGTGGCCGGCGGCGGTGCCGATGCCCATGTGTCCTGCTGCGCGGAGGATATCGGTTGGTTCGATTCTGGGCAGTTGGGGTGCGTGAGGTGGTGCGGTGTCGACGATTGTGTTCACGGGGCGTCCTTTCGGTGGTTGGACTGGTTGTTTGTGCGCCTGTTTCTGTCCTGTGTTTGGGTTTGTTTTAGGCTAAATCTGCCGCGGTGACCGTGCAGGCTGAGTACGCCAACCTGTGGATAACTCAGGCTTGCTTCGAAAAATTCGCACGTTTTGACCCCTCAAGACCCGAAAAATACCCCTTCCGCAGCACCTCGTTTTGTCATATTTCTGCAACTAACCAAGCCGCCCGCCACGTCCATATGCTCTTCCCGCCTCTTTTTTTCAGCGAATTCATGCAAAAATAGAGCTATGTCTCACACCAATAACACCTTCTTGCCTTCTGGCCGTATTGACCTGGGCACCGGCGAACTTGCGCTGGGCCCCCTCGACGGACGCTACGCATCCGTGACCGCCCCCCTGACCAACTACCTTTCTGAGGCGGCGCTGAACCGCGACCGCATCCACGTTGAGGTTGAGTGGTTCATTTACCTGTGCGAGCACGAGGTGCTGCCGGGTCTGTCCCCGCTGAGCGAGGAGCAGAAGAAGGGCCTGCGCGCCATTGTGACCGATTTCAACGCTGATTCTGTCGCTGAGCTGGCAGAGATTGAGGCAGTCACCGTTCACGATGTGAAGGCGGTCGAGTACTACATTGGCCGCCGTCTGGAGGGTCTGGGCCTGGGTCACCTGGTGCCGCTGGTTCACTTCGGTTGCACCTCCGAGGACATTAACAACCTCGCCTACGCGCTGGGCATCAAGGACGCCGTTGAGAACGTGTGGATTCCTGCCGCTGAGAACCTGATTGAGGTTCTGCTGAAGCTGGCTGAGGAAGGCCGCGACGTGCCGATGCTGTGCCGTACTCACGGTCAGCCTGCAACTCCCTCCACCCTGGGTAAGGAGCTGGGCGTGCTCGCGTACCGCCTGAAGCGCCAGGTGAAGCACGTTGCTGCTGCTGAGTTCTTGGGCAAGATTAATGGTGCAACCGGCACCTACGCTGCTCACTATGCGTCGGTTCCTGACGCTGATTGGCAGGATGTTTCTCGCGGTTTTGTGGAGCACCTGGGCCTGACCTGGAACCCGCTGACCACTCAGATCGAGTCGCACGACTGGCAGGCTGAGCTGTACTCGGATATCGCTCATTTCAACCGCGTGCTGCACAACCTCTGCACCGATGTGTGGAGCTACATTTCGATTGGTTTCTTCCGTCAGATTCCGGTGGCTGGTGCGACCGGTTCGTCCACTATGCCGCACAAGGTGAACCCGATTCGCTTTGAGAATGCGGAGGCTAACCTGGAGCTCTCTAACGCTCTGCTGGATTCGCTGGGTTCGACTCTGGTGACTTCTCGTTGGCAGCGTGACCTGACTGACTCCTCGGCGCAGCGCAATATTGGTGTGGCGTTTGGTCACTCGGTGCTGGCTATCTCCAATGTGGTGAAGGGTCTTGAGCGTCTGGATATTGCGACCGAGGTTATTTCCGCTGACCTGGATGCGAACTGGGAGGTTCTGGCTGAGGCGATCCAGATGGTGATGCGTGCTGAGGCTATTGCGGGTGTTCCCGGCATGGAGAACCCGTACGAGCGTCTGAAGGAGCTGACTCGCGGTCACCGCGTGGATGCCGCTCGCTTGAAGGAGTTCGTGGCTACTCTGGGCCTCTCCCCCGAGGCTGAGGCGCGTCTGTCGGCTCTGACTCCGCACACCTATAACGGTATTGCGGCTCAGCTGCTGGACCATGCGAAGAACGCTTAGTCCGTAGCAAAGATATAAACAAAAGACCCCGGGTCCCTGCATTCAGGGATTCGGGGTCTTTAGCGTGTTGGGTCTTCGCTATGTTCCGGTTTTATGACCGGCGAGGATTTTAGCGGCCGAGCATGCGGCGGTGACCGGTTTCGGTGTCGTTGCCCTTGCCGCGGGTGAAGATCTTGCCTGCCGCCTTACCTGCGTCCTTGACGCCCTTGAGCAGGGAGCCAGCCACGCCGGAGGGGCCTTCCGAACCTTCGCCGCCCTGTACGCGCGGTGCACGCGGGGTTATCATGAGCTCTGCGGGGAAGTAGGCGGGTGCGTCGCCGAAGGCTCGGCGGGTGTTGCGCACGACGTCCTTGCCAAGGGCCAGGTTTGCGCCGCCGCCAACGACTGCGCCTACGCCGAAGGGCAGGGCGCGGCCGAGCAGTGCGCCGGTCTGGCGGGTGAGGAATCGGCGGATGAACATGTTTCGGATGGTACGTTCGACGCTGAACATCTTGCCGCTGGAGGAGTTGCCGAGCAGCATGCCCCACTTGTTGGAGATGCCGCCTGCCTTACCGGTCTGCAGCAGCACGGTGTTCATGAGCTGGGAGCCTTCTTCGCCGAGCATGATTGCCATGACCATGGAACGGGCGGTTTCGGCGTCGTGTACGTGCACGCCGTGCAGTTCTGCGACTGCCTGGGCGTAGAGTGCGGTGCGTTCGAGGTAGCCGCCGACTGCGAGCGCGGACAGGCTCATGGAGGTGACGGTGCCGACGCCGGGCACGAATGCGGATGCGCCGGTGACGCCGCCGATGGCGGTGATGTCACGCAGGTAGGTGCGGTCGAGGCGCTTGTGGATTTGTTCGGGGGTTTCGTCGGGGTGTGCTTCACGCAGTTTTTTGACGATGGACAGCGCGAGCGGTCGTTGCATGCGCAGTACGTTGTCGAGGGTGGTGGTCAGTGCGGGACGGGGGTTGCCGTCTTCATCGAATAGAGACTTCTTCGGGTCAAGCATGCTCTCAGTAAATCACGGCTTGGTGAATTTTTCCTGAATATGGGGCCTGTGGTGGGGTTTGGGGGGTGAAATTTCACCGAGGGCGTGGAGGTTTTTGATCGCTTGTTAGGGTGTTTTGGTCTTTATTTGCGCCCAATTTTAAAGCGCGTAAAATTGTCGTAGATTACACACTATTCATTGTTTGCATAGTGCGTGACCTGCTTCACGGAGATTCGGGTTGCGCCTGATGACAGATAGCGGCTAATACCTCTTCTGAATCCTAAGGAATACTATGACTTCTTCCACCCATACGCCCAATGCTGCGCGTTCTCCCCTGGCGACTCAGGGGCTGGGTGTTGCGTACGCGACCGGCGCGATTATTTCGGCGCAGTTCGGTGCGGCTCTTGCCAAGCAGCTCATGGGCGATTTGGGCCCCTGGGGCGTGGTCGCTCTGCGCCTGCTGACATCTTCTATCCTGCTGTGGGTGTTCTTCCGCCCGCAGATTCGTTCGTGGACCCGTCAGCAGTGGATGGCGGTCATTGTCCTCGGTGTCGCCCTGACCGGTGCGAATGCCTTCTTCTATGTGGCTATTGAGCAGGTTCCGCTAGCAATTGCGGTGGCTATTGAGTTTATGGGTCCGCTGGTGCTGGCGACGGTTATGTCGCGCCGTAAGCTGGACCTGGTGTGGATTGCTCTGTCATTTACGGGCATGGCGATTCTGACTGCTGAGTCCCAGGCGAAGCCTGAAGATTTCGCGTTGATGGGTGTGGTTTTCGCAATCCTGACCGCTATTTCTCGTGCCGCCTATATTCTGGCGACTGAGAAGGTTGGCGCTCTGATTCCGGGTATGGGCGGCATGGTCGTGGGTAACGTTGTCTCTACCCTGCTGGTTCTGCCGTTCCCGTTCCTGATAAGCGGCAATAACCTGTTGAAGGTCACCCAGGATGTGCACCTGCTGGCTATTGGCTGCCTGATGGGTCTGCTGGCTTCTGCCCTGCCGGCGCTGGGTGAGGTTTCTTCGCTGCGTCTGCTGCCCGCGCACATTTATAGCGTGGTGCTGTCCCTGGAGCCTGCGATTGCGGCGGCTGTGGGTATTGTGATGCTTGGTGAGGCTACCGGCCTGGTCCGTTGGGTTGCTATTGCTCTGCTGGTGGCTGCGAGTATCGGTATTTCGATTTCTCACGCTCGTGCGCAGAAGAAGGCGCAGGAGGACGGCACGCTGGAGGATGCGGACCATTACCTGCCGGGTGCGGTGGATGCGCACGCGGTGGATATTGCGCAGATGGCGACTAACTCTATTACGATTCCGTCGGCTGAACAGATTAAGGCTGACCGTGAGGCGAAGGGCCTCTAATCTACTGAACTGTAGCCGTGTCAACGGCTTTTAGACCCCCCCCGGGTAACGAGTAGGATAGTATCTCGTGTTGCCCGGGGGGCGCGCTCTTTAAACGGCGCTATTGGAGCGTTCGTTCTGCCCCGTAGCGGCACAGCATGCACACGTGGAGAAGTACCGCCTTGTGAGGCGCAGGAAGGAGAATCATGCCGCATACTTCATCTCAACGCCCCGCACTGGGCATTATGTTTGTGCTGATGTCCTGCTCATCGCTGCAGTTCGGTGCCGCGTTCGCGGTGACGCTCTTCCCGCTGTTTGGTGCTCTGGCTATTAGTGTCAGCCGTCTGGCGATTGCTTCCATGGTGGTGGGTAGCGCCGTGTGGTTGGCGGCGCGTTGGCGTACCCGTCGCAGGGGCACGATGCCGCCGGGGGCGCTGTCTTGGTCGAAGGAGCAGTGGCGTGCCGTCATCATTTTCGGTATGACTTTCGGTCTGATGAACGGCTTCTTCTATTGCGCGATTGACCGCATCCCGATTGGTTTGGCGGTTGCGGTGGAGTTCTTGGGCCCGCTGGCGTTGGCGTCCATGCTGACGCGCAGGCTCCGCGACGCGGTGTGGGTGCTCTGCGCCCTGGCGGGCATGCTGGTGCTCGGCTACGAGGCGGCGGTCGGCAAGGATACCGACTACCTGGGTCTGACGTTCGCGCTGATTGCTGGCGTGTTCTGGGCGCTGTACATTCGCTCTAGCGCGAAGGTGGGTGCCCTGGTTCCGGGTGCGAGCGGCCTGGCGGTGGCGATGCTTGTTGGTGCTACGTTTATTGCCCCGGTGGCGGCGGTTGTTCCGGCGCCTCAGCCGATTTGGAACGCGGCGCAGGATCCGATGCTGCTCCTCATGATTTTTGGTACCGCCATGTTCGCTTCGGTGATTCCCTATAGCGCGGAGCTGATGGCTCTGCGCAACCTGCCGGAGCGCGTATTTAGTGTGCTGATGAGTATGGAGCCCGCTATTGCGGCGATTGCCGGTTGGGCGTTGTTGAATCAGGAGACCGGCCCGATTCGTTGGGTGGCGATTTTCCTGCTGATGACCGCGAGTGTGGGTATTACGCTGACCACCACGAAGGGTGGTTCTCCCCAGCAGAAGGATGACGGGAAGGACCCCGTTCCCATGCCGCTACCTGAGTAAAACCAAAATCCCGAGTAAAACCAAAGTCCCGAGTAAAAATCCAAATTCTGCCGGCGTACGGCGCGCGGCGTATAGAAAAACCCATATAGAAAACCGTTGAGGTGGATACCTGGTTGGTACCCGCCTCAACGGTTTTGTATGTCAGGTTTAGCTCTCAGCCAGCTCGTCCAGCAGGTTGCGCAGCTCATCGGTGGTGAGCACCTCCGCCGGATGCGGGCCCAGGGCGTACAGCCAGTCCTGGGTGTCCTCGTCCAGCTCACGGGCGGTACCAACCAGCACGAGGTTGCCCTCGTTCTGCCCGCTAATCATGGAACTTTCGCACAGGCACCACACGTGGTCGAAGACTTCCAGCATGGCGGCTGCCTGCAGCTGGAAGAAGGGCAGACCCGCGTCGTCACCCACGTTGATGGCGACCATGCCGCGTTCACTCAGGGCGTCCTTGAGTTCACGGTAAAAGTCGCGGTTCGCCAGGTGGGCGGGCGCATCCATGCCGGTGAAGATGTCGAGAATGATCGCGTCGAAGCCGGGCACGCCCAGCAGTTTGGGCAGGTTCGCCAGCTGCTCGCGGGCGTCACCGACCGCCAGCTGGCAGTCGGTTCCGGCGGGTAGCGGCCGGGGGGCCCGTCCGGAGGAGCGACCACG
>OCPN01000406.1_pt1 | contig 13108 bp, 8 predicted proteins | sample 1476971 | NCBI WGS metagenome assembly OCPN01 (sample SAMEA2580251, study PRJEB22360) | human gut metagenome | biome: human gut; feature: human-associated habitat; material: faeces | place: Denmark | collected 2008/2010
CTACGGTATCCAAGCCAAAGACCTTGTTTTCTTTCAACCATTGGTGGCTAAAGAGGTCATGGAAGTGTTCAATCTGGCTTCTGAGTTTTGGCAATTCTTCCTGAGCGATTTGTTGCAAGCTCTCTTTATCACCTGTTTGATAGGCTTGACGAATGCGTCGGCCTACATCCACTTTACTACTTAAAATAGCATTCAACTGTGCCTGAGTTTCGAAAAGATAAGAATAGGTACCTGCTTTTTCTTTAATGTCAGACAAAATCTTAGCTGCCTGGGCAAAGTGTGGTTTGTCCTGCTCAGGAGTCATGTGCTTGTCAAAGATTGGACAGAGAACATCCTGATAAAAGACATAGCGGTTAGGATTGATACCACTGAGATTGTCTGGTAGATCAGGCAAGAGGTTGGCAAGATCCAGCTGCATAAAGTCCTCAACAGATAAACCTGTATTGGTTTTGAAGTGAGCTGACAAACGGTCTAAATCATTGCGGTAGCTGAGCTCTGCCCAGATTTGCAAGCTTGGCAAGATAGAGAACTGGGCTGTTTCCCCACCATTGTCCCCCCAACCCGTCACGATGACTTCCTTGATTTGGTTAGCACGGCAAGCTTTATTGGCTTCTACTGCAATGAGACGGCTGAAATGGTTGTGGGGCGTAAAACCAATCCACTTCCAGGCACCACCAGCAAAGGCGATATCTTGACTAATCTTGTGGTGATTACGGAAGTTACGGTTGTATTTTTCCTCACTATCCTGATAATAGTCCCAGTAAACCAAGGTCACACGGTCTTTGAGACGATCTAGGTAAACACGCGTTTCTTCTGGAATCTCCACATCACGGTCATACTGACCATCTGCTGACATGAGCTTGAAGAACATATCACTCCACATCTGGCAGTGGAAACCATACTTGTCTGCAATATCCAGCACGCGCTCCAAATGTTGGCACATAAGGAGACTACGGTCCACAATACCGTTCAAGATAAGATAACGACCCAAACCGACCAAGTGAGCTTCGTCCATCCCGATATTGACCTTACGGGTTTGTAGTTTAGACAAAGTGGCAAACATACCATCAATCAGGTCGTAGACTTTTTCTTCACCAATGAGAAGAATGTCCTCTACATCACGGAGTTCTTGCACTTCTTTGACGCCCCATTTGACAAAGGCTGATAAGTGAGCCAAGGTCTGGATACAGGGGACAAAGGTCATATCGAACTGCTGGGCGTAGCTTTCGATTTCCTGTAACTCTTCAGCTGAGTATGCTCCACGGAAATAACCAAAGTAAGGTTGCCCCTCGATTTGATAAGTATCTTCCATGTAGAGCTCAAAGGTTGAATAACCCATGAGAGCCAAGACTTCAATCATCTGTTTGGCAGATGCGACATTGAGCACGGCATTGCGCGAACAGTCCGCCATGTAGGCTAAATCTTCATAGGCCGCCTGCTCTTCAATCTCTACCTTGTCCCCTTCTGCTAAAGCTGTTGCTAGCACAGATAAAGCACGGTAGAGTTGATGAGGTTTGCGGTAGGTCAGTTGATACTGCCCCTTCTCCCCCTTGATAGAGATAGAAGCTTGGTCAGACTGAGCGACTGCCACTTCTACATCTGGTAGAGAAATGTGATTTTTTAATACTTCGATAGATTGGGCTTGTTTGGGACTAAGTCCTGTAAAAGTTACCATTGGTTTTCCTCCTGTAACCAGTTGACAAGGGCACCGTAGAGATTGGCATCTGCCTGATAGGTGCAGGCTTGAATCACTGGAGCGATGGTATATTCTTCATATCTGTCCACAAAGGCGTCCACTGCTTTTTGAACCCCTTTGATAAAATCTGGGTTTTGACTGATAGAGCCACCTAGGCTAATCACATCTGGGTCAATGAGATACTGGATATTGAGCAGTCCTTGAGCAAGATTACGATTCATGCGCTCAATGGCTTCCTGGCAAAGGGCATTGCCGGCTGCAGCCTCTTGGTAGACCTTACGTCCATCCCAGTCAGACTGACCTGATTTTTCAATCACATAGCGAACCATGTTTCCTGTAGAAGCGAGTTGTGACCAGTTGTTGAGCTTTTCTGCGGGTTCAATGGTGGTCATATAGCCAAACTCTCCTCCCAAGCCATGACGTCCACGGTGAAGCTTACCATTGACAATCATGGCTCCACCGATTCCGGTACCAATCACGACACAGGCTGCATTTTCAATCTCAGGATGCGCCAGCAATTCACTCAGTCCAACACAGTTGGCATCATTTTCTAGATGGACAGGTAGCTTGTGATGAGAAAGGGCCTCATACCATGAAAAACCATGGATGTAAGGAATGGCACTGATCCCCTCAATCACCCCAGTTTCTTGATGAACAGCCCCTGGGACACTCATGGCAATCCCACGGTAGTCACGTTCTGACAAGCGTTGGTCCAACCAAGCCAACAACTCTTCTAGAGTTTCTGGCGTTGGGGTACTGGCCTTATCTAAAATCTTTCCATCCGGAGTGAGACTAGCAAACTTAATCCCAGTCCCTCCAATATCAATCGTTGCAAGGGTCATGGCTTTTACCTGTAAAAAGGAGCGAGTCAGCAGTCGGTTCTTACTCTTTTCGCTCCTCCTTTCCTTTTATTGTTTCTTCAGCTGCAACCAGCTATACTTCTTCTTTTTTAATCCATTCTGTCCGGATTTCTTGCGGTGCTAATAAACCTGTATGGACCGGATACGGTTGTTCCAGAAGATCGACAACCGTTTGTTGTCCTTCTGACACGCGCACATTTTCTTGGCTCATGTTGTAATAGCGAAGGATGTAACCTTCTTCATTTTCTGCTACCTTAAAGGCTGTTGGACAAACCTGAGGATGTGTCAAGGCTGTATGCTTAAGTAAGCTACCAGATGCTGCTACACTTCCTTCTTGTTTTTCAACTTGAAGGCTGGTCATCGGTGTCTGCAAAGCTTTCGCTCGGCGATAAGCGGAGAAGCGTCCCTGAGCTTGATGGCATTCTACTGCATATTCAACCTCAAAGTCCCGCAAGCATTGTGCTTCTGGTGTTGGGAAATAACCCCAGTCACCAAGTTCACCGGAAGCACGGAGAAGGGTTACAGCTATCGTATCGTCTCCAAGGATTTCGTATTCATGCAATCCTTTATTGGCCACTGTTACCCCTTTGACGTCATCATACAAGCTGACGAAGGCTTGTTGGTGTTGGGGATTTTCAGGATTTTCCCAAGAAGCAGCTGGTTTATTTGGCCGTGTGACAACCTCATAGATACTTTCAGAATCGTTGCTCGGACGTGTATTGTGAGTCTTGACCAAGAGACGGATACGGTGATCCTTGGCTGTGTTGGTGAAGCGCGTCTTGAAGCGAATTTGCGGATCATCTACAAAGATGGTCATCTCCGTTTCAAGAGGGATGGTTGTCAGCTCTTCTGAGCGACTTGCCTTGCGGTTCATAAACTCGATAATGCCTCTTTGCTCCGCATCCAATTGTTCATCCGCGCTGACCGGGATCGTCAAGTCATGCTTGAGCAAGATTTTGGCATAGCGAGCATTGTTTTCCAAGACCTCATAAGCTGTTAACTCCGCATAGATCGGCTCTGTTCCTTTTGGTTGGAAGTAGATATATTCATTTCCGATATCACCACGATCTTCAAAACGAAGGAAATCCTCATAAGCCTCATTGGTCGTCTTGTCGTAAAGAGTCAAGCCATCATCGATACTAAGGGTTACAAATGGCGTATCAATCACCCCATTTTGGAAAAGACCATCATGATGAGGTGCTTTGCCTTCCAAGAGCTGGAAGGTCGTCCAAGAAAGAGGCGCTAGGTGAACCGGAACCGTCACGCGCACTTGACGTGCAATATAAGGTTGACGGAATTTATCCTTAGGCAGGGTATAGCCAAAGCTTGCTCCCAAGTCCTCAATCTCTGCTTCTACAAGATGTCCATCTAAATCCTCTACATGGTAGTCTGGCAAGCTCAAAGCAGCCATTTTCTTGAAGCCTTCTGTCGGATGCAATTCCTTAAATGGACAAACCGCAACATCGACAATCGTGCTGACGGTGTCCACCTTATTATGCAAGCCAGTGTTGATGACCGTAAAGAGGTGCTCACTCTGGGCTTTTTGAGTCGCTAGTTTACCCTTCCATTCGTTCAGAAGGTTGGTCTTGACAAAGTTTCCGACTTGGTTGACCTTGGCAAAACGAACTTCCATTTCACGGTGAACATCATCTACGCTACATCCACAAATACTATCGTGTGGCGCATTTTGTAAGAGTGTCTTCCAAGCATAGGTCAATTGATCCTTATGGTTGTGCCCACCAGTAATGATGGTCAAAGGTTCCACCACTTGCTCGAGCAAGTTGCTGTTTTCTTGGAAGGCTTGTTTGAGGTAAATACGTGAAGAAGAGGTATTAGCAAGAGTGTACCAACCATCGGTTTCCTGACTGGTCAATTCTCCCGTAACCGTTGATAATTGTTCGGGAAGTGCACTTTCCACTGCTTGCACATATTCATCAAAGGAGCTATGAATAAAGGTCACGTCAGGGAACAGTTCGTTGGCCACGCGAATAGCTTCACTCAAGTTTCGTTGAACCGGTTGGTGGTCGCATCCGTTCATCATCAACCATTGGTTGGTTGAGGCATAGTCGCGAACATCTGCCAATTTTTGTTTCCAGAAAGCCAAAGCTTCATCTTTATCCACTGGAATTTCGTTCCCGTTACTGTACCAGTTGGCAAAGAGAATACCTAGCACACGGCTACCATCCGCCCCTTGCCAGTACATCTCAGAAAATTGAGAGGTAAACTGTTCATCTTCAAGGACTTGATTGTCAAATCCGATTGGCTTGACACCGCGACCAAAGGCTGCTACGTGAATACCTGATTTTTGAAGGATTTGAGGAGCCTGCCCCATATTTCCAAAAGTATCTGGGAAATAACCAATTTGAGTAGATTTGCCCCATTTGGCACATTCAGCCTGTCCAATCAAGGTATTGCGGACGTTGGCCTCACTGGAGATCAGGTAATCATCCTGCAAGATATAGAAAGGACCAATCTTGAGCTTGCCCTCGTCGATATAACGTTGCACCTTGTCGCGGTTTTCAGGGCGAATTTCTAAATAGTCGTCAAGGACAATGGTTTGTCCATCTAAGTGGAAACTTTTGAACTCCGGATCATTTTCAAAAAGATCAAAGAGATTGTCAAACAGTTCCACCAATTGCATGCGGTGGCTTTCAAAAGGTAGATACCACTCACGATCCCAGTGGCTGTGAGAGATAATATGTACAACAACATTTTCCATGAGTAAAACCTCATTCTAACTTAAATTTTTAATGTTTTAAATATAAACTTGTGATTCTAACAAGAATCAGTGAAGCTAAAGCGTGCTCCTTATACTCAATGAAAATCAAAGAGCAAACTAGGAAGCTAGCCGCAGGTTGCTCAAAGCACTGCTTTGAGGTTGTAGATAGAACTGACGAAGTCAGTAACATATATACGGCAAGGCGAAGCTGACGTGGTTTGAAGAGATTTTCGAAGAGTATTAGCGAATATCCAAGTAATCCAAGACTAATTCGCAGAACATCATGTTGGCCCAAGAGAACCATTCGCGCGAGTACTTGCTTGGATCATCTACATGGAAACTTTCGTGCATGACGCCCGTGCCTCCATCGCAGGCAACCAGCTGATCCAGCAAATGTTTTTTCTCAGCTTTATCTGTCGTTGTCAATCCTTGGATGGACAGGGCGATCGGCCAGATATAGCGATAAAAGGTATGAGAACTTCCGAGTCCACTTGCGTACTTCCCTTCATAGAAGTAGGGATTTTCAGGGCTCAAAATCGTCCGACGAGTAGCTTGGTAGACCTCGTCGTCAATCTCGCAGTAGCCCAGATAAGGAGCTGCCAACAAGCTTGGCACGTTTGGATCATCCATGATGCTAGCATTTCCCAAACCGTCTACTTCAAAAGCATAAATCTTTTCACCCTTGCTGTTAGTCGTGTAGGCGTAGTTTTCGATCCCTTCTTGAATCTCAGTTTGGAGACGCTTGGCATCAGCAATAATACTTTCGCTATCGGCTAGATTCAAGTCTGCGAAGATTTCTTGCACATAGCCCAAGACAACCACTGCAAACATATTAGACGGAATCAAGTAGCTATACTGACAGCAGTCATCACTTGGACGAAAGGCTGACCAGGTCATCCCTGTCACGGCGAAATCTGGCCCAAAGCCATCATTCACCAGCGTGTCTTCCTTACGATCTGTATCCCGAACGAAGCGATAAGGGGAGTTCTTGTGGTCTTGTTCCACTGTCCAGAGATGAAGGATTTCCTTGGTCGCAGTGACAAAGGTTTCATCAAATTGGCTAGTCTCACCAGTTTCCTTCCAAAGAAGATAAGCCAGCTGCAAGGGGTAGCACAGCGAATCCACTTCATACTTGCGCTCCCAAATCCAGCCATTCAAGTCGGTATGGTCGGTCTCGTGGTGGCCTTTCCAGTTCTCCTCAATATTAAAAGAGTTAGCATAGGGATCCTTGAGAATCAAGGTCATCTGGCGTTTGACCAAGCCAGCAATGGTCTGGCGCAATTGGGGATCTCGTTTAGCTACATGAAGATAGGGTCTCAATTGAGCCGTTGAGTCACGCAACCACATAGCTGGGATGTCCCCTGTTAACACAAAGGTTGACCCATCTTCCAAGATTTCAACTGTATTGTCCAAAGTGTCTGTGTAGCAACGCTCAAAGACATCCACCCACTCCGGGTACTCCTTGGCACGTTCTGCTACTTGGTCCAGCCATTCTCTGACGATTTCTTTTGAATAGGTCATTTATTTTCCTCACACGTATCGATTCTTTCCTATTCAGTATAAAAGATTTCAGATGGGAAATACATACGCAAACTATAGCCCTTTTTCTACAAAATTTTCCATTTGATAAAAACGCTATCATATTTGACAACACTTTGATACAATGAAGAAAATACCAGCGCGTGTTCAAAGAAAAACACAGATCATTTAAGGTTGATGAAGAAAAAGGAGACAAGATGCGCACACATTGCCAAACCATCGATACCCGCTGGGGAAGCGATAATCATCCCCACTATTCGCACGGGAACACCCTCCCTTATACCGGAGTCCCTTTTGGGATGAACTACTTCCTTCCCCAGACGACACACGAACAAGGAGCTTGGTTTTTCAACCCCAATCTCCCTATTTTTCAGGGATTTCGTCTCACACACCAGCCTAGTCCTTGGATAGGAGACTACGCTTGGTGCCTCATCACGCCAATCACAGAAGAAATTGCAAGTTCCGACCTCTTCCGTCGTCAAAGCAGTTATTCGATGAAAGAAGCCGTTTTCCAGCCCCACTACCTTCGGATTTTTTCGGAACGTTATCAGATTCAAAGCGAGCTGGTTCCAAGCCGCTACGGGGCTGTCATGCGCTTTCGAGCACCAGAAAAGCTGACTCTCTGCTTTCATGCAGCAAAGGAACTAGAGGACTTGACCCTGACAGACCAAACCTGCCACTTCCACATTCTGGATCAGGCCCATACCGCAGATACTTCCTACTCTTTCTATCTCCAGTGGCAATTTAGCCAGCCAATCGAGAACGTCACTCACATCGATCAAGATCTTTTTCTGACCTTTGCTAGCAAGGAAGTGACCGTCCAATTAGGAACTTCTTATCTGTCCCAAGACATGGCTCACAGCCATCTTCCCCACCTTTCCCTAGAGGAAGCTAAAAAAGAAGCAGCCGATCAATGGAATCAACTGCTAAAACGAATTGAAGTAAAAGATACCGGAGGGCGTGACCAAGCCTTTTTCGACCATTGCCTTTACCGACTCTTCCTTTTCCCTCAAACCTTTTATGAAACAGATACCGAGGGAAATGACTGGCACCTGGATGTCACCCATCAGGAAATCAAACCAGGAAAAGCTTACACCAATATCGGTTTTTGGGATCTCTTTCGGACCTCTTTTCCGCTCTTTAGTCTTGTCTACCCCGATTACTACCGTCACTTTCTCGAGGGATTTTTAAACACATACAAGGATACTGGTTTTCTACCAAAATGGTTGGCCCCAGATGAACGAGGGATGATGCCAGGTACCCTCATCGATGGGGTCTTTGCGGATACTGTCACAAAAGGGATCGCACCAGACCTACATGAAAACATGCTCACAGCCATGCTCCAGACAGCCCAAAAAACTGATCCTACTCAACATTTTGGTCGCCATGGCAATGAAAGCTACAAGGCCCTTGGCTACCTACCCGATGATTTTCACGAAAGTGTGAGCCATAGCCTAGATTATGCCTATAGTGATTTTTGCATTGCTACCGTTGCCAAGCAATTGGGGCATACAGAAACAGCCACTCGCTATGCTGCTTCCAGTCTCTCCTACCGAACATTGTACGATGCCCAAACAGGCTTCATGAGGGCGCGATCCACCAATGGAACCTTTAAAGAACCCTTCTCTCCTACCAGCTGGGGAGGAGATTATGCAGAATGCTCTGCAACCCAGGCTACTTTTGGAGCCTTACACGACCTCTCCGGCCTGATAGAGCTAATGGGCGGTAAAAAAGCCTTCACCCAACGACTGCTGGATCTGGCCAATCAAAGACCTCAATTTGATGTAAGAGGATATGGCTATGAAATCCACGAAATGAGTGAAATGGCCCAAGCCCCATTTGGGCAGATTGCCATCTCCAATCAACCCAGCTTTCACATCCCCTATCTCTTCCGTCACAGCCTACATCCTGAATACACCAATCTCCTGATCCACCAGATCCGTTCCCAAGCTTTCCATCAAGATTTCCAAGCCTATCCAGGTGATGAGGACAATGGTAGTCTATCTGCTTGGTACATCTGGTCAGCCCTTGGGCTCTATCCAACCTGCCCAGGAAAACCAATCTATGATCTGGGACTCCCTCTCTTTAAAGAAGTCATTCTCCATCTTCCCAAGCAAGAGCTCAAGATTTGTGCCAACTCACACACTGCAGGCGCCTATTTCATCCAAAAAGCCCTATTAGATGGCAAAGAGAAACAAGAGGTGTCCCATCAAGATCTCCTTGAAGCCCAATTGCTCCAGTTTGAGCTTTCTTGGCTCCCCCCACATGCATAAGAAAAAGAGAGTGGGACAGAAATCGGTAATTCGTTAGAATTCGATTTCGTCGTCCCACCTCCGCACAGTTGAGTAGGGCTGTAAAAGCTGATGAAATCAGCGTAGTAGAGCCCACTCAACCACTGCGTCTTGCTTGACAATCCAAAAATAATTGAGAGGCTAGGACTTTTGTCCCAGCCTCTTTTTTCTGTTATTCATCTCCTACATGATAGTAGATCGAGCCTTGTTCCCCAAAACTAGCGATACCAACACCAGACCACAAACGGTTTTTAGAGGCATCTGATGTGTCCTTAAAAACGACTTGTCCTTGATCATCGACCTGATCACCAATAGTTACTCCAGCAGGAATATACTCCAACAAGAAGCCCCCATCACGACCACCATAAATGCCTTCTGAGGCGGTTCCATAATCCGTCAAAGAAGCTCCATAGCCCTCTAACTCTTGTGAAACCAAACCTTTGTCGTTAAAGACCAGCTTATTTCCTTTATCATCTTGCCAGACACCAGCAATACTGCTGTAATCACCATTGGCAATAGCCTCAAGATCCATTTTCTTCACTTCTTTTTTCACTTCTTTTTTCTCTTCTTTTTTTTCTTTCTCCTTCACTTCCGAACTAGAAGCAGCCGTCTTTTTGATCTCAGTTGAGGCAGTCGTTTGACTAGAAGAAGCCGGTGATTTTTTGCTCGCTCCCTGTTGCGAACAAGCCACCAATAAGACCACACTGAGAAGACTCACAAGAATTGCACCAACTTTTTTCATTTAAAATTCCCCATACATTTTTTAATTTAAAGCCCTTTCATTGTAACGTATTTTCAAGTATTTGACAAGCTTCACTCCCCATTTTTAATCAAAAAGAGACCGGGATAATCAGTCCTAGTCTCTCTTTTGATACAGCTCTCAATGAGCCAGCATTTCCTGTGCTACTTCTAAACCAGATAAGTTAGAAGGATAATACGTTGGCCAATTTTCTAACTCATCATAAAGCGCTTCTTGACTCTTTCCTCCATGGAAAATGTGGAAGTGGGCTGCCTTTACCGGAGTAATTTCATGGTCACTAAATTGAACATATTTGAAGTCTCCCGCATCGCTCTCCTTGGCTTCAAAGAGATAACGAACACCACGATTCCCCTTCTTATAAGTCAAAATGTGCTTACCTACGTATTTATAGGTATATTTCTTAGAAGATCCTTTTTGATAAAACTCCATTGAATCCTTATCAATCTTAATCCGATCAATATCTGTTTGGTAACCCTTGGTATAATATTCCTTATACTCAGCAGCCGTCATAGTTGGATTTAATTTTGCCTTATAATCAAATACCTGATCCAAAGTTCCATCTTGCAAGTATGGATAAACTGATTTCCAATCACCTACATAATTTGCTAAGCTACGATCCTTCACTTGACTATCCTCGAAATAGCCCTTTTGAACCGTCTTAGAATCTTCCTCATATTCCGGTTGAATATCCTTACCAGCTTGTGACGTTGTTTTCTCTAGCGCCTTCAGATTTTCCTTCATAACAGACACGTAGTCTTCGCCATCTTTCATTTCTTGATCCGTCAGGCTTTCCAAAGGATTTAAGACAGCCAACTCAACACCAGCTTCAGAAGACAAGGTTTTCGCCAAGGACTTAGAAGCATTTTCCTCAAAGTAAATCACCTTAATCTCATTTTTCTTGATATACTCTGTCAATTCACGCAATCGTGCAGCAGAAGGCTCACTATCAGGCGAAATCCCTGAAATGGCCACCTGGTTTAAGCCATAATCCAAGGCCAAGTAACGGAAAGCCGCGTGTTGGGTCACGAAATTCTTTTGTTTTGCATCTTTCAACCCATCCTGATAAGCTTGATCCAAGGCCTGTAATTTCTTCAGATAGGCTTGGGCATTTTTCTCAAACGTCTTTTTCTTATCTGGATAAGCTGCCACCAACTGATCACGAATCGACTCTACCATCTTCATGGCACGATGGGGAGAGAGCCAAAGGTGAGGATCATATTCATGATGGTGTTCTTCGCCCCCTTCGTGTTCATGTTCCTCTTCCAATCCAGGAAGCAAGACCATGCCCTTGGTAGCATCGATCACTTTGGTTTTCTTATCCTTCATTGATTTCAAAAGATTTGGAACCCAGGTTTCCATGTTTTCATTTTCATAGACGAAAACATCCGAATCTTGAATCATAGCCCGCCCCTTAGCAGACAATTCATATTCATGAGGCTCTGATCCCGCTCCAATGAGCAGGTCTACCGTTCCTTTATCTCCAACAATATTTTTTGTAAAATCATAAACAGGATAGAAAGTGGTCATCACTTTTAATTTCCCATTTTGACTATGACTTTTGCCACAAGCTGTCAAAACAAGTGTTAAAGCCACTAACAATAACCAACCAAATTTTTTAAAGTTCATATCTATTTCCTCAAACGTGATCCAAGATTCACAAGCAAGAACAGTGCCACAAATAAAAGCGTGATGCTGGCACTCGCTGGTGTATCTGCAATATAAGACAAAATCAACCCACTAAACATCCCGATAAAACCAATGATGACCGCAATCAGCATGACCCCACGAAAGTTCTTCCCTAATTTCAGCGCAATACTAGCCGGTAAGACCATGATGGTTGAAACCAATAACGATCCTGCTGCAGGAATCATTAAGGCGATAGCAACCCCCGTTACCACATTAAATAAGATGGACATGGTCCGGACCGGAAGGCCATCTACAAAGGCCGTATCTTCATCAAAGGTCAAAATATACATAGGACGCAAGAATAAGGCCGTCAGCACTAATACAACGAAAGCAATCACAAACAAGGCGATCACCTGTTCATCCGTAATGGTTAGGGTAGAACCAAACAAATACTGATCCAAGCTCATCGAGCTCTTCCCACCACCACGCATCAGTACTAAAGCTAGGGCAAGACCAGTGGACATTAAAATTGCCGTCCCGATCTCCATAAAGTCCTTAAATAAGGTCCGCAAATACTCAAGAAAGACCGCAGCTATAATGACAATGATCATAGTCGAGAGCGTCGGAGAGATCCCAAGGAAAAGCCCAAAAGCGACACCCGCAAGAGAAACGTGACTCAGCGTATCACTCATCAGACTCTGCCGTCTTAAAATCAAGAAAATCCCTAGTACAGGAGAAAAAAGACTCATAGCAACCATAGCCAACAAGGCCCGTTGCATAAAATCATACTGGAATAAATCAAGCATGGTCACCCTCCCCTTCAGTATCATGGACATTAAAACATCTCCAAGGAGAGCTTTGGTCACGAACCAAATGAATATTCCGATCCGCAAATTGGTTAACCTCTTCAGGATCATGCGTAATCATCAAAACAGATTTTTGATGGTGATGCGCACTATGATGCATCAACTCATAAAAATCACTCTTTGTCGTCGCATCCATCCCTGTTGTCGGTTCATCTAAAACAAAGATATCCGGATCTGAAGCAAACATCCGAGCAATGACAGCCCGTTGTTTCTGACCACCAGACAAAGAACCAATCGCCCGATCCTTGAACTCCAGCATTCCAACAGATTCTAAACTCTTCAGAATATGTTTTTCATCGTGCTCATTTAACTTTCGAAACCAGCCTTTACGAGGATACCGACCTGACTTCACAAATTCATAGACCGTACTAGGAAATCCTGCATTAAAACTAGCAATCTGTTGTGGCAAATAAGCAATCCTTAATTTCTTCCCCTTAACATTTGTCTTTGAAATCACAACAGTCCCGACCTTGGGCTGTAAAATCCCAAGGCTAGCCTTAATCAAGGTAGACTTAGCAGCCCCATTCTCACCAGTCAGCGTAACAAACTCTCCACTATCTAAGTAGTAATTGATCCCTTCTAAAACCGGTTCTCGATCATAATAGAACGATAAATTTGAAACCGTAATATACCTCAAACTATAACTCCTCTTCCAATAAATCTAAAAACCGCGAAATAACCCCTTGCTCATTCTTGGTAAACTTCGACAAAACATCCTCATAAGTGTGAAGGGTATGCTGATGGTGGTGCT
>OCPN01000409.1_pt1 | contig 13042 bp, 9 predicted proteins | sample 1476971 | NCBI WGS metagenome assembly OCPN01 (sample SAMEA2580251, study PRJEB22360) | human gut metagenome | biome: human gut; feature: human-associated habitat; material: faeces | place: Denmark | collected 2008/2010
TATTAATAAAATTTATAATAAATTTACATTTAATAAAATAATTAAAAGGAGTAGAAAATGAATTCTACAAGAATTGTTTTCTACTCCTTTGGTTATATAAATGATCTTTTCATCTCATTGACGTCTAAATACTTTCATTTTTTAAAGAATAGATTAATGTCATAAAGTTTTGAATAAGAGCAGTGAGATGATGATCTGCCCGGTAAACGATAGAGATATAACTTGAAGGTGGGCCTTCTTTTAATGACTTGCCAATAATATTAGGATGATGGAATAAGGTGCTTTGACTTACAAGACTCAGATAATTAGAATCTTTAATAATGGTTAATATACTACTAATACTATTTGATTCCATATGAACATTTAAATCAATAAAATTGTTTTTTCGCCAATCATCAATACTTTCTCGTGTTGAACCACTACTATGAATAATGAAACGATACGCATTTAAATCTTCTAATGAAATATCTGTTTTTGAAGCCAAAGGATGTCTTTTATCCATTGCGATAACAAGTGGATTTTCTTGAAGACGTTTCACTTTCAATTCTTTTTCATTGAATCCTTTTTCTGAAATAACGCCGATATCAATCTCTCTATCTTTTATTTTCTTTAGTATCATAGGAGCAGTATCTACAATTAAATTCATATCAATATTTGGATAATCATGCATATATTTTTTTAAAGTGGTAGGAAGAATACTATAAATAGGTGCATGACTTGCTCCAACGCGTAAAGTCCCACGTTTGGATTGTTTGAATTCTTCAATCATATGTGTTGTTTCATCAATTAAATTTAGCATTTTATTAGAATTACGATAAAGTAAGTCTCCAGCATCTGTTAAATTGAAACATTTCCCTTTTTTAAAATATAAGGGTATTCCAAGTTCGTTATTTAAATTTTTTAGATGAAATGTTACAGTTGGTTGCGTTATCCCCAGTTTTTCAGCAACAGCATTTTCATTCTGCAATTCAACAAAATTTTTAAAAATCATCATTTGTTTTGTATTCATAAATTAATTCCCCAAAATATATAAATTTTTTCTATTCTATTGTTTATATTAAAGAAAGAATTTTGAGGTTACGTTAATAAATTGTTTAAAGTTAGTTAATGTTGATACATTATAATGGAATATACAGTATTATCAGTAGAGGATTGAATAAAAATTTTGTTACGCTCTCATGTATTAAATTAAAAATTGAGGGTAATAACAATGTTGCTTAACAAATCTTACAACATAAAGCATTTACATTTAAGGAGAGATTTACATGTCAGAAAGACTACTTGTGATTTCTGATATTCATGGACATCGAAAAGCCCTTTCCATACTTTTAAAACGAGCAAAATATAATCCAAAAAAAGATCAGCTCGTACTTATGGGGGATTATGTCAATAATGGACCGGATTCATTTGGAACATTAAAATTAGTTAAAAGGTTAAAACGACGTGGTGCGCTTGCTTTAGCAGGTAATCATGAAATGCGCTGGTTAAATAGTAAAGATAAAAAGATTAAGCGTTGGCATCCGTTCTTACGTGAATTATCTGCTGTTGAAGTGATTGGTAATTATATTTTTGCACATGCAGGAATAGATACCAATAAACCTTTGAATAAGCAGATTAAAGAATATACTACTGGACATTATTCACATTCGCTTAATCGTCAGATTCCTAAAAATAAATATTTAGTTCATGGTCATGTACCGAATAATCGCTATGGATTAAAGAAAGACGAGATTTATAAAAATAAAAATGAATTATCTATAGATACAGGCGCAGGACACAATAAGTTTTTATCGCTGATTGATTTAACAGGTCAATATCAGTATTCAGTAGAGGTAACGAATATTCGAAAAATGAATATAAAACGCTTAAAAATATAATAGTTAATGATGTTTAATCTTTGATTAAAACGAATAAATAAAAATATAATAAGACATTCAAGTTTTATGTAAAATGTTATATAATGAAATGGAATATCACTAAAAAAGGGTGGCATTAATGAATAAAAATACGCAAAACGAAAATCGTAAAATGTCGAAGTTAAGTTCGTATTTAAAAGTGTCATGTTCAGCTTTAATATTAAGTAGTTCACTTGTAGGTTACGGGTTTACTAAAGATGCATTTGCAGCAACACAAGATGCAGAAACAGCAACTTCTGAAACTTCAACACATGTTCAAAAAGATTTACAAGATGCAATTAATAAAGCGAAAAAAGACATTAAGCAACTAAAACATTTAAGTGCAGTTGAGTTAAAAAGTTATAAAGAAGATATTGAAAGTGCTAAAAATCAGACTGAAATTAAAAATATAATCAAAGAAGCGAAAAAAGAAAATAAAGCAACAGCACAAGAAAACACAACGGACGTTTCAAACAAGGATAATAGTACTGAATCATCTAGCACTCAAGATGCGTCAACAGAAGAAAAAGCTACAACAAGTCACGACACTTCTGCTGATGATACATCTAATATATCAAATGATTTAGATAACATCGTATCAGATTTAGATGCTCTATCTAATAAAGTTGATAGCGGTCAACAAAAAGATGCAACAACATCAAATGAATCTTCGTCTTCTGAATCAAATACTTCTGAAAACACAACTGATGAAGTAACGAAAGAGGAATCCACTACGGAAGAATCATCAAAAGAAGCACCAACAACTGAGGATCCTTCAAATCAACCAACCTCTTCTAAATCAGAAACGTCTATTGTTGATAAATTAGATAGTATTAAAAATGATATCGATAGTGCTAAAAAAGACATGGAAAGTTCAAAAGAAAACAATTCAAACCAATTACCAAGTGATGACAATAATACTGAAGAGGCGACAACTGAATCATCTAGCACTCAAGAAGCGCCAACAACAGAAGACACAACACATTCTAATTCAAACCATCATGTATTAGATGAATTAGCTAAATTAAACAATACGCATAAAGATCAAGACTTAGATACAGATGTACGACATCATCAATTTGATAAAGTGAATCACCAATTATCAGAAACTGAAAAAATTAATCAAGCTATTGCTAAAATTGAAAATAGTAAAGATGATGCCAGTCATTTATATATCAATCGTAAATTAGATCAATTATCTGATTTACGTGATAACATTCAACATCAAGCTGATTTAGCGAAAAAAGATAAACAAGCTATTGATAATGACATTGAAACTGTACGTAAAAATATAGAGAATAACCGTGATATTATTCTTAATCGTTTGCAACAAGCGTCTGACAAACAACATGCAGTTGAAGATATATTAAACAGCGTGTTTAGTAAAAATGAAGCACAACACATCTTGAAAAATATTAAAACAAAAGGGCAGTCTGATAAACAAATTGCAGATCAGATTATGAAACAAATTGATGGATTAACTTCAACAACGAGTGATGACATTTTAAAATCTATGTTAGAACAAGCTACTAATAAAGAGGATTTATTAAAAACAATTTTATCTACACGTTTAGGGCAAAATGAAGCGGCTACTATTGCGAAACGATTAGCCAATGACCATTTAACAAATTCACAAATTGTTGATCGCTTAAAACAAGCATTTAATCAACATGGTCTTGTGTCTAGTGATGATATTTTAAATGATATTTTAGATAAAACGTCTAATCGTAAACAAGCTATTGAAACAATGTTAGCAACAAAATTAAACCAAGCAAAAGCGAAGGTTTTAGCTGATATTATTTCAAGAGTACAATCTGACAAAGCGAATGCTTTGGATTTAGTGAAAAGTACAATTAATGGTAAAGCAAATGACTTATTACAACTTCAAAATAGCTTAGGTCAAGCCAAAAATAGATTAAATTATATTCTTGATCCAATTGTAAATCGCCCATCATTATTAGATCGTATTACGGGTAACACAAGTGGTTCAAATCTCGGTTCAAGTCTATTAGGTAATCTTCCTTCAGGTAGTAGTTTGCTTGATGGATTAACAAATGGAAATAGCTTACTTGATGGTATAAGTGATATTCCTGATCCAACACAAGGTTTATCATTAGGTCATTTAGGCGATGATGGTTTACTTAGCGGTTTATTTAATAGTGATGGAAATTTATCATTACCTGCAACAGGTGAAGCTATTAAGAAAAACTGGATTCCGATTGCAGCAGTGATTGCTATTGCAGGTGGGGCACTTGTATGGTTCAGTCGTCGTAAACATCACCAATCTAATAACTAAACCAAATAAATAGGAGTAAATAATTAATGCCATTGAACATTAATTATTTACTCTATTTTTATATATTGAGTTGTTGCACTAAAATGGACAACTCAACATATGTAAAAGATGTATCCAAAGTATGAATAGTAATCAATTTACTTTACATCATCATTGAATGTCATATGCATTAGACATAAACTTAAAGTGTGAAAAAACAATTTTAAAATGACTCAATTGTAATTATGACGTAGTACATATTGAAGTGATTAAGATTAAAGGGGTGGGGAGCATGGAACACGGTGAAGGTGTATCTCATACAGTATCTGATAACAAAGAGAAAAAACGGTTTCGATTAAAAATGCCTGGTGCATTTACAATATTATTTATTTTAACCATTATTGCAGTGTTAGCAACTTGGATTGTGCCAGCAGGTGCGTATTCTAAGCTTTCTTATAATGCAGGAGCGCATGAATTTAAGATTGTCGATGCACATCATAAAACAACGACAGTCCCAGGGACACAAGAGCAACTTGATAAATTAGGTGTCAAAATTGATGTGAACCAATTTAAATCAGGTGCTATCAATAAACCGATATCGATTCCTGGAACTTACGAGCGCTTGAAACAAAAGCCAGCGGGTCCCGATCAAATTACGACAAGTATGGTAAATGGAACGATTGAAGCTGTCGATGTCATGGTATTTATTCTTGTGCTTGGTGGTTTAATAGGCGTCGTACAAACGAGTGGTGCTTTTGAATCGGGATTATTAGCATTAACTAAAAAAACGAAAGGGCATGAATTTTTACTGGTCTTTATGGTATCTATCTTAATGATTTTAGGTGGAACGTTATGTGGCATTGAAGAAGAAGCGGTCGCTTTCTATCCAGTGTTGGTACCTATTTTTATAGCGATGGGCTATGATTCTATTATATGTGTAGGATCTATTTTTCTGGCGAGTTCTATTGGGAGTACGTTTTCAACCGTTAACCCTTTTTCAGTAGTCATTGCCTCTAATGCTGCAGGAACAACATTTGTAGATGGATTATATTGGCGTATTGCTGGACTTATTGTAGCAACCATCTTTACGATAGGATATTTATATTGGTATGCAAAACGCATTAAAAAAAATCCGAAACGATCATACACTTATGATGATAAAGTGAAGTTTGAACGACAATGGTCAGTGATTAAGAATAATGGTGAAGACAGTATCTTTACCTTACGTGAAAAAATTATTTTAATACTCTTTATCTTGCCATTCCCAATTATGGTTTGGGGCGTCATGACTCAGGGATGGTGGTTCCCGATTATGGCGTCTATGTTTTTAGCCTTTACCATTGTGATTATGCTTATTGTCGCATTAGGTAAGAATGGATTAGGTGAGAAAAAAGTGGTCGATGCATTTGTTAATGGTGCATCAAGCTTAGTAGGCGTATCATTAATCATTGGTCTTGCACGTGGTATTAATAGGATTATGAATGATGGACTGATTTCAGATACAGTGTTAAATTTTTCATCATCACTTGTAAAACATGTGAATGGACCACTGTTTATTCTTGTATTATTGATTATCTTTTTCTTCCTAGGATTTATTATTCCTTCATCATCAGGATTAGCTGTACTGGCGATGCCAATATTTGCACCACTTGCTGATACAGTAGGTATCCCTCGATTTGTGATTGTTACAGCGTATCAATTTGGACAATATGCGATGCTATTTTTAGCACCAACAGGATTGATTATGGCTACATTACAAATGTTGGATATGAAATATTCACATTGGTTTAAATTTGTATGGCCAATTGTCGTTTTTGTATTTATCTTTGGCGGTGGCTTATTAGTTGCCCAAGTATTAGTATATTCATAATAAAAAAGCCATTGAGTTTCAAATTTTTGAAACTCAATGGCTTTTGTTATGCATTTATTTAGGTTGAATATAGTGTAAAGATGAGACAGTATCCGCATCAATTTGGCGATATGATACAATACCTAATCCTTTTACATTTGATTCTGAAATAATGATTGATCCATCATCATTGACTTTTTCAACGAAAGCAACGTGACCATATAACCCACTTGCTCCAGATTGACCTGCTTCAAATACAACAGCTGTATGATTTTTAGGGGTTGTACTTACACTATAACCTGCGTCTTCAGCGCTATTATCCCAGTTATGTGCATCGCCCCAATGACCGCCTACATGTTTATCAAATTGTTGAACACGTTCGTACACATACCAAGTACATTGACCATATGGATACGGTGAAGCAACATCTGAAATTGAAAATGGCTTAAATGCACTTCCTGAAACATCTGTGCCACTACTTCCTGTTGATTTTGAGTATTTATCTAAATCAGGCATGTGTTTCTTATCAAAATCAGTTAAATTGTAATGTTCAATTAAGCTATTTAATTTTGTTGCATAGTTTGGATCAGTCGCATAAGTTTGGCTTAAATGACGTGTTGCTGAACGATAACTTGGTGCAATGTTTTTCCAAGATGATTTATAAATTGTAGGATTACCGTCAATACCGTGTTTGATTAAATCAGCATAATCTTTTAATGAAGCTTTAAGATTTGGATATTTACGGAAACTAGCATTAATACTAAATATATGATTATCGCTACTAGCTTCAAGTGTATTGAAGTTAACTGAAGCGCCTTTATAACTACCTTTCATACCGAATAAATTGTAGTTTGGTGCTTGGGCAAGAGCGCTATTACCTGAACTTGATTCTAAAATGGCCTGCGCAATCATGACAGAAGCATAAATGTCATTATCTTGCCCAATTTTATGCGCATCTTTAGCAATAGATGTAATAAATTCACGTGTTGCTTTATTTTCTACTACTGCAATATCTCCATTAGTAACATTGTTCCCATCTAATTGTGGTACATCTTGGAATAAACTTATAGCGCGTGTATTACTTTGTTTAAAATCATTTTCAAATGATTGTGGTGCTTCTTGTTTATGTTTTAGTTGTTTCTCCGTTGGCAATTGCGGATTGTCTTTATTTGTGTCTAGTTGGTCTTGAGTTGTTGATGTATCTTTTTTTGAATCTTCATTTTGTGATGCTTGAGATGTGCTGTCTTTTTTAGATGATGTATAGTCTTTATGTGTTTGTGTTGCTTTATCACTATATTTATCAAGAAGCGCATCTAGTACATCCTCTGATTGTTGACGATCTTTATTAGGTGTTGCTTGCTCTTCTTGAGAGGTTTGAGATGTTGTATTTTTTGTTGTTTGCTGTGATGTTGATTGATTGCTATTTTCAGATGTCGAGGACTCATTAGTATTAGAATCATTTAAATCTGAAGCTAATTGATTCAATGAATCTAAGGCTTTGCTTACGCTAGAATCATCAGTTGAATAATTGTTATTACTGTTACTATATTTAAATGATGACTCAGACGGTTGATCTGATTGATTATTTTCTGTTAGTACATCAGATTGATTTGATGATGTGGTATGACTATTTGACTTGTCAGATGAGTCTTGAGGTGATGCATCGATTGTTGTGTGTTGATGTGATGATTCAGTACTATCTTCATCTGAAGAAGTTGTATTCGTTGCATTTTTGTCATCATTAGTATTAGATGAAGATGAATCACTTTCAACATGTTCATATTTAGAAATATCATCATCAAAATGGAATAAAGATGAAATCAAACTTGTTAAACTAAAGCCATTTTCAAAGTGACTAGGATCTAAAAAATTTGATGAGAATGAATGATTTGAATCATTCATGTTAAATACAGATAAGGGTGTATGATACGTATCTTCATCTTTAGTATTAGATGAACGATTATTTTTCGAATGTGTTGATGATGGTTTAGAATGAGAAGAGGCATCTTCATTTGAAACTGTGTCTGATTGACTTTCTTTTGACTGAGAGTCTGGCTTTTTATTATCAGAGCTATCAGAAGTTGAATCTTCTGAAGATGGAGTTTCATTGCTTTCAGTACGTGTTGTTTCTGATGTAGAAGTTGAATCCTCATTATTTGATTCAGATGTTTTAGTTTCTTTTGTATTCTCTTCAGCTTGAGCAACACTAGATGTAAATGTTGGTAAAACCAGAGTTGTAGTTAGCAAATATATCATAAATTTTTGCTTCGACATCAATAAACGCTCCTTAATTTTATAAATCCGTCTTAAGTCAGACGATTTCTATCGTATTTTAACGTAGCATTAGTTTTGTCGCTAAAATTATTTTCTGCTATAATGCATGAGTACCATTTTAATTGTTGACGTATATCAACTAATTATGGCATTCGTGATAAAAGTATTATACTAATTCTACGATATAAAAAACAATGTTTTAAATCATATTGATATAAATTCTTAATATTTCATTTTTAGGAGAGTGAAAATGAAGAACGCGTTTAAACTATTTTTGACAGACTTAAAGCGTGTCGCTAAAACACCTGCTGCTTGGGTAATTCTAGGCGGTTTGGCAATTTTACCTTCATTTTACGCATGGTTTAATTTATGGGCAATGTGGGATCCATATAGTAATACAGGTCATATTAAAGTGGCAGTTGTAAACGAAGACCAAGGCGATAAAATTCGAGGTAAGAAAATTAATGTAGGTAATACGCTCGAAGACACATTGAAGAACAATGATAAATTTGATTGGCAATTTGTCAGTCGGGAGAAAGCAGATCATGAAATACGAATGGGTAAATATTATGCAGGAATTTATATACCTAAGAAATTTACACATCAAATTACGGGAACACTTCGTAAACATCCGGAAAAAGCAGATATTACATATAAAGTGAACCAAAAAATTAATGCTGTCGCCCCTAAAATGACTGATACCGGTTCGACAATTATTGTTGATGAAGCCAATAAACAATTTAATACTACTGTAACGAAAGCATTATTGAAAGCAGCAAATAAAGTAGGTCTTCAAATTGAAGACGAAGTACCAACTATCGATAAAATTAAAAATGCAGTCTATACTGCCCATCAATCTTTACCTAAATTGAATAAAATTGCAGATAGAATTGTTTATCTTAATGATCATCAAGATCAGCTTGATCAATATGCGAATCAATTCCGTGATTTAGATACCTATAAAGATGATATTTTAAATGCTCAACAAAAATTAAATGATGTCAATGCAGCGATTCCTTCTTTAAATCAAAAAGCAAAACTCATTCTCGCATTGAATGAATATATGCCTAACATTCAGAAATTAGTGAATGTAGCAGCAGATGATATTCCTCAGACATTCCCTAAAATTAATAGAGGGGTAGAGATTGCGAGTCAAGGATTAGACTTAGCGAATCAACAACTTAATGATGCGCAAGGTTATTTAGGTATGGCTAAGCAACGTGTTGGGGATTATCAAGAGGCAACTAGGCGAGCACAAGCAGTTAATGGTAATGTGAATAATAATTTACGACAACAAAGTGCGACAACTAATGACAACGGTATGCCTCAATATACGATTCAAAAACTAAGTAATAGTTCGAATAATGATCAATTACCTAATGGTCAGATTCTTTCGAATGAAGATGTTAAATCAATGAATAGTGGACTTGCTGAAGCATTACTTGCATTATCTTCAAATGCGGATAAGCAAGCTAAGGCATCACAATCTGATGTAAAAGCATTAAGAGATATAACGTATGGTGTCATTGCCTCTAATCGTCCAACAGAATATAATGACATGCTTCGAAATATTAAAGGACGTTTAGAAAACACTTCAAAATACAATCAACAATTGATTGATGTATTAAAAGAATTACAACAACGTGAACATGTGAATTTAGCACCACAAATTAAACGAATCGAAAGTACCAATAACCGTATTAATGATACGTTACGTTCTACTAACCAATTGATTGATGCATTATCAAGTGGTGGTAAAGGTAGTGCGGAGTCTATTAATGTATTAAGAAGCTTGCCAGCTTTAAATTCTGGTTTAGGTAGTTATAGAGATTACATTAAAGATAATTTAAATCATCGTTTACTTGTAGTTTCTAATGATATTACAAAACAATTAAGTGAAGGCCAAGTTGTATTATCAGATGTGCAATCTAAATTAAATACGATTAATCAAGTGATTCAAGCAGGTCAAGATATTGTAGGTAATGGTCAAACTCGTATTGCAACACTTCAAAGTGAATTACCATCACTTGAAGCGGGATATATTGAAGCAACTCAAACTGCTAAAAATTACTTCCCAACAGTACGAAAAAATGTAGCAAAAGCTGCAGACTTTGTACGTAATGATTTACCTGATTTAGAACAACGTCTTGCGAATGCAACAGCTACTGTTAATGCTAACTTACCAACATTATTTGATAAGTATGATAATGCAGTAGATTTATTAGATGAGAATCAACCAAAAGCAAAAGAAGCTTTAGCGAATTTAGCGAACTTTGCACAAACAAAATTACCTGGTATCGAAAGAGATTTAAATAAGGCTAATGATATATTCAATCAATTGGACGATGACGATGCAGTAGATAAGCTTGTTAATAGTCTAAAAAATGATTTGAAAAAACAAGCAGATGTTATCGCAAACCCAATTAATAAGAAAACTGTGGATGTTTTCCCAGTCAGAGATTATGGTTCAGGGATGACACCATTCTATACAGCATTATCCATTTGGGTAGGCGCTTTATTATTAGTGAGTTTATTAACAGTGCATAACAAACATGAAGAATTAGCAGATCAGTTAACGAAACGGCAAGAATATCTTGGTAAAGGAATGTTCTTTATCTTGATGGGTGTATTACAAACCCTCATTGTTACAACAGGTGACTTATTCTTACTTCATGCGCAAGTAGAATCACCATTGCTCTTTGTACTCGTTGCATTATTTGGAGCCATAGTGTTTAATACCATTGTTTATACGTGTGTATCTATATTGGGTAACCCAGGTAAAGCGGTAGCCATCATTCTTTTAGTATTACAAATTGCAGGCGGTGGCGGTACCTTCCCAGTAGTTACACTACCTAAGTTCTTCCAAAACATTTCACCTTACTTACCATTTACGTACTTAATTGATTGTTTACGTGAAGTTGTAGGTGGTATTGTACCAGAAATTTTAATTACAAAATTAATTATATTTGGGCTCTTCGGTCTTGGTTTCTTCTTAATTGGATTTATTGCTAAACCATTCTTAGATCCAATTATGACTAAAATTGCAAAACGTGTAGAAGAAAGTAAAGTAACAGAATAGAAAATAAAATAGCCTGATTGATAATGAAACATCATTATCAGTCAGGCTATTATTTTTAATTAGATTTGTTATTAGATTCACTACTACGATGAGTATGACTTTCAGTAGAAGACTTCGTACTTTGTTGCGATGAAGGTTTTTCTTCTGTTGAAGGTTGTTCAGTTGATGTTTGCTCTGAAGATGGTTTGTCTTCTGTGCTTTGAGATGTGGGTTGTTTTGATGTGTTACTTTCTGAACGATGTTGTGATTGTGACGTAGTTGATGATTCACTTGTTTTTGGCTGTGTAGTCTGAACAGTAGAGGGACGTTGCGTCGTTTGTTGTTGTTCTTGTATTGATTGACTGGTTGGCTCAGATTGCGCAGTGGTACCATTGTCAGACTGACTTGTTTCATTAGATTGAACTGTATGACTTTCAGAAGTAGTTTCTTTTTTATCTTTCTTTTTATTAGATTGTGTTTGATTTGAGTCAGATTGATTGGAATGAGTGGCTGCAAAAAAGACTGAAAATCCTAATGCCACAATAAGTAATATAATGACTATAGTTGCTAATATTTTTTTCAAATGATAGTCCTCCATTTTTAATTCATTTCTTTAGTTTATTATAATCAAAGTTCAACAAATAGGTAGTATGTATATAACCAAATCATATTACATTTTATTTACATAATTCTGTGATAGATACATCTAAAGTACAGTGAATTAAGACAAAGAGTATGAGATAATAATAGTGAAATAAAAATCCATTAGAGAAAGAAGGACAATCATGAATAAAATAGTTAAATCTATAGCATCAGTTACTTTAGCATTTGGGACAATGTTAGGCGTAAGTACAACTGTTTTACCAATCGAGGATACAGCTCATGCAGCTACAAAGCCATATTATGTATATAACGGATATGTAGATAAAGACGCAAAATTTGTAACAAATCAACAGTTTATTAAAGCAGTTAAATATGGAAATGTAACAATGAATGGAATAAAATTTGAAAAAGCGCATAGTAATAAAGAACTTGAAAAATATAACCAAACATTTACTGGTGTAAGTAAAGATGGTAAAAAGGCGAATAAAGTTCAATTTAGTGTTAAAGGGGATTTAACATATAATCAATTGAAAAAAGCGTATGGCTCAGATTTTAAAAAAGTAAAAGGTACTCCAAGTGATAAAAAAAGTGGTATTTTCGAATATCAACCTAAGAAAGATGGATTAATTGTTTCTTTTGTTATCACACATGGAAGAACAGTAGAAGTAGATATTGGCTATGAAGGTGTCACAACAAGTAAATAAATGATAAATAAGAGCGGAATTGAGTTCAATTCCCGCTCTTTTTTTATTATTCAATGTGACATAATACTGCAAAATCGAGTTGCATTGTTTGTGAGCCATTTTCATTACTAATTGTAATATACCGCTTTAAAGTATCAATACGTTTAATATAAGCAACGATAGAATGAATTGTACCATTTCTAAAATAACTAATCATAGCGAGTTGATGCGTTGTATATTTTTCAATTAATCGTCGATTCAGAATATTGAATTGATCATCCGACAAAGAGGGCATCGCTATTTTATTTTGATTTTCGATAAAAGCGTTTATGCGTTCATACTGTTCAGGCATCACTGCAAAAGGTTATATATATGTTGAAGAATATAGACTATTTTGTTTAAAAT
>OCPN01000415.1_pt1 | contig 12904 bp, 13 predicted proteins | sample 1476971 | NCBI WGS metagenome assembly OCPN01 (sample SAMEA2580251, study PRJEB22360) | human gut metagenome | biome: human gut; feature: human-associated habitat; material: faeces | place: Denmark | collected 2008/2010
ACTTTTTTAATGATTAATATTAGAAATTTAGATTAAAAATTGACCATATAAGGGTCTAGAAAAATTAACAACAAAGGAAGAAAAATGTCACAACAAGAAGAAATGAAAAACCTCACTCTCCTTGGTAATAAGGAGACACCTTATATTTTTGAATACTCTCCACAAGTTTTGGAGTCTTTTGATAATCGTCATACTGATAATGATTACTTTATCAATTCAACTGTCCAGAATTTACATCACTTTGTCCTATTACTGGGCAACCTGATTTTGCAAGCATCTACATTTCTTATATTCCAGACCAGCTCTGCGTTGAGTCGAAATCTCTAAAGCTTTACCTATTTAGTTACCGTAATCACGGAGACTTCCATGAAAACTGTATTAATACCATTGGTAAAGATTTGGTGGAGCTTTTGAACCCTCGTTACTTGGAAGTTTGGGGTAAATTTACACCTCGTGGTGGTATCTCGATTGACCCTTATTATAATTACGGTCGTCCAGAAACTAAGTATGAAAAGATGGCAGAGCAACGTCTCTTTAATCACGATCTTTACCCAGAAAATATTGATAATCGTTAATGTCAAGCTAAAAGTCCTTATGCAAATAGTGGGCTTTTTTTCTTGGTTAGACACCTGTCTTTAAGCCGTAAAGGAAACCTGTTTATTTATTTTTTATAGTTGAAAGTAAGGGTATTGTTAGTTTTTCATTGGTCTGTTCTTAGAAACTTCTATTATTAAAATAATTTGACAATAGAAGTTTTATTTCTTACAATTAAGGTGTAAATGGAAATGTAAGCGATTGCTTATGAAAGGTATACTTGTTTTTAAAAAGGGGATGAAGACAATGAGAAAAAGTTTACGTCTATTTTCGTGTGCTGTTTTAGGGGCAGCCATATTAGCGCCAACGGTAGTTGGTAATAATCATGCACAGGCCGATAGTTATTATGGTCGAGGTTACTATAACAACTATTATCCAAACTATGGTTATAACTACGGCTACAATGGTTATTATCCAGGCTATAATTACAATTATGGCTATAACTACGGTTACAATGGCTATTATCCAGGCTATAATTACAATTATGGCTATAACTACGGTTACAATAATTACTATCCAAACTATAACTATGGCTATAATTATGGCTATAACAACTATAATCCTGGTTACAACAACTACAACGAAACAGGTACTTACCGCTATAGCAATGGTTACTTGTACTACATCTTGAGTGATGGTAGCTACTATGTTAACTATAACGGTCGTTGGGTTCGTGGTGGTGACTATAATAACAACAATAGTGGTTCTAACAATACACCAACGACAGGTTATGAGGTTTTGAGAAATGACCCTCACTACCGTTATGAAAATGGTACTCACTATTATTTGAAAGATAATGGCGATTATTACTATTATGCAAATGGTAAGTGGGTACTTGTTAAGGCTTCAAGCACAGATTCTGAAGCTCCAACAACTTCAACTGTAGATTCAACTTCATCAGCAAGCTCAGAAGCACCATCAACCGTAGATTCAACGTCATCAGCAACTTCAGAAGCACCATCAACTGTAGATTCAACGTCATCAGCAACTTCAGAAGCACCATCAACCGTAGATTCAACGTCATCTGCAACTTCAGAAGCGCCATCAACCGTAGATTCAACGTCATCAGCAACTTCAGAAGCACCATCAACTGTAGATTCAACGTCATCAGCAAGTTCAGAAGTAGCGTCAACTGTAGATTCAACTTCGTCTGCAAGTTCAGAAGCAGTATCAACTGTTGACTCAACTTCATCAGCAAGTTCAGAAGTAGCGTCAACTGTAGATTCAACCTCTGCCACAACTTCAGATGCTGCTTCAACAGGTAATTCAACTTCAGTAATCACCTCAGACTCAGTTGCTACTTCTGAGACAGGTTCAACATCAGAAACAAGTTCTGAAGCTCCTGAACTTGAAAAACCACCGTATGCGCCTGAAACAAACATTGACTATGATAAGTTGCCAAAACCAACATTGCCACCAACAGATTATCGTATGTACTCAGATCCACGATTTGTAGATGACAACGGTACCTATTACTACCGTGTGGCTATGACTGATGAAGAAAATGCGCGTGGTATCGATGGTTACTACAAATGGGTTGATGGTAAGTGGAAACTTTACAATGGTACTGCCAATGATGACCCTGAGCTTGACCCAGACTTCCATAAACCAGCAGGAAACGATGAATACATGTACGATGACAACGCGTCAAGTGTTAAATTGTATTCTGAAAATGTTGTTGGTACTGGTAAAGCAGGTGAAGCTTTGCCATTCCAAAATGTGGATGAATTCAAAGATTATGTTATTAAGAAATTTGCTCCAAAATTCTTAGATAATGCTGGCTGGGATTGTAATGTAACTTGGGAAATTGAAGATGTTGACAACTTCAACGCTTCTAAGGGCAGTGCTTGGGCACGTGACTATGTTATTACAGCTAATCTCAAGAGCGGTGTTGACGATAAAAAATATAGTGATGTTGAATTTGGTTATGTAAAATTTGTTTATCATGTAGAACCAACTGAAAATTCTGATTATGTTGAAGTTGATTCAGCTAAGGCTGCCTTTAATGAAATCAATGCTCAACGTACAGCTGCCGGTTTACCAGCGCTTACATGGTCTGATGATCTTTACAATAGCACAACTCTTCCACACGCCAAAGATATTTCACATACTTACAACAGTGACGGTATTGTTTACCGTCGTGAATCTGATGGTTCAGTTGTTGCAAATAAATGGTTGAGCAGTGGTATTCGTGAACTTCTCATGAGTCCAGATGCTACTCAAGCTGCAGTGGCTTGTGTTGTCGCAGGTGATGGTACTTACTACTGGACTTTGAATTACCAATAAGAAGATGTTAAATTAATTGTCCCAATAATGAGGAGTCTGAGGTTAGTCTTGGACTCTTTTCCTTTATCTATTGAACGTTTAAGCTTTCAATATGGTATAATAGAGCCTAGAAAGAAGGCGAAAATATGCAGGTTAAGAGAGTTCAGGATTATATCTCTAAAGAGTGGTTCGATGAAACCGATGGCTCCTATTTCGAACGACTAAATAGTCGTTTGCAGGTGCTTTTGAAAAAAGATTATCCTGATTTACAAGGACATGATTTCATTAGTAATATTAGCCTTTTGGATTATAGGTTAGTTTTTCTCGACGAGATTATTGCAAATGCTAATGAGAAAAATGAGCACGTGCGTGAAACAGTTCATGATGTGACCAAGAGTTTGCTCTACGAGGACCAGGATGTCCAGGAACAATTGGATAGTCGAATTACTTTTGGTCAAAAAGTGGCGGATGAAGTGGCCCGATTTGGTGGATCTTGGACTTTTATCTTGTCAGTTGTTGCTTTTATGGCTATTTGGATGGGGCTGAATGTTGTTCAACCCTTTGGGATTGCCTTTGATAAGTATCCTTTTATTCTGTTGAATTTGGCCTTGTCAACTCTAGCTGCCGTTCAGGCACCATTGATTATGATGAGTCAGAATCGGGCATCGGATTACGATCGATTGCAAGCACGAAATGACTATAACGTCAATAAACAATCAAAGGAAGAAATCCGACTTTTACATGAAAAAATTGATCACTTGGTGCAACAAGACCAATCAGATTTGCTTACTATTCAAAAATTGCAGACAGAAATGATTATGGGGGTTAGCCAACAAGTTGAAAAAATGTCAGACGATATTCGTGTCTTGAAAGAAGAAAGACTAGAAAGGGAGTCTCATGGGAACGAAAAAAATTAATTTAGTTGTTGTAACAGGGATGAGCGGAGCAGGTAAGACTGTAGCGATTCAATCCTTTGAGGATATTGGATACTTCACTATTGATAATATGCCACCTTCTTTGGTACCAAAGGTTATCGAATTGGTAAAACATAGTGAAGAGACAGATAAGATTGCTCTTGTCGTTGATATGCGAAGTCGCTTGTTCTTCGATGAAATCAACGATATTTTGGATAAATTAGAAAGCAATGAGGAACTTAATTTCAAGATTCTTTTCTTGGACGCTACGGATGGTGAATTGGTTTCTCGTTACAAAGAGACACGTCGTAGTCACCCACTGGCGGCAGATGGCCGTGTTTTGGATGGCATCAAGTTAGAGCGTGAGCTTTTGTCACCGCTTAAGAGTTTGAGTCAAAACGTAGTTGATACGACAGAATTGACTCCGCGCCAACTTCGTAAGGCTATTTCTGAACAGTTTTCATCTGAGCAAGACCAATCTTCTTTCCGTATTGAAGTTTTGAGCTTTGGTTTTAAATATGGACTGCCATTGGATGCAGATCTGGTTTTTGATGTCCGTTTCTTGCCAAATCCTTATTATGATCCTGCACTTCGTAACCTCACAGGTTTGGATAAAGAAGTTTTTGATTATGTCATGAAACATAAGGAATCAGAAGACTTTTACAATCATTTGACACAGCTTATTAAACCAATCTTGCCTGGCTACAAGAAAGAAGGTAAGTCTGTTCTTACCATTGCTGTTGGCTGCACAGGTGGTCAACACCGTAGTGTAGCCTTTGCACATCGTCTGGCTCAAGATTTGAAAAATGATTGGACAGTCAATGAAACACATCGTGATAAGGATCGACGTAAGGAGACAGTGAATCGTTCATGAAAAAACCAAGAATTACAGTAATAGGTGGGGGAACTGGTATCCCAGTCATTCTTCGTAGTTTGCGTCATAAGGATGTTGATATCACTGCTGTGGTAACTGTAGCTGATGATGGCGGTTCTTCGGGAGATTTGCGTGATATCATGCAACTGACACCTCCAGGGGATTTGCGTAATGTTTTGGTAGCTATGAGTGATATGCCTAAACTTTATGAAAGAGTTTTCCAATATCGTTTTGATAAAACCGATGGTGCTTTGGCTGGTCATCCACTCGGAAATTTAATCATCGCTGGAATTTCAGAAATGCAGGGATCTACCTATAATGCCATGCAGCTTCTGACGAAGTTCTTCCACGTTACAGGAAAAATTTATCCTGCTAGTGAGACAGCTTTGACGCTTCATGCCGTTTTTCAAGATGGTCATGAAGTAGCAGGGGAGAGTAGTATTGCCCAGTATGATGGCATGATTGAACGCGTTTATGTGACCAATACCTATAATGACGAAGAGCCTAAGGCCAGTCGTAAGGTTGTTGATGCTATTATGAATAGTGATATGATTGTTTTAGGTCCTGGATCTCTTTATACATCGATTTTGCCCAACCTAGTTATACCAGAGATTCGTCAGGCTCTTATCGAGACCAAGGCTGATGTGACTTACATTTGTAATATTATGACTCAGTACGGAGAAACTGAACAATTCTCAGATGCCGACCATGTGGCTGTTCTTAATCGTCATCTTGGCTCTGATGTGATTGACAATGTCCTAGTTAATATTAAGAAAGTACCTAAGGAATACATGGCTAGTAATAAATTTGATGAATACCTTGTTCAGGTTGAGCATGATTTTGAGGGCTTACGTCGTGAAGCTAAAACAGTTGTGTCTTCTAATTTTCTGCGACTTGAAAATGGTGGTGCCTTCCACCATGGTGACTTGGTAGTGGATGAGCTCATGCATCTAGTGAGGAACAAGTCATGAGTTTCACAATTAAGGTTAAAGAAGAGATAATTGCTGCTTCAAGCAAAGACAAGGCTGAATTGTCAGCATTGATTAAGATGTCTGGTTCGGTTGGATTGACCAACCAAGGATTGACTCTTTCCATCTCAACAGAAAATGCAAAGATTGCGCGACATATCTACCAATTAATGGAAAGTCGTTATCAGAGTAATCCTGAATTGAGACATCACAACAAGACCAATCTCAAGAAAAATCGTGTTTACACGGTTTTTGTCGCTGACCATGTCAATGATATTTTGTCCGATTTACAATTGGCAGATTCTTTCTTTGGCTTTGAAACAGGTATTGAAACATCAGTAATGGAAGATGACGAAGCTGGAAGATCCTATTTACGAGGCGCTTTTTTGGCGACTGGAACAGTACGTGATCCTGAAAAAGGCCGTTATCAATTAGAAATTTTTTCCGTTTACCAAGACCACGCAGAGGATTTAGCTTCTCTCATGAAAAAATTTATGCTCGATGCTAAGGTTTTGAGTCATAAAAATGGGTTTGTGACCTATCTTCAAAAAGCTGAGGACATTATGGATTTTCTCCTTGTTATTGGCGCAATGAACTCTAAGGATGTCTTCGAAGAGGTCAAAATTATGCGAGAAACCAGAAATGATCTGAATCGTGCCAATAATGCGGAAACAGCCAATATTGCTAGAACGATTAGTGCTAGCATGAAAACAATTAATAATATTATCAAGATTATGGATACGGTTGGCTTGGAGATTTTACCGGTGGAGCTGCGCCAAATTGCCCAACTCCGTATTGCCAACCCAGATTACTCTATCCAGCAGATTGCAGATAGTATAGAACCTCCTCTGACCAAGAGTGGTGTCAACCATCGTCTCAGAAAAATCAATAAGATTGCCGACGATTTGTAAGTAGAAAGGAAGCTTTTATGGCTTGTACAACGATTTTAGTAGGTAAGAAAGCCTCATATGACGGCTCTACCATGATTGCACGTACTGAGGATTCTCAATCAGGTGTTTTTACGCCCAAAGAATTTCTCGTCGTGCCCCCTGAAGACCAACCGCGTCATTACCAGTCTGTGCTTAGCAATTTTTCAATTGATTTGCCAGATAATCCTCTACGTTATACCTCTGTCCCAGATGCGCTTGGGAAAGACGGTATCTGGGGTGAAGCTGGTATTAACTCAGCTAATGTTGCCATGAGTGCAACAGAAACAATCACGACCAATGCGCGTGTTCTCGGCGCTGATCCTCTTGTTAAAGATGGTTTTGGAGAAGAGGATATGTTGACTTTGGTCCTGCCATATATCAAGACGGCGCGTGAAGGTGTCCTTCGTTTAGGAGAACTCCTTGAAACTTACGGGACTTACGAGTCTAATGGGATTGCTTTTTCAGACACTGAAGAAATTTGGTGGTTGGAAACAATTGGTGGTCACCATTGGATTGCAAGACGTGTTCCAGACGATGCCTATGTTACTAACCCAAACCAACTTGGTATCGATCACTATGAGTTTGAAAATCCAGACGATTATCTTGCCTCACCAGACATTCGAAATTTTATTAATAAACATCACTTGGATTTGACTTATTCTAATGAACACTTTAATCCACGTTATGCTTTTGGTAGCCAACGAGATAAGGATCGTCATTATAATACACCACGTGCCTGGGCTATGCAGAAATTTTTGAACCCAGAAAAAGACTATGATCCAAAATCATTCTTTATTCCATGGTGCCAAAAACCATACCGCAAAATTACAGTTGAAGATGTTAAATACGTTTTGAGTCTTCATTACCAAGATACGCCTTATGATCCTTATGGACCTCAAGGAGATGCCGTGAGTCAACGCCAATTCCGTCCAATCGGTATTAACCGTACTAGTCAAACAGCTCTCTTGCAAATGCGTCCTAACAAACCATCAGAAACAACTGGTATTCAGTGGTTAGCCTATGGATCAATGCCATTTGGTACAATGGTGCCATTCTGGACTCAGGTCGAAACAACACCTGCTTATTTCCGTCAAACAACAGATAAGGTTGATACAGGTAATTTCTACTGGAGTAATCGCTTGATTGCTGCTATCTGTGATCCTCATTTCCAACAGCATGAAGCTGATTTAGATGCCTATGTAGAAACAACGATGGCTCTTGGCCATGCTATGATTAATCATGTCGACAATGCTTTAGCAAATGGTGAGAGTATTGATTTTGAATCTGAAAATCAAAAGATTAGTGACCAGATTCAGTCAGAAACAGATAAACTATTGGCAAAAGTCTTAGATGATGCAAGTAATTTGATGACCAATCGTTTTTCTATGAGTGATTAAAGTCATCAAAAAAACCTTTCCAATTTTATGGAAAGGTTTTTTCGTAGTCTAACCTTACTTGTTTTCTTCATCCAGTTTCGAGAGGAGCTGATAAAGTGTAATGAAAAAGAAAAGATTGAGTGAAATGAGGAGGCCTGATGCCCATGGCAAATCGCTTTCTAAATTTCGAAGAGGTGAATTCCAAGCAAAGTGTGCCGCAAAAGCACCGCAAGCATAAAGCATACCAATAAGACTGTACTTGGAATTAATGAGTTTTTGACGTGAACGCCATATAAGGACTAGCCCCATAGCAAGGAAGGACGTGTAAAGCCAGTGAGACGATACAGCACCAATAGTTCGACCAAGGATTCCCGAAATCGTATAAGAAAAACCATCAGGCAAATCTGAAAGAATATAGGAGAAGTCTTCACTAATCTGGAAGCCAAGACCTGCCGTAATAGCGACAAGCAAGAGCTCCTTGTAACTTTTTGTTGGCACCATATAGATAGCAAAGAGAAAAGCAGCTAGTTTGAGGGGTTCTTCAACTAGGGGAGCCATAAGAGCATCCTCAAAGCGGTAGAAGAAACTCTTTGAAGAAAGATGAGCAGTCACCCAGTCGTGAGAAATGGTATTGGCATAACCAGCTATCCATCCTGTGATAAAGACTCCACCAATTAGAGCAAATATGAGAACAAGTGGTTTCACCTGCCATCTCTTGCCTAAGTATCGAACCAGAAATATTCCTGGTAGGATATAACATAAGGCAATTAGTGTTGATAGTCCAATAATACCGTATGCTGAACCAGACAAGGCACCTGAGGTGTATGATTGTGTATCATAAGTCAGGCCAATGGATGCAAGCAATAAAAAAAGATATAGGGTTAATTTACGAAACATGTATAACCTACTTTCCAAATGATATTTCCAGTATATCAAATAATTCTTTTTCATCGAAATATTTCAATTTTTTTATTTTAGTACTTGCAAAATAAATGAAGTGTGATATACTTAACCAGTAAACTATTAACTGGTTAAGTATTTTGAAAGGAATATCATGAAAAAGAAACGCATTTTTGGCCTAGCAGGAATAGCAGCAGTTGTTTTAGCTGCTGGTGCAGGTATTTATTATACGACTAGTCACCACGGTTCAAAAGGAAATAGCGACTTGAAGGTTGTGACCAGCTTTTACCCTGTTTATGAATTTACAAAGCAGGTTGTTGGCGATGAGGGAGAGGTGTCTTATCTTATTCCCGCTGGTAGTGAAGCCCACGATTTTCAACCATCTACTAAGAATGTCGCTGATATTGAAAAAGCAGACACTTTCGTCTACCTAAATGAAAATATGGAAACCTGGGTTCCAAAAGTTGAAAAGTCTATCAACACTAAAAATACAAAAATCATTAAGGCAAGTCAAGGCATGGTTCTCTTACCTGGAATAGAGGAAGAAGATCATGATCACGGTGGAGAAGAGCATCACCACGAATATGATCCTCATGTTTGGCTCTCACCTAAACGTTCTCAAAAATTAGTTGAAACTATTAGGGACGGTTTGATTGCTCAACACCCAGATAAAAAAGCAGTCTTTACAACTAATGCTGAGAAATACCTTAAAAAATTAAAGACTTTGGATAAGGAGTATACTGAAGCCTTAAGTCAAGCGAAACAGAAAAGTTTTGTTACCCAGCACTCAGCTTTTGCCTACCTTGCTTTAGATTACGGTTTGACACAAGTACCAATTTCAGGTGTTTCAGCTGAATCTGATCCATCTGCAAAACGTATCGCTAGCCTTTCTAAGTATGTCAAAGAATATGACATTAACTATATCTACTTTGAGGAAAATGCTTCAAGTAGCGTTGCCAAAACCTTAGCTAATGAAGTAGGAGTTAAGACAGCAGTTTTAAATCCAATTGAATCACTAACTAAGGAACAGTTGAAAAAAGGTGAAGATTATGTCAGTGTTATGACTGAGAATCTTAAAAACCTTCGTTTAACAACAGATGTTGAAGGTAAAGCTATCCAACCTGAAACAGGAAGCGATGATAAGAAAACAGTCCAAAATGGTTACTTTGATGACAAAGATGTCAAAGATAGGGAACTTTCTGATTGGTCTGGTGAATGGCAATCGGTCTATCCTTACCTCCAAGATGGTACTTTAGATCAAGTATTTGAATACAAAGCTCTATTGAATAAGGATAAAACCGCACAAGAGTATAAAGAGTACTACACTAAGGGCTATCAAACAGATGTTTCTAAAATTGCTATTGATGGTAAAAAGATGACCATGACTTTCACAAAAAATGATGGAAGTAGCGTGACACACAATTATCGTTATGATGGTTATAAGATTTTGACTTATGCTTCTGGTAAAAAAGGTGTCCGTTATCTCTTCACAGCAACTGACAGTCAAGCTGCTGACAATCCTTACCAATATGTCCAATTTTCAGATCATCAAATAGATCCAACAACTTCAGCACATTTCCATATTTTCTTCGGAAATAGTAGCCAAGATGAGATTCTAAAAGAGATGGACAATTGGCCAACTTACTATCCTGAAAAACTTAGTGGCTTGGAAATTGCACAAGAAATGGTTAGTCATTAATACTAGAATTGCACTCATTCGTGAGTGTTTTTCTTTTTTTAAAAAATCTTTCATTTCTTAAACTCTTAGAAAATCGCTAGTATCATTATTTTTAAATAGAAATTTAAAGCATGGTATTTTTTCTAAAAAAATCCTGTAAAAAATTAAATAATTACTACATTTTTTCATTCTTTAGTGGTACAATAATAGTACGATTTTCAGATGACCAGGAGAGACCCATGAACCAGTATTTAGTAGCGATACATTATATTCAACTGCTTCAAGCAGAACTCGATATTCTAAATCATGATGCACGCTTGCTTTTTGATTTAAAGATTGAACCGAATCTTGCTAAACGAGAGCTTGCTGACTTGAAAGTATCCCTATCTAAATTATCTGACAAAAACCTTTATATCGAAGGTACAATCTGGTATCAACCAAGTTTGTTTGCAATCATTGATCAAAATTTAGGGGTTATTGATGACTGGCTCAAGGAATTAGATGACTTCTTTGAATTTACCTATAGTACAACAGTTTTCACTGTTTTGAAAGAAAATGAAAATCGAAGTTACGACTTATTACTTGGTCTCTATAGCCGTCTTGAATACGTTATTTCAGAAATAAAAAATTGCCGTTAGATGACTAACGGCTTTTAGTATATAGAAAAATATAGGTTCTGTTTTAAATATCAAATAATTTGACAAAATACCCAAATGTGTGTAAAATAAAATTTGAAAATACTCTAATAAAAAGAATGTTAAGTTAAAGGAAGATAATAACTAAGTGAGTAAACAGGGGTTGAAATTGGGGGCTTTTGTTAAATATTATTTAGTGAGCCTTGCGTCACTGAGCTTTTTATGTCTTATTTTGTATGGGCTGTATTCTTTAAACGGGCTCATTTCTTTTTCTCTAGACAGAACTTCAAGTCTTGAAGTTAAGCATTATTCAGGGCAGACTACATCTTCAATAAAACAAGATGGTGATTATAAGGTTCAGGATATTAGTGGTGAAACTAAGAGTTACAATGTTGATTTGAAAGTAACAAACGATGGGGACAAGGTTATTCAAACCTATGTCTTTGAGTATAAAAAATGATTCTATAATAAAAACTCACAAACTTAGCAAGATTGTGAGTTTTTTAGATGTCTTTTACCAAAGTCCTAATAGCTTTTGCATGAGAAGAGAAGCAAGACTGATTAATAACCAGCAAACTCCTCCCACTAGAAGTGCTGAGCCTCCTTTAGTGATTAGTTGTTTGAGATTTGTTTGGAAACCAATAGCTGTCATGGCCATAATAATCATAAATTTCGAAAGGTCTTTTAAAGGTGAAAAGACAGCAGGTGTTACACCGAGTGACATTGAAACAGTTGTAATCAGTGAGGCCAAAAGGAACCAAAGGATAAAGTTAGGGACTGCTTTGCTTAGCGAGAATGCTTCCTTTGTATTATCCTTTTGTGACTGCCATACAGATAGACCAAGAGTTATTGGGATGATAGCAAGTGTTCGAGTCAATTTAACAATTGTTGCTTGCTCTAGGATAGATGTTCCATGTAAGCTATCCCAAGAACTAGCTGTAGCAGTTACAGAAGAAGTATCGTTGACAGCTGTTCCAGCAAATATGGCAAAGCCTTGATTACTAAGTCCCAACCAAGATCCCAAGTGAGGAAAGATTAAAGCCGCTAAGATGTTAAAAAAGAAAATTACCGAGATTGCTGTTGCAATAGATTCATCTTTTGCCTTGATTACAGGTGCAGTTGCAGCAATAGCAGAACCTCCACAGATTGAAGAACCAACCCCTACTAAAGTAGTAATTTCGCTATCTAACTTAAATAGCTTTTGGATGAAGTAAGCAGTAACGAGTGCCGTAGCAATAGTGGCTAAAATGATAGGAAGTGAGGTTAAGCCAACTTGGAAAACTTGAGAAAGGTTTAGCCCAAATCCTAGAAGAATAACAGCGTATTGTAATACTTTTTTTGATGTAAACTGCATCCCAGTTTTGAGCTTTTCAGAGTCTGTCACTACAATGCCAAGCAAGAGGCCAATGAAAAGACCAATGACAGGCCCTCCAATAATAGGAAATAAGACTCCAAGAGTCCAGGCTACAAGCGAAATAAGTATTGCAATACTTATACCAGGTAAGAATGATTTGATTTTCATTTTTCATCTCCTTAAAAATTACCCACATTATATCTTATTATTTAGGATATGTAAAGGTGTTGTTAGGGATAGTTTTGAGGAGAAACTATCCCTATAACTTGCTAAGGAGTGTTATTTCTGATAGAATAGTATTAAAATATTATAATTGAAAATTTTATGAAGGAAGGGTTGTATGTATCGTCATTTAAAGAAGTACATGATTTTTATCGTGGGAGCTTTTGTTTGTTCGCTCTTTTTGGTTCTAGCTTT